>OFRO01000001.1_pt1 | contig 94650 bp, 97 predicted proteins | sample 1543091 | NCBI WGS metagenome assembly OFRO01 (sample SAMN07774217, study PRJEB24372) | wastewater metagenome | isolation source: Exp Tend NO 10WW | collected 2016-02
TTTGGATGATCTCTCCACCCTCACGCATCAGCCCGTCAACCGTTCGAACAACGTATTTTTCGTTACCCGGAATGGGGTTTGAACTAAAGACCACTACGTCGCTATTTTTTATCTTGATATACTTGTGCGCACCCGTCGCCATGCGATTGAGGACAGCGCTAAACTCTCCTTGGCTTCCAGTACAAACAATGGTCACCTTGCCATCAGGAAGCTTGATGATATCTTCCATCTTGACAACAGTATCTTTGGGGACCTTGATCGCGCCAGTGCGCAGAGCAACTTCGAGGTTTTGGATCATGCTATAGCCAGCAAAAGCGACTTTGCGACCATGGCGCTGCGCTTCCTCCAGAATCATTTGCATACGATGTAACTGGCTCGAGAAACTTGAGATAATGACGCGGCTATTGGGCCACTTCTCCATCACCTCACCCATGCTGTGTTGGATATCAAATTCACCGTGGGTATGTGTGCCATCACTCTCACAGTTGGTTGATTCATTCAGAAAAACCAAAAAGCCTTCTTTTTGTTGGATCTCGCTCAGCCGAGGTAAATCAAATTTCTTTCCGTCAACCGGGTTTTCCTCGATGCGCCAGTCGCCACTCGATAAAATGTTTCCGACAGGCGTACGCACCACCACAGCAGTCGCATCTGGAATCGAGTGATTGACGCGAACTAGTTCGATACTAAATGAATCACAGATTTGTACGATATCGTGCGCTTCTGGGTTGAGCTCACGATAATCAGGCGTATACGCCCCATCCGTTTCCTCCATCGTACGCTGCAGCATACCAAGGGTAAATTTGCTGGCATAGACTGGCGCTGGAATCTTTGGCACCAAGTGCCGGAACGCCCCGATATGATCGAGGTGTCCATGAGTGAACACATGGCCGCGAATACGATGTTTGTTCTCCTCAAGCCACGTGATATCTGGGGTAATATAGTTGATCCCCGGATAATCAGCACCCGGAAACAGAAAGCCCATGTCGATAATGATGATATCGTTGTCGAACTCAATGGCCGTCATGTTTTTGCCGATACCCATTTCGCCAACTCCACCGATTGGGATGATCTTGAGGGTTGGGCGGGGCGCCCGCGGCCGTTTTGGCTGGTCGACAAGGCTAAATTGCTTGCCGCCATAGCCGTTATAAATAGATTTGTTGACTGGTACATTGATCATATGCTGGCTTGCCTGCATATTGACATTGTCACTGGTACGTCGTTGGGCCCGAAACACCTCTCCCTTGCGGGTGGTTGTCGCATTGAGCACGCTATTGTTTGATTTTTGTTTAGCGGCCATTGGCCGCTTGCTGGCATCGTCTGCCTGCGGTTTTGAGAGTCGTCGTTGACCCATAAATTATTTGTTCTCCTTGTTATTGTGTATAAAATAATTTCAAAATGAGGTGTGAGAGGTTGGTATCGACGATAAGACGAGCTACCCCTCTGACAATTACCCTGCAGTATAGCACAATTTTTTACGAAATGCAACCATTACGGCCGTATCTGTTCGTAGAGGAGCATAAATTGAAGTAATGACTCGTCGATCACATCATCAGCTATACTACCGAGAAAAAGTTGCTGTCGCAATGCATGGTTGTACCCTTCATAGCTCATCTTTACTTGAGGATGATACGTTGTCTCCTCCGCTAATGACGGTACAAATAGCCGTGAGACACTGGCGGTCCGCGCCAACTCATGACTCACTCGGCTATGAACTGCACCCTGAAAGAGCGTTATCTTCTCACCAGGATGTATCTGCGTAATTTGTCGCACCTGGCGCGCCACTAGGCGGTCTCTCAGTGCAACTGCTCTCGCATCCACTACCACCAGGCATCGCATCACATGCCTCAGGAGATCAATATCCGCGTCCCTATTTATTAGGGTTTCAAGCGAATCAAACTGTTGATCGGAGCGATGAATATAGCGAAACACCCTGTCCTCGCAGGAGGCATCAACAAGGTAAAGCTTTTTTCCTGTACCCTCAAAACGCGTCGCAACTCGATCAAATAGGCCGTCGCCTATCTCTATCAGAAACTCCATGTCCTCTTGACAGGGGTTACCCGCCAAAAAAGCATTGAGTGCTCGCTCAATGCAAGCGCGTTCTGCCTTCGTTTTGCCAGCAGCTTCAAGCGCCAGTATCGATCCGTCAGAATCAGAAAGTGCGTCGACGATCCTACCAAGGTTTTCGGTACGATGATTCGCCAGGATAGTATCAATGATTGGCTTTTTCGCCTCGTAACTGGACATACTGGCCATTGTAGCAAGCGACGTTTTCGTTCCAAACCATAAGTATATTGATAGTCATAAGCAGATTTAAGCAAATTTTGCTATACTGACCACATGGATACAAATGCTCCCAACCCCCCAACCGAGGCTGAGCAGACCCCACCACCGAGCTTGCCGTCAGAACAATCACCAATAACAGCGCCCGAATCACCCCTGGGCGAGGAGCTCGAGGCTACATCACCTTCATCTCCTCAAACGTTACCTGTCGTGCGTTCCTCATCAAAGAAGCGCTTGGTTATACTAATCACCCTCGCTATCGTCATTATTGCTGCGCTGGTGGTTGCCTACCTGTACATGTCAAACACCCAAAAGCCAGTGGCAACACAACAAAAAACCACCCAGACGCCCACTTCCACCACGCTCACTCCAGAAGATGCGATTAACTCACAGCTTATTGATGAATCTAGTCGCGACATCACCGATGCGTCAGAACAGACGGCCCAAGATACCAAGGAAGTTGAAACAATCAGTAAGGAAGTCGACAATATTTCAGGAGCCTATGATGAAACAAAGTTTTAAACATACCACTTCTCTTGTCAGTCTCAGCTTCGCGATAGCATTTGTTCCTACGCTGTCTTTCGCAATAGAAGCACAACCAGACAACCAACAACCGACGACGACAGGCGGACAGAGCAGTTTTTGCCGCTCACTGAGCGACATCACAACCAAAACATCTGGTGAAATCTCCAGCCGCTCAGGCAAACTATCGTCAACGCGTGATACAGCAGACAAAGAACGCTCTTCCAACCGAAGCTCGGTAGATGCGAAACTCATGGCCGATCGTAAAACGTGGGAAACAAAGCGAGATGAAAACTTCTCAAAGCTAGAGTCACTTGCAAAAACTCCCGAACAAAAGGCTGCAGTTGCAACCTACATAAAAACAGTTAAAAATGCTATCGAGACTCGACAGATAGCAAATGACAAAGCTCGCACACAGTACCGTACAGCAGTCGATGCTCTCATCGCTGCTCACCGCAGTGCGGTAGACACTCGAGTTGCTACATTTACAAACTCTGTAAAAACAGCTGTCGCGACTGCAAAAGCTACTTGTGCTACAAACCCCCAAACTACTGTCGAGACATTCCGGGCATCTCTCAAGCAAGCTCGTGAAACCTTTAGCGCCGCCAAGCAGGAAGATACAAAACTTGGTCCTCAAATCAAAGCGTTAGCTGCTACCCGTGATGCAGCTATCAAAGCCAATAATGACACCATGAAACAAACGGTTGAAGCAGCTCGTACCGTTCTCAAAACTACTCTAAAGGACACTTCAAGCACGCAAAATTAACAGTTGCCTGTTTGATACTGTTATTGACGAGTAGCAGCGTCAAGAATGGTCGGTAAACTGACAAAATCATCCATGAGAAGCTGTCTCATGCCACCGTTGTACAACGCCGCAGCTGGATGGTAAAGGGGTACGATAACTATTTTCTTGTCACCAAATTGTATTCGTTTGGGTTGACCATGAATCTGACCGATACTCTTACCAGGCAGAAAATACTCCATACTATGCCTACCAAGCGTCACGACGAGGAGAGGATCAATAATTTGAAGCTGGCGTATGAGATAAGGCCAGAAGGCTTGTTTCTCATTAGGCAGAGGGTCACGATTGTTGGGTGGCCTATACTTGACTATGTTTGTGATGTACACTTCGTCACGATTCATTCCAGCCAGAATAAGCATTTCATTTAAGAACTTACCTGCTGCACCCACAAACGGCACCCCTTGCTCGTCCTCATTTTTGCCCGGTGCCTCTCCAATAAATACAATTTTGGCGTCGAGACTGCCAGCGCCCATAACCAACTGGGTCGCCGATCTCCTCAGCTCAGGACACACCTCTTTTGCAACTATCATTTCTTGTAGCGCAGCCATCTCAGTTTGTTTAGTCATAAAAAATCGCTCCTCTACTATTGTACAGGAGCGATCAGTCTGAAACTAAGGTCTCAAAGAGTCTATTTCAACTTTGCGTTGATAGCGTCTTTGAGTGCGTTACCACTATCAGTATAGCCGTTCTTGAGCGACTTACCGTCGTTTGTAAACTTAGTTGTCGCGTCATAATAGGCCGATGAGTTAAGCTTACCGTTCGTCGCATCTTCAAGGTACTTGGAAAGTGCTTCAGCGTAGTCAGTGACCGCCTGCGAACCTTTGTCTTTGACGGCGCGCAGCTTCGTCACACAAGCAGGAACATCTTCTTTTGTTTCGACATTCTTACAATCGTCGGCTGCTCGTATAAACTCTGCAACAGCATGACCAAATACCACTACCCTATCAGTTTCATCCTTAAAGGTCTTGTAGAGTTTATTGAGTTTATCATCCTTTTGGATTGCCCTCAGATCGCCCATGCCTTTTACCTGTGTGCTCAACTCGTTAAACTTTGAGTCAAGTGTCTCTGGCGAGCTTGATGTAGTGGTACTGAGTGAACCGACGCTTGAGTCAAGATCAACAATCTTATTGAAAGAATCAGCTGCCTTTTGGTAATCATCCTTCGACACATAGTAGTTCATCATCCAAACTGCTACACCAATACCTGCAACGAGAAGTAACCCGACAAAGCCTGAAACAAGGCCGATGATCAAACCTTTTTTCGATTTCTGTGGTGCGGCTGGTACCATAGGAGCTCCTACCGGTGGAGAAAACGGCATCGGTGCAGGCTGTTGCATAGGGGCTGACGCGGGGACAGGCGCGACTGGTTCAACTGGGGTCGGCACCGGTTGATTGGGTTGATTCTGATTTGGGTCCATTACAAGTAGTTCTCCTTATGTTTTCTTCATCATACCAAACTCTAGCGTGTTCCGCTAGAGTTGGTCTTGGCTTACACCCTTCATGGTTAGGCTAAGACGACCCTTTTCGTCAATACCAGAGAGGAGAACGTTGACTATCTGCCCTTCCTTGAGAATATCTGTTACCTTCTCGACTCGCTTATCTGAAAGTTGAGAGATATGAAGCATGCCGTCCGTTCCAGGCATGATGTTTACAAATGCACCGAAGTCCTTGATAGTGACAACTTTACCGGTATAAATCTTGCCTACTTCAGGCTCTTCGGTCAAGCCTCGAATCCATTCGAGGGCCTTCTCGATACTCGCCGTGTCACTACTGGCTACTGTGATCAATCCATCATCTTTGATGTCGATCATGGCGCCTGTCTCAGAGGTAATCTTGTTGATAACTTCACCACCTTTACCAATCACCGCGCCGATTTTTTCGGGGTTGATCTTGATCTTCTCGATCCTCGGTGCATACGGGCTGAGCGCTTGACGTGGCTCAGCGAGAGTGCTCTTCATGTGTTCTAAGATGTGCTGGCGACCTGGACCAGCCTTGCGAATCGCATCAGCCAAGACATCAACTGGTAGACCATGGACTTTCATATCCATCTGCACAGCAGTGATGCCCTGCTCCGTGCCGGTCACTTTGAAGTCCATATCACCTGCGAAATCTTCGGCGTCAGCAATATCAGATAATACATAGTGTGTGTCACCATCTACCATCAGACCCATCGCGATACCACTCACTGGTCGCTTGATCGGTACGCCTGCGTCCATAAGCGCAAGGCAGGAACTACAGGTTGCCGCCATACTCGTTGAGCCATTTTGACTCATGATCTCTGTAACACTACGAATCGCATACGGGAACTCTTCTTCGGTAGGGAGCACTGGTATAAGTGCCCGTTCAGCGAGGTATCCATGTCCAATTTCGCGTCGCCCTGGGCTACCGAGACGGCGCACTTCACCAACTGTATAGCCGGGAGCATTGTAATGATGCATGTAGCGTCGCTCACCGTCAGTCACCTCCATTGTATCGACAATTTGCGCAAAGCTCAGAGGCGCCAGAGTCACAATATTGAGTCCCTGCGTCACCCCTCGAGTAAATAAGCTTGAGCCGTGCGCACGTGGCAACAGGCCAACCTCGCTGCTAAGCGGACGAATCTCGTCAAGTTTACGGCCATCCGGACGCACCCCATCCTTTACAATGCCATCACGAACATCTTTGTGAACGGCCATGGTAAATGCTTCATCGTACTCATCCTTTGCATCACCATAGTCATCACCAACTTTCTCAGTCATCGCCTCATGGAAACTCCAGCGAAGCTCATTGATTAGCTCATTGCGCTCGGGGTATGCTTTGCGGAGCGCAGCACCGAGCTTCCCTTCTACCCATTGATCGACCTCCTTTTGAATCGTTTCGTCTGGTAGCACAAGATCGTATTCCTGCGCAACTGGCGCAACTTTCTTGGCAAGCTCGCGCTGCAAAGCTATCGCTGGCTGGAATGCTTCAAATGCCCAACGCATCGCATCGATGATGACATCTTCGGCAACTTCGTTTGCGCCCGCCTCTACCATGGTGATGCCTGACTCAATGCCTGCAACGACGAGATCGAGATCACTCTGAGCGCGCTCGTCAGCAGTGAGAAATGCCTTAAACTCACCACCGACGCGACCAACACGAAGACCGGCAACAGGACCGTCAAACGGCGTACCGGTCAGCATCAACGCAGCACTCGCCGCGATCATTGCTACCATGTCGGGACGGAAATTTGGATCCATACTGAGCACACTGCTCACTACCTGCACTTCTTGACGATAGCCCTTTGGAAACAGTGGTCGGATAGGACGATCAATGAGTCGACCGATCAAGATCGCTTCATCGCTCGGACGGCCTTCACGCTTGATAAAGCGGCTGCCGCTGATTTTGCCGGCTGCATACATTTTTTCTTCATAGTCGATGCTCAAGGGGAAATAGTCGAGGACGACTGGTTTGCTCCCCACCATCGCTGTACCGAGTACGACAGTGTCGCCATAGGTGACTAACACACTCGCTGTTGTACGAAATCCGACACGGTTGACCTCGAGCGTGAGCGGCTTGCCGCAAAGATCGGTCGATACGGAAATAATATCCTTGCCATTAGGGTTGATAATAGACATATGGTGTCTCCTTTCTAAGGTGTAGAGAGTAACAGGTAGAAACTTTCCTCATAAAAACTTCTATCTATCACCTTCTACACATTGATTCTACTACCAATTATAACATCACTTGTATAGATTACAGCATCCTCGTAAAATATATTCATGATGATTCGTGCCACTGCGAATCCACTCTGCGACATACGTCGAGACGAGCTCGACCACTAGCGCTCTAATCACTGATAATTATACGGAGCAACCAATGGACAAACGACGCGTAAACGTACGCAGTATTATATACAAAAATGGCAAGATATTGGCCGTAAAACACCGTAGGGGTAACGGTGAGGCGAGCTACTGGTGCGTGCCTGGCGGTGGACTCGACCCACTCGAGCCACTGCATGACGGCGTGAAACGTGAAATCATGGAAGAAACGGGTATTGAGGCAAGGGTCGGTAAATTACTATTCATACAACAATTTACATCCGTGCGCGAAGGACGCGAAGAGGAGTTAGAATTTTTCTTCAATATCGAAAATGTCGATGACTTTAATGAGATTGATCTTGCAAAAACATCTCATGGGCTCGAGGAGATTGCTCAGATTGCATTCATCGACCCAAAAACTGAGCTGGTACTACCAAGTTTTCTCGGCACCGTGGACATGGAGGGCGCTGTCACTTCCAACCAGCCGACAGCAATATACAATAAGTTTGACGAGCAAATTTAGGTAAATATATACTCAATCACCTCACTGCTGCGTAAGCAGAGGTGTTGGATGCCGTCAAGTTGTTCTGAATTCCCACCTGTTTGATCTAGTGAATTCATGATTCTTTTGGTTATTATACCAAGATATGAGATATTTTGCAATAGATTCTTTTGCTGTCCGACAAACCCCTGATGGCAGTCGCTTACTGTGAGCTTTTCAGCCAACCACAGAACTTCGCGTACGCATCATTTTCTTCACGCTTCACAGAAGTAAGCATGCGTTCGCCGGCACTAAGCTGCGAGAGAGTTTTGTCCAGACCCTCGGGGACAAATATCCGCCACAATGGACTCCATTCTTCCGGATGTACATACGTATCGGCCCGCTCAGCTATACTGCCACAAAATGGCTCATCGATAAATATATGCTCGTTGCCCTTCTCGTCAATATAGACAAGGCAACTCAGGAAATGTGCCTGCCTATTTGTCTGACCCTCCATAAACGCCATAATGCCGTCGATACCTATGGTGGTCAGCATGTATTTAATGTAGGGACCGGGAAATCCACCGAGGGCATCGATATGAAACGAACTGTCATCGACAAGTACCGGACCATGCACCTGCTGGTACGCCTGCCGACCCTTCATGAGGGCAATTTCCTCGGCTGTATCGGCTTGCGGTTCTATGATATCGAGTAATCTGGGAACGACTCGCACCATTATATTGTGATGTTTTAGGTAGCGCTCGAGCGTCTTTGCTTTTCCGTGATTGCCAGTCGCAAAGACAACACTCTTTATCGTATCTACTCTTGTCATAGGCATAGTATAACAAAAACTCCCCTCATGTAGCGGAGGGGAGCGGTTGCGGGCTTATTTGCGAAGTCCTAGTTTGTCAAGCGTTGCCTTGTAGGCCTCAAAGTCCGTACTTTCAAGGTATTTGAGGAGCCTTTTACGCCTCCCCACCATCTGAATCAGTCCGCGGCGCGCCATATTGTCGTGCTTGTTGACCTTTAGATGCTCAGTCACCTCTTTGATACGAGCCGTCAAAATCGAAATCTGTGCCTGTGGGCTACCGACGTCACTTTTGTTGACCTGAGTCAAAGCTATCGCTTTTGCTTTATCGTCCTTTGATATCATAGGTTGCGATTATAGCAGCTCCAGAGGTAAATGGCAACTACCTATGAGAGAACAAACGCGTGTTGTGCTCGTAGCGATAGGCGGCAAAGATTTTGAGCAGCTTGAGAAGTCTCAGAAGACGAATACCCTTGAGCAACTCAAACGTGGTCGTTGGCACCGGTACAGCCGCGATGAGATAAAACCAGTGTGTCCGGAGGTATCTCCGGCGGTCGCGGGCATAGTACCACTCAAACAAAAACTCCGCCAGAAAGATGAAGGCGACCGTTATTTCGTACACCTCTACCCCAGCAAGTTGTGAGTCCGTGAGTTGTTCAAAATGTTCGAGCGCCAAAAAGATGAAGCTACCGACTACAAGCACGGTCATTATCATTTCTTTTATGAACAAAAATCGCCGTAATTTGCGCTTTTGTGAGACGGTCATTATGGATGTAGTATAGCAAACTTCTTATGCTAGTCGTCGATGCCGAAATCAGCCAGCGACTGTGCATCCGCGACGTTCCACTTGGCAATACTACTACGCCGAAGCTGCTGGCAATACGCGCCAGTACCAAGCGCCTCGCCGATATCGACAGCCAGACTGCGAATATATGTACCGCTACTGACATGAGCTCGTATCTTTAACTCCGGGTAGTGATAATCGAGGATATCGAGTGAATAGACGGTTACGGTGCGCTCTGGCATCTCCACTTCTTTGCCGCCACGTGCTAGTTTGTAAGCACGCTGACCACCAATTTTGATAGCACTAAAGATCGGCGGCCGCTGACGGATCTCACCAGTGAATTGCTCTACTACCTCTTGAACCGTTGCTAGCGAAGGCGCGGGAGCCAGTTCTTGCTCAGAGAGAGTTATTTCACCCTCTGGATCGCCCGTCGTGCTAACCTGCCCCAATACAAATGTTGCTTCGTAGACTTTGTCGAGCTTGGTATAGTGCATGGCGTTACGACACTCCTTGCCGGTCACCAAGATCATCAACCCCGTTGCAAATGGATCGAGTGTGCCCGTATGACCTACTTTGACCTTTTTGCCTGCACGCTTACTAAGAACTCGTCGAATTCGGGCAACGACACCAAAACTGGTCATGCCGGCCGGTTTGTCAACCAAAATAATTCTATCATTATTCATCAAGTGGCTATTATACCCTACTATCGACCTGATATCTCGCGCTGTGCGAGATTGGTTGATTGCACGTCGTTCGTCGGTGGAGATACGGTCGTCATGCGGATCACCGTCTCCGCACAAAGTAACGCAAACGCCTACGTCGAAAACCTCACCTTCCGCTACCAGAATAACTAGCGGCAATAGAGATCAAAAACGATACGAATCGCTAAAATTGGAGCAGCAAATCAGGTGAAGCTGATGGGGATAAGGCGTGGTAGTCAAGGGTAAAAACGCAGAATACTAGGCACGTCACAAAGAGAAAACTCTGTTATGCTAGAACCATGAGCATTGCAGCGAGGCGACACATGAGGGTTCAGACCGCAACCCCACAAGCAACGTGGAAATGGTATGGCTCGGCGCTCGACTCGACGGGGGCAAACATGAATGCCGTATACGATGGTACCGCATGGTACACCGGCGTAGATATCGCTGGGGTAACACGGCAGCGTCCTGATGGTACCATGCCTCAGTGGCAGCGCGGACGAGGCTACAATACGTCTGACATACCTGAGCAGTTTCTTATCAAGTGTTCAGCCATGAACAGCAACGGTACAACCGCATGGCTCCTAACTGGCACGGATTTTGGCGGTGGTATTCAAAAACGAGACATTGCTTCAGGGATCTGGCAGCTCAAAACACTCGCCTACAGGGGCGATGTCAGCGCAACGGTTGGCACTGGACGCATAGCAGGGCATCGCCGTATTCTCGACTACGGAAGCAATGGCGTCTTTATAGCAGCGCAACGAGACAGCGATAATATGGGTGGTATTGTGCGAACCACAAACGGAGGTGATACGTTTACCGAATTTCATACTACCTCGGGGTTTTCAATTGGCCGAACGTTTAGCGCCCTGCTCGCCTCTGAAAACGGGTTTTCTGCTGTCATGTATGCGTGCGCCGAAAAGCCAGAAGTAGCAATGACTCCAGCAAACAATAACCCTTGCGTAGGTGTTTACAAGAACATCACGACAAGCCCAACGTTTACCCGAATCGACGACGCTGGCACGGGTGCACCCGCCGGAGGGTTTCTCGACGCAAGAACGATGATTTGTATAAACGAAGCAGGCAAAGATGCACTGTACGTTCTTGTTGGCAAGGCCGATGCAACAAATGGCGGCCTGTGGCGCTGTACGATTGAATCAGATCCAAATTCCTGGGGAGCCACCCCTGATGTGACATGGGTAAAGCTCAATAACGGTGTTTTAGCTGCTAACCACGCGTATCGTTCACTCACTGGGCGACGAGCCGGCGGTACTACCCAAATCGTTGTCGCGAGTGGCCTGACGTCAGGTACCGGAAATGGCGTACAGCCATCGCTCGGCGGGTCGATTCCGGGCTCAGGGAGTGTGTTTCGAGCATGTGTCTATCGTTCGCTTGACGCGCATACAAGCACACCGACGTGGGATGCCATATCGGGTCCAAGTAATCTCCTGACAGGTGGCACACTGAGGCCAATGTACGGGACAGCCGATGAACTGTGGGTCATCAGCCGTGCGACGCAAGACAATAACACCAACAACAGCATCATTGGCGGTAGCGGCTGGATACCGTACGACATGGATATCGACGAGTCATCTGGCACGATTGTTATGGCGGGCAAATCGGGCTCTTGGATTAGCGAGAACCCCTGGACTGCTAGCGCCACTTCTGTAACGTGGCAGCCGTTTTCAAACTCGACGGGCGGTGTTCTCAATAGCCACGTGGCGATACATCCGACCGACAACCTTAAATGGACGATGAACGATGTTGACCGTGCCGGATATTTCAACCTCAACGGCGGCGCCGGTCAGATGCACGGTATCATGGACATCGGAGCTAACCCGTGCCACGCAAACTATATTCGTCAAGGTGGTTCAGCTCCCGGGAAATGGCTCATTGGATCACAATCAGGTAGGGTATGGTCGTCGACCGACTGGGCAACAACCACAAACCTCGACACCGTACCGACGTTTAGTCAGGATTTGACGGGCGGAGGCGACCTCATTGCTGTTGCAGAGATAACATACAGCTCAGTGGATTATCGTCTGGCCCTCGATGCAACCGGTAAGCTGTTTGTGAAAGTTGGGGCAGGAGCCTGGTCCAACCCCTATACATTCCCCACCCCTTCTGGTAATGCTGCTACCATCATCATCAATGACGGCTTCAAGGACTTTTGGATATTTGAAAATGGGTCTGGTATTCGGTATTTCCCCGATGTGACGAATATTGCTGGGTTTCCACCACAGTTAATATGTGCGGCAAAACCATTATCATCAGAAACTGAATACTTTGGACGCATGGCGCAAGATGCTACTACTCGAACAACACTCTATGTTACCTTTGGCGGGAAAATTACGGCTACGACTGGTGTATGGCGCATTACGGGTGCGGATGACATAGTGATTGATAGTTCGTGTATCAAGCAGAGTGGTTCAGGTACCTTGACACGTATGACGGGTGGGCCACTGCAGACGACGACACGATGCGGCGCTATAGCGGTCGACCCAGATGACGGGAGTATTGTCGTGACAGTTGCGCCATATACATCAGGTACGGCAGACGTTTTGTTGTATAGCGGAGGAAGCTGGAGCTCAATTGGCGATGACCTCTACGCTGAGATTGGCGTACTGCCGATGTGGATTGCCAAAAAAGGTAACCGAATTTATACGTCCCAATTTGCCTCGGGCACACCATTTGCAAAGTTCGAATAGCCTCTTCGAAACAACCCAGGCATCATATGTATATCTAGCAGCGGTATGAGCAAAGAGCGTGGTAGCCAAGGGTAAAAACGCAGAAAACTAGGCACCGTACAAAGAGAAAAATTCTGTTATGCTAGAACCATGAGCATTGCAGCGAGGAGATTTCAACGGGGTATGTTGTCATCTAGCGTTGGTGACATTGGACAGGTTGTTGGCGGTGTCTGGCCCATCCAAGAAGACTATGGTGGAGATTATCAGACAGCGATAAACAATGCGATGGCGTTCGACGATGTGCGGGGTTTTTCTTGGCGATTTCATGCCGATGATACGGTCGATGCCAGCGGCGACTATGTGTATACGCGATTAAACGCGGCGCGGGATTGGGTGAAAAACTGGAATACTGCCAACCCGACGAAAAAGCGTGATTTAGCACTGAGGCCAATTTTCGGACAGTATACGCCCCCCAACTGGACTGACCAGATGGCAGACTATTTTGTGTATGAGCATACGTCTGGGGCGTTCGTACCGCATCCGGCTGCAGCGGGCGTTTCAAATGCGACAAATATGACACGCAATGGAGCAGTGGCAAGCGGAGGGACAATTGGGCAGCCAAATACAGTTTTTGAAGACCTTTTTCGCGCATGGTGGCGAGACTTCTTCATCCCATTCGCAGTTGATTGCGAGGCTAATCACGGGGTTCGTACGCGGCTACTACACGGAGGTTGGTACGGTTACAACTATTCGGAACTCTACTATGGTCCAGCCGTACAACAAACCAACTCAGGCTATACCTTTACCCAGTGGGTCAATGCCCATAAAAACCTCATGAGCATTGTTCATGATGAACTGCCGGCTACCATGGCGACCGAGTTTGGCTTGTCGGGTCATGGACCGATTGTTGGCGGCGCTACGCCAGCTATTGAGACGCTACTTACCCACGCTACTAGCTTATTTGGGTCAGGGAGCGACCGGTTTTACGCGTCAGCCAACGGCTGGAACGACCAGAACGCGCAGACTCAAGACGAAATATTTGGCGCTGGAAGTGATCGTACAACTGAGGCGAACAAGCAAAATGCGCTTGAAGCAAAAAACTGCCGGGTCGAATTACAGCATATCTATGGCAGTACGCCATCGGCTGACTGGGCGCGCGCCAAACAATGGGCTATGGGCAGTACCACAGGTACCGCGCCAAATCTTCATAAGCTCGGTCTTGGTAACGAAAGCGTTAAGGGCGTCTGGCTACTTGAGCCGTACATCGATGGCATACAGCCGGCTGACCCATATCTGGCGGCATTTCAAACCATGTGTACCGAGTTTGCAGTAGAAATTGCAGGAAGAGCATAGGCAATGAGTCGAGCGGCCACTCGCATGCGCCGAGCGGTGTCTGCGACGGAAACAAATATCCAGTGGGCTCAGGGCACATGGTTGCTTGATGAAGTTTCTTCTGTCTCAGAGGTTAATAGCTTTGCGTCGGTGTATACGGGAGCGCTAACGCAACCCGGTATCACGGGGTTGTCTATACGTGTCCGATGGAGTGATATCGATGGAGGTAACTACGCCATACTTGATGCCGCAAAGGCTATTACGGACAGTGTTGGTAGCAAGCTGGCAGTTCGCTTTGTGGCGGGTCGCTGGACTCCGGCGGCATATAGAGGTCGCACGCATGTTGTTACGTACAATAGTGTTGATTATGATGTACCCCTACCGTTTCAGTCAGATGGCACGTCGGGGAATCCGCAGTTTGAAGCGGGGTATGCGTCAGTGGTACAGGATCTTGCGGCATGGTGTCGAAGTAACGGAGTTCGCGTGCTGCACCTACCCTGGTATGGGCGGCTCTGGGCTGAATACGATAATGGTGCAGATGTGCAATCTCAAACGGGATACACGGTGGAGGCATGGCGCGCAGCCCATCAAGTTCTTCTCAACACGGGCTTAAGCGCGGCGGGAAACGACCTGGCCGTTGAGTATGCGGCCAGCGGTCATCCCAACGCTGGCACTGGCACGCCAAACGCCAATATCTATCTCGTTTTGAACACCGGAGCCGATCAGGTCGGCGACCTGTCTCCTTATCTGTTCCATCAATCAAACGGATGGCAAAACACCGGTGACTCCCGGGCTACGAGTCGAGTTATTTTTGGCATGCAATCGTATGGGGTAGAGCTTTGGACGGGGACAACTTGGGCAGAGGCTTATCAAACGCTCAATAGTCTGGGTGCAGCCTATTGTGAGGTATACCGAGAATCATTCCAAGGTGAACCAGTCTCGCAGCTTCTTGCTGAGGCGGCCGCTTTTAAGCAGTAGCATGTATACTAGTCATATATGGGGATAGCAGCACGGCGCTGGCAGCGCAGACTGCAAACTGCATATGCAAGTATGCCGTCAAAGCTTGTAGCGAATTCTGTGAGCGCCGTTTGATCAAAATCGCAAAGAAGGTTAACCCCTACGGGCTCGCCAAGATATAGGGCATATAGCTGTTGATAAGTGTATACTGTACTGGCGTAGAAAGTGCGACCGGAATCATCGTTCCTCGCTACAAACCTATCTCACCGTTGTGCCCACGACATTGGCACTGACGCTACCAAGCCCAGTTGTCACGAGCGGATTGCAAGGCCGCTCGGATTGCTAGCCCATCTGATGTTGCGCCCGTCTCAGCCGCACGCACATCGGTACCGTAACACTCAAAATAACTGTAGCCATCGGTCGTCAAATTACCAATCATGGTCGTAAACTCAGCGGCCGTCATGGGTACTGCCCCGGAAGTCACCCCACCGACTGGTTGCGAACCAATCCGACCCTGTGAGCCACGTTGCGGTTCGGTTACCGCATTGATGTCCGCCGCAGGCCCAAAAGCAATCGGTAAGTACTGGCCGTAACCGCTTGCGCCTGTTGTCGCATTCACGCCATTAAACTGCATGACAAATCGATTGCCGTAGAGAGCACGAGCATCTTTGCAATTTTGTAGCTGAGCGGGGTGACGCCGAACGTCGGTCGATGGATAAGCCCCAACAATGTCATCCAGTCCGTCGCCAGCAGCAATGGTCAGGCTAACATGGCGGGGAAACTTGGCTGCATACGATGCGATAAGGTCTGGTATGTGTACATCGTAGTAGTGCTGCTTTGCCCCAACGAATCCTGCCAAACCAGGGGTACCAGTCCGGAGCCGGAAAGCGTCCCAGGCATCACCCCAGGCTATCTCGCCGGCCGCACCGCCCTTGAACCACGGCTCACCGTGCGTTGACCAATCGGTCGTTATCCTCATGGAGTAAAGCAGCGGGTGATCACCGTAGCGGTCGGCGATTGCCTGGCGCATAGCCTCTGCCCGCGCATTGGCTGTTGGCGACCAAAAACACGCAAACGTCGCGCCGTCCGCCGTTATCATCTCGTCGCTCGGGAGTCCGGCAGTATACCAGGCTGGTAGCCCGCTGCCTATGCCCCCGTGAATAACCATAAGCAGCACGGGTTTATTGACTGTCACCGCAGCCGCAAATGCCTTATCAAAAAATGACCAATCATAGGCCGTTGCCGATGTTGGTAATAAATCATCCATCCGACAAAAAACCGACAAGCCCGCAATCCAGTTGTCACTGAGTGTCGCTTGTAGAGCCGCTTGGCTCTGGGCTGAGGGATTGAGCCAATAAAATGCACCTCGGGCACGCCGTAGTTTATCAACTGCCCTATGATGTCGTCGCGCTGCGATGCTCATGGTACTAGTCTACCACGGAGAAAAGGGCCAGGAAATGATGTAGCAGCGTTCGGTGATTGATCAGTTTTTACTAGTGTCGAAACCTACACGCGTGTCTAGGGGCTCATATTGATAAATGGCTGGTAGGCATTTACAACTGGCGTTGGGTCGACCGCAATCGGCCAGCCCTGCCCAAGCGTTGGGTGAAGGGTAAGACCGGTGAAATCATCGATAAGCGGGTCATTGGACTGCAGGACACCTGAGCCGTTTCGCCACGCATCATAACCAGGCACACCAGCGGTTTGCATATTGTGATTCCAGTGGTTCCCGTCCCCCGACCAAAATAAGACGACTTTGGCCGGTACCGGCCGTAAGGCGGTGCCAAGACATAGCGTCGCATAGCTGGTAATTGCCTGTGCTTGCCCTGCGCCACTAATGTCATGCTGCGACGACGGCCCCCAGCCAAGAGTTGAGTTGATGCTCGCGAGTGTCGGCGCTACTCGACGTGGTGAGTTAAACTCGCCGACACCCCAGCCGCGTGTACCGCCGTCACTATTGTCGAGATAGCCGAGGCGCTGTGCCGTATCGTAGATATCATTGATACAATCGACACCCAAGTTGGGGCTGTAGTTGGTACCATAGTTGCGGTGTCCCGATGGATAGCCATTCGGATTGTCATAGGCATCGGCCCAAAATTGACAGTTCGACGGCATGGTATTGGCCGCCGGTGCGTACGAATCGCTCCAGGAACCACCACCCAGTCCCGAACCGGCCGCATTGACCACAAACAATACCTCACCCTTACCGGTCGACTTGTTGAGCTGATTGGCATCCCAGATGGTTTGAGCAATGATTTGAAACGCGTTGACAAACGCAGCCGGTGTATTGGCGCCTTTAAAGTCTCGGTTGTATTCGTGGTGCGTCATGTAGACCCGCCAACCCGCTGGCACTGATCGCGCATAATTGTAGGCCTCAACAGCTCTCGCTGACGATGACGACGTCACAGCCGCGGCATCGATATTGAAACAGACGTTGATGCGTTTTGCCGAGATAGTGCCCGCGACGTCGAGACCAGCACACTTGTACTCTTTGCCGCCTGGGGTAAAGCCACTACCGCTAGACGGTAGTGTGCTGTCACCATAATACGTTCGCCCACACGGCACTTTGCCCCACCATGTGATTTTGCTAACACGTTCGGGATCGGTGTTGGAGGTATTAAATCCAAATATCGTACCCTCGCTAGCGGCCGTACCCCCATGCACCCGCTGAAACCGTCGCGTCGCGATACTCATAATGGCTTTAGTATATCACGTATGCGCAGCACACCTGGTAGCTGCATCGCTCACCTTGGCTTCATTGAAGCCATCAAATCGATCAACCATACTAACTTGATGCTCACCGTCTGCTATTTGTCTATCAATCTCGTAAACCACCTGAGGGTCCCCACCCTAGGGGTGAACGCCCAGAATTCTTTTTCCGTATTGAAAGCTTTGATAATTTGATGTGACCGGTCTCAGTACGGCTGCCCCGGGATCTTGAATTGAGCAGGGTCAGCCTGAGCTGGTGCTGGTGAGATCGCCGGATCAACTGGTGGTAGGACGGCGCCAAGCTGATCAGGAACCGTTGCACCGAAATCAACACTCGGTGTTGGCGGTAAGGGTGGTAACGTCGAAAAGTCGGGCATCGGTGGCAAGGGTGGTAACGAAGGTGAGGGCAGAGCCGGTGCGGGTGCCGTCGCCATCTCTGTGCCTAAAGCAAGATTAACGGCGTTGACAGCATCTTCGTGATCGGCGCGATTCTGAGCGTCAATCTCAGCCAACGTTGGCGCTGGTGCTTCGGGTGCGGGCGGCTCAATCATAGAGGCATGCGAAGTCAGTCCCCCACTCGAGAAGATGTCGGCAGATGCAGGTTCTGCTGGCAACGCTGCCTCCTGCGCAACTGCATTTAGTGGTGCCTGAAACATTGGCGGTGCGGTCGCATAGGTGCTGGTGTCATGACTCAGTATTGTCCGGTTACGATCGTCATCAAGCTCACGTTGCTTGTCGATAGCGGCTTGTTCGGTCGTCGCATTTAAGGTACCGCCCATAAGTGGTTCGGCAAGCTCATTTGCAGGAGAACGCCATTGATCAGCGCTCACCGCACCTCTGAGCGGTTGCGGCTCAACTGGCGCGGTAGATGCAGCTAGACTTTCGGCGTTGACGACAGGCGCGGGTGCCGCGGCTGGCACAGTCTGTGCGAGCTCTTCGGCAAGCTTCTGCTCTGCCTCCTCAGCGGCCTGTTGTTGCTGAGTCTGCTGGACTTCTTTTGTTTGTTTTGCGAGTTCAGCCTCTGCCTTATTCGCTGCACTTTCCTGCTCTTTGGCTACTACTTGATCAGTTACCTCTTGAATATCTCCCTGCATCTCATGTGCTATTGAGAGCGAGCCATCTGCCGGCTTTTCTGTTTGTGACGAAGGCTCCTTTGAAGAGCCGTCTTTATCACCTTCCTTCTGACTATCTTCGGCTGAAGACGAAGCAGGTGTTTCGACCGCTATCTCGTGAGCTTCCTCGAGTTTCGTAGCAATGAGCTGTTGATTCGCACCTGCCGCCATCAACTGCGCAGCCTCTGTCATCACCTTTGATGTAGTCTTGTTATTGCTGAAGCGATCTGTCGCCGCAACAATTCCGGTCAAAAACGCCGTGGCAATTTGCTCATCAATGAGTTTTTTGTCGCCACCAAGAGACCCGCTAAGTTCAGCAAGCATCTCAGAGAAACTACTCGCATCGCGGTTGATCCAGTTCAGGCTACCAAGTTTCTGGCCGCTATCCTCGAGTGCAATGACTGCTACCGTGGCATCATGAAGGATACGACCATGCGCAGAAAGTGCTTTGTCGAGGTCTTCTTCGTTCTTTACTCCCACCGCTAACACGAATTCGACGTTATAGTCACCCTGACTGAAATCCAGATCATCTTTGCTGATAGTTGTTCGGTACGGCGTGATAAATATCTTTACGACATCACCCTCGACTTTGTAACGTAAATGGTCAGCTTTTTCTTTGTCGAGCGCAATGATAAAGTCTCGCAAACTATCGACAGTGCTCTCAAATGTTTTTTCCGGATCAAGAAACGAGATGGCTGGTGGGATAGCACCGCTAAATACCGCAGTGGCGTGTTTGTTTAGCTTGTTTATAAGTAGCGTAATACCAAGTGCTGCACTAAGCTCATCAACCGATGGGTTGCTATTGACTGTCACTAAAATATTGCTACTGTCTTTTATTTTATCGACAATTTGCTGCTTAATGCCGGTATCTGCCATCTGTTGGTATTCCTACTATTTCTATTTTTTTCAGAAGTTCAGCCTCACTATACCATAAGTAGTTTATTCTCGTCAATCATTTCATACCCTTTACAAACAGGGGTTAGTGAGCTATAATTATCCCTTGATTGAATTAGCAGCCAAATTAAGATAGAGGAAGTATCATATGCCAATCATTAAATCAGCCATCAAACGTATGCGTCAAACGGTAAAACGTCGTGAGCGCAACGTTACCCTCAAGCGTGATATAAAGGGTGCCGTAAAAGCGTTTACCAACGCTCCTTCGAGCACCTCTCTTTCTGCCGCTCATAGCGAAATCGATACGGCCGTCAAAAAAGGCCTTCTCAAAAAAGCAACCGCTGCCCGCCGCAAGGCCGCGCTCAGCAAAACGGCAAAGTCTGCTGGCGTAACACTCGCTGCAAAAAAGAAATCTCCTGCGGTAACCGCAAAAAAGGCAGCACCCGCAAAAAAAGCCGTGGCTAAGAAGACTGCGACAACAAAAGCTTCCCCCAAGAAACCTGCCGCCAAGAAACCTGCTACAAAAAAATAGCAGCTTACGTCTCCCCGCGATTGCCAACGCTAGTTGCCGCGTAACTCTACTGCCAACAGTAGTCTATCGACGGCATCCCACGGCGTAACTTGCGATAGTTTCATTCGACTATCAAGCTCAGCACAAAGCGCAGTGATAGTGTGTAATTGCTCGCGCGTGATCTGTCTGGAAAGCGCCTGCATCTTTTTTATCACGAAAGGATGAATGTTCGCTTCTTGTGCCAAATCGTCACGCTTAGTGCCCGCGAGGGAAACAGTAACGAGCTGCGCCCACTGACTGAGGAGAAGTGAGAAAACTCGGTATGGATCATCGTTGAGACGCAGGTCCTCCAGCAGGGCCTTCCTCGCGCTTTGATTACCATTGATGGAAAGTTCAAGTAGGCTAAAGACCGAGTCACCTACCGGACGCGGCATCACTGCCGCTATCAATTCATCTGTTACTTCAGGTGAATCTTTCAGCGTTGCGAGCACCGTCACAAGTTGCTGCTGATCAATGGTGTACTGTCCAGGGCGCTCACTTACTCCCAGGGCGCGGGACACCATATCCTTGGTCTGGGAAGCTGACAACGACAATCCATACGACCGAGCTGTCGTTTGAAGCCATTGTTCGGCAGAGGTTCGATCACGGTCTGTCAGCGGCTCCGCCGTCACGACAGTGGCTGCTGCTGCAATCGCTTTATACGCCTTGGTACGTCGATCAACAGCGGGTTCAATCAAGACAAGTGTGGTATCGGCGGAAATGTCGTCAACCCATTCGGAAAGTTTTTCCCACATCTCTTTTCGCTCCGACAAGCCATTCATGATAATCAACCGTGCGTTCGAAAATAAGCTCGCGCCCTTTACGGCATCCGCCAAAGTTCCGATCTCGAGTGCAGAAACATCGATATATTCGGGCATTTCTGAGGAAGAATTGATGATTTTTTGCACCAGTTCCTGCGACCGATAGGAATTCTTACCGATGATCAGTGTGATCATTATGCTGTATCTCCATGCTCTTGCTGACACTGAGGACATACGTGAGTGCCCCGCCCAGCGACTCTCGTTTTCTTAATGATCGTATCACATCGTGGACACGACTGTCCTTCTCGGCGAAACACACGGGCAAAATCAATATAACTTCCCCGCTTACCCTCAGCGTTCACATAGTTGCGATCGGTGCTGCCACCTTTTTCGATACTAAGATTCATAACGTACTTGATCTCATGGAGTAACAGCGCCAATTGCTCATCGGTTAGCTCACGCACTCGCGTGGCCGGATGGATTTTTGCGCCCCACAGTGACTCGTCGGCGTAGATATTGCCAACTCCTGCTAGCACCGTTTGGTCGAGGATGGCAGCTTTGATTGTCGTGTTGCTGCGACGACGGACACGTGGAATAAATTCTTTGCTCGTAAACGCTTCTTCAAGTGGTTCTGGCCCAACCCGCTGCATAAAATCAATGTTCGGTACCTCCAAGGTAGGGTACAATTTCATCCAACCAAATTTACGCTGATCGTTAAAGTAGAGGTGTGAACCGTCATCAAACGTAATATCGACACGCGTGCTCCGATCTGGAAGCTCGCCAACAAGTGAATCGTTCGGATGCCCTGCACCAAAAACTTGTTCACCACGATACACCAGCTGCCCAGTCATTTTAAGGTGTGTCACCAGTGTATAGCCGCTGCCTAGCTCAATCAGTAATACTTTTGCACGACGGCAGATGGCCACGACCTGTGTGCCGTGTAGAAATTGTCTAACAGTCGTGAGGTCATTGGGAAAACTCTTGGGCGAGTCAATACAGCGCACATGTGCAATCCGCAGGCCGACAATAAGACCTTCGAGGCCACGACGAACAGTTTCGACTTCTGGGAGTTCAGGCACGATAGTACCGCATCTCTCTAGGCCCGACCGTTTCGTGTATGGCTCGCAAGTAGCTCGATCTGCCGCGCAATCGCCGCCAATGAGCGCGCGTGAGAGTAGTAACCAAAATGCGTTACATCGGTGCGTTCCACATCAATTGGCGGCAGGGCGTCTGGTGGTTTGACATCATTCACCACCCTCATGATACCCTCTTCAGGACAAATATTGTCTTCGGAACCAACCATCACACTGAGCGGAATACCCTGGTCGACAACTCGTTGCAGTTTGGCCGCCACCAGCACTGGATCTGTGCCAGTGATGGCCGCTATGTCTTTGCGAAGCGCCAGCGGCCGCGTTACCAGCGAGCGCCCCAAACCAAACGCCGCCTGGACGAGGCCAATCTTGCCTGGAATATCTTCCCCGCGAAAACTGTAAAGGCCTTCGCGCAAGCCCTTACCGACCATCGTATGCGGCTGCTCGCCCGGCATTAGCCACGCCGGCCCTGCAAACGACAAGCCATGTACAGACTCGGGAGTAATTAGTGCTGCATCAATGATCGCTTCATTGCCCCGCGAGTACCCATGCAACACTGTTGTCCAGTCGCTGCCTTTTTCTTGCAATATTGCTTCAAGCGCGGCCATGAAGGCTTCTCGCCGATACGCGGGTTCGTCACGCACCGACATCGTGATACGATGATCGGGGTATGTCACGCCTGCAACCAAAAAGTTACCGCCGTCGGAAAGAGCGCTACAAGCCGCCCGGACCATTGCTTCATCCTCTGCCCAGCCTTGAGAATACGACACCAATACATTGGGTGACCCATAACGTTGTTGCGTGAAAGCAGAGGGGCTAAACACGTGCAAGACCATACGCCCAAACTGCGTTGCAACATCAATCTTCTCCTCACGAACGGCCAGTGTATCGCGGTCATGAGTCCCCGCATCAATCACTCGTACCATAATCCCTTCATTATACGCCCAATAGTCACACATCGGTAGCCCACAGTCAGCAGATGCCGACACACAACCCCCCCACTATGCTTCTGCGGAAACGGCAGAATCTGCTATGATGCATGGTATGGGACGGAGGAAATGGATTTTCGGCGGGCTCTGCGTAGTGGCGATACTTGTCGCCAGTGGCGCGTGGTATCTTTCGCGCCGCGATGATACAACTACTGTTTTTCGCAGTAAAACGTCTGCGGTCAGCGCATTTACCCCTTATTTCTTCCAGGGCGTGCCGCCTCACAATTTTTTACTTGACAATGAGAGCATTGATTATGACCACGGGGTACTGGTATTTCGCATGACCGACCAAAAATCACAGGCGACGCTGGCCTTCACCCAACAAGCCTTGCCCGCTGGGTTTGACGCGACATCACTACGAGGCGACAAAGAGTTCAAAACCACCTACGGCCAAGGCTATATCACCGATGGGCAACAACGAACAACCGGCGCCTTGCTGACCAATGACAACGTATGGATCCTGATCAATGCACCGCAGCCCATTGGAGCTGATGCGATGCACGATATCATGTCGCAATTAGCTCCAGTCCACTAACTACCGTGCTGCCGAGGCGTCGCCGCGCATTTGGAAGTAGTCAACGTAGCACGGTGTGCTGGCAGACGAGGTGCCCCCCGTTGTACACATGATATTTGGCCTGACGAGTGTAGCAGTGTTAATGGTAACGCCAGTGACCGTATACTGCGTTCCATTGACTGTAAAGACAGCGCTCGACGTACCGGCACCAGTAGCGGTGATCTTGATCTCAAGTCTCGCCATAGTATTGGCCGCCAGGGCAACCGTCGAGTTGGCACAGGTTGCCGCGGCACCGGTTGAATAGCAGTAACGCCAGTTAGCGTTGGTAGCCGGGTCGGCTTCCCACCATACACCCGAAGTCGTCGGCCGAGCATTAGATGTCACCGTGGAAGCGTCGGCGCCAACACGCAAGAGGATTGCACCGGAGGTGGTAGTGCCTGGCGCCACCGCCGCCTTTATGACCTGACCGGCAGCAAGTGCAAGCGTACCACCTGTCGATGTCCCCTGATAGACACGACATCCGGTGTTTGCAGCAGCTGTAGCATTCGTTGTCATCTTGAGAATACCCGGACGATCAGCCGACGGTGCTGGGGCAGCGTTATTGTTGTATGTCAGCGTACATGCTGTTGATATGGTGACGTGCGTCCAGCTTTCGTTGCCGATACCCGTGCCGACTGCGACCGCACCCCCCAAGAAGTCATCATTGATCTCCCAGCCTCGGTCAATCGGCTGCGTACCACACGGCTCCCAGTCACCGTCACGATAACAGCGGTACTGCGCAAGATTGGAGTTGTAATACATCGCCCCGTTAACTCCTGTCGGATCGCCGGCATTTGTCTTCGCATCTAGCACGAGCACCGTACCGGTGGTGTCACTGGCGCCGAGGACAATCTGGTTACCACTGGTATCGACCGTCAGTAGGTTGACTGCACTAGCATTCTGGACCTTGAGCGCACTCGTGTTGGTGAGCGAGAACAGGTTGGTGCCGGTCCAGGTGTTGTTGCTGGACAGCAGGCCACTCCCATCACAAGTGCTCCAGCCCAAGGTACTCGTCGAACCAGATACTATCGTACTCAGGCATTGGCCTGTCGTGCCAACACCAGTTGGCAAGACAAGTGAGTAACTGGTACCGGTGACACCAGTTTGGAGGGTGACGGTGTTGGCGTTGGTGGCATTGGCAAGGACTAGTTTGCCAGCTAGTGGATTGGTGCCAGCATTGTAGCTACCGACTTCAAGTTCTCCGTTGCTTGAGTCTATATTTAATATATTAGTCCCAGCTGCGTTCTGGATAGCAAAGCCAGTGGAGCTATTGGCTGAACCACGGAAACGGAAGTCCGAGACATCGCTATTTGTGCTAGTGGTGCTATTGGTCTGCTGGCCAGCGTAGATGGTACCAGTACCTAGGTCATTGATAGTAGCCGCATTGGCGGCCGAGCCAGTGAAGCGGTTGGCTTCGAGATAGTTTTTGTCGGAAGCTGAGTCGCCTATGTTTATTGCATAACAATTGGTCGTACAAGAAGTGTCGGTGATGGTATTGCCTACGATGGTGTTGTAGTCGGCACCGCTTAGGTAAATACCGTTGTTATTAGAAGCGCTACCGTTGTCATCGATGATGTTACCTGAAACTATGCTGTTGGAGGATGTAAGGTATACGCCATAGCTACTATTGGCCCGGATTGTATTTCCAGTGATAGTGGTATTGATAGCAAAATCGATCGCAATGCCGAAACTACCATTCCCTTGCGCGGTATTGCCAGTGATAGTGTTATTGGATGAGGAGGATGCGGAAATACGGATGCCGTGGAAAACATTGCCCTGAGTCGTATTGCCGGACAGGGTGTTATTCGAGGATGAATCGATGGAGAAGCCGGAATCACTATTGCCCTGAGTCGTATTGCCGGACAGGGTGTTATTGTTGGAGGAGGTGAGGTAGATACCACTGCTACCATTCCCTTGCGCGGTGTTACCACTCAGGGTGTTGTTGGAAGAGGAGCCTAAATAGATGCCGAAATTACGAAAATCCTTCGCATAAACATTCAGTATCTGTCCACCTTGGCGAGCACCGGCGCCTGTGCCGTTACCCATACCACTAAAGGAAATGCCATACTGGGTACCAGCGGTGTTTAGATCATCGCGACCGTCTATTCGCATATCACGGATGGTTACACCGGTACCAGTGCTGGTGTCGGCGTTTTCTATCAGGTTATCGGTAGCATCAAGGTCAGCAAGTTCTATGAGTGTGGCTCTACCGACACCAGAAATCGTGACGTTATTAGGTATGAGTATAGTAGCATCGGCAACATAGGTACCAGCCAGCAGAACAACCCTACCGGTCTTACGGCCAGAACCTGCTGGATCGGCAGCTGTCAGGGCGTTATTAATCTGCACTTGGTCACCGTCGCCGGCTGCACCGGTGTTGCCGTCGGCTACATAGTCAGCTGAGGCCTTGTCAGCATCGGATGAGTTACTGGCTGCCACAATGATGGCTTCTTTACCATCAGCTTGCCACTTACCATTCGAGTACGCCAGGAGCTGTTTGGTCGTGGTGTCGTAGTAGACCATGCCTTCGGTTGGGCTAGCGGGACGGTTCGCAGTGGTACTGCCAGTCAGAGTGAGGCTGGAGGCAGTACCGGCAGTACCGATGGTGACATTCATCGCACTAGTATCAGCGGTGAGGAGACTGGCCGCACTGGCGTTCTGGACTTTGAGCGCGCTGCTATTTGTAAGTGAGAAGAGGTTGGTGCCGGTCCAGGTGTTGTTGGCGGAGAGACTGGCGCCACCACCAGAACCGATACAGTCAGCCCAGGCACCGTTTTGGTAGCAACGGAACTTGCCCGAGGTGGAGTTGTAGTACATTGCACCGTCACTGCCGGTTGGGTCTGAGGCGTTCGCTTGTGGTGCGAGGACAAATAGCCCCTCCGTCCCGATGCCAATCGTGACCTTCGCGTTAGCGATGTCTACTCGAAAAAGAGGGTTAAGCCCGTAGCCAACTTTAAAGGCATCCGCTGAAGAGCTTTGAATACTGACTGTATTATTGAAGTTGTTGGCTGTATTAAGTTGTGCAAACGCCCCACTATCCAACCCATCCAATAGGTCACTGTTGAAGCTGTAGGCGCTGGAGGCTAGTTTGTTTCTGGGGTTCATCGGGCCTTCGGTGTAGGATTCACAGGAGGCACCAGTACAGGTAGCAGTAGCGGGGGTTGGGAGTTCAATCTCGAAGTAGAGGGTAGCAGTGTCGGTGGTACTGAAGATATTGGCAGGCAGGCTTGATACATCACCGAGCTGGACACTGAACAAACCGCCAGTGGTGACGGTGACACCAGTGCTGGCACTGTTGGCACGTTGTTCACTCCATTTCAAGGTTCCCCCGCTGCTGGCATCGTAGATACGGAACTTCATGTTGTAGGTACCAGCAGCCATAGGATTACCAGACGCATCGGTCAGGCGGCCTTGGAAGTTCATTTTGTAGGGGATGGTGGCGAGGGCGTGAGCAGACGTCGGGAACGCAAAAGTGACCAGGAATGCACTGATTACTGGTATTGCGAAGAATAACACCGCTTGAATTTGTCTTTTAGTGAACCTCAATTACTATCTCCGTTTAATGCGGCTATAGTATAGTATACTGCTTATGACAACTATTTAACAGGGATTCTGGTCACTTTTTTGTGAGTATGATACCTATGTTTTTTGCGTCGGTTATATACGTAGAGCACTATCCCTGTTAGTATGGCAAGGATGATCGGCATCAGCCAACGCCAGTATCCGGTTACCGCAAAGACTACCTGTGATTTACTGTCGCCGCCGGCCGAAGCTTCAACCAACATAAATCCAACATAATCACCTGGCCGCCGATAGTCGATAGTGCGGGTACGGCCACTGAGGACTAGAGGGCCCTTTGCAGTAGTGGCTCCGTAGGGCTTCATGTCAACTTTTACTTCAGGGAAAAAGCCGGTGGATAAGCTAGGATTAGCCGTATTAGTAACCGCCAGTTGCGCCTCTACAGCCTCACCAATCTGTAAGAACGGTGCCGAAATTTCGCTGACCGATGCCACGTGCTGAGAGGGAGTGCCGTTTTGAATCATGAGCAATGTACCCACTCGCACTGATTGCATCGCACTAAACGCGCCTAAGGGTGTCGTCGTCGCAAAAATCACTGCAAATACGTCGCCCTCAGGTAATTTCCTACCGTCAATCGCAAATGCAAGACGCAGCGTCTCGCGGGGGCCAAGCTGCGCTTCGTTGTAGTCTAGCCGTATACCCGCCGCAACTTGCTCGTTTGGGTAATATTGCAATGACCCCTCGTCGTCGATTTGACGGAATGCCTGAACCTCAAACCTAATTGTCTGCGCACTAGCGTCGCTATTTGAAATATCGACAAACCCCTTTTTGGTTTCCCCCTTTGCAAGTGTAGTCTCGTAACTTAGCGGCGCGATACGTAGTGACAGCGCCGATACATGCCCGCCAAGTACCACGGAGACCACTAGCACACATGCCACGCTACACACTAACTGCAGTAACCTCACGGGGTTATTGTTCCTGTGGTGGTAATCACATTACTATACGTACCAGTTGGCTGGCTCACATCAACGTCAAGTCTAAGTCGCATCGTCAGTATGTCCCTGGTTGACGGCCTACCGGTACGCGTATAAAACGTGGTATCCGTCCCTGGAAATGCAGCATAAGCACTACCACTACTCCATTTACCGGGTATAGTGGTGGCATTCGTGCTCACCAGCGTGAACCCCAAACCCTTAGTTGTCCCCTCGGTCCATGTAGCCGGGCTAGCAATGGTCCCCGATACTCCTGCAATGTTATCGGCACCGCTTGTCAGATTTTGATTTTGATTGACAGAAAGGTCATAGCCATACGAATCGGTTTGTATCACCGCGTCGTACAATACAGTGTTGGAGGTTCCTGGCACTACCGCTCCCAGACTCACGCCTGCACTATTACCCGTATTTGACCCGTCGTACTCAGCAGTTATCTCATCTGCAGACAGTGCACGATTAAATACTTTGACATGATCAATGTACTGGGTGTCAGCAACCTGTGTCCCGCCTGAACGCGCTCCGATAGTAAGTGGCTGTGTCACTGATGGTAATGCACCCGTCAGCGGCAACGATACCACGTCAACCGCATCGACGTAAAGATGCATATTTGACCCGTCATATGTGCCGCATATATGATGCCACTGATTGAGGCTAACCGCGTTCGGTGCAACAATCAAATTATCAGCTGCATTCTTACGAATAACAAATCGGGGTTTTTGTCCGTTATTATATCCTAAGTGCCACATGCCGTCAGTGGTCAATAAGTTATCAGTATGTGTGACAATGGCAGGGTTTGTCGACGTAGCCGTCTTGTACACCCATGCGCATGCCGTGACGTAGGGTGTATTGAACGCTGCTGTTTCAGTAGTTTTTAGATACTGGGTAGTCGTCACATACCCAAGCGCCCCCCCTAGCTTTCCGGTTACCCAGGTCGGTGTTGACTGAGCAGACGCAGTATACCCATCGGCTCCATAATCATTAGCGCTCGACCCGCTTGGCTCATCAAGCGGATAGTATGCAACCAGCCCGCTCGGCTGTACGGAGAGCTGGATACTATTTTGCAACTGCGCCACGTAGCCGCCAGCTAACATATAGCTACCGTTCGACCCCTGCCCCACGATACTCTCACCGCCGCTTCCTGTCAGCTTATAGCTAGTCGAGCTATTACTACCTCCAAAATTGTTGGCAACACTCGCGTCAATCACATAGTGGGTAGAGCTATATCGATCAGCCCTCGCCGTGCTAACAAAACTACCGCCTATCGTAATGGCAAGTAGCAGCACACCTATATTCCTCACAGATACCCTCATGCTTTTCTCAGTATATCAGAGACAAACTTATGCGAGAAATAGAATAATGATAGTAATGATGATGAGTCCTGAAATACGTAGGAGAGCCAATGGATGACTGCGGAGTGCGAGCGGCAGCGGACGGGCACGCCAACCAAGTTTTACGTAACGAACATAGCGATAACCATCGAGGAGCGGACGCGCCAAGAATAGTAGTGCGAGTCCAACGGTCATTCCCGTAAAGCGCTGGGCCATCCGTGGTACCGAGCTAAAGGAGGTGGGTGAGGCAAAATCCAACCACACTAACAGCTTATAAAACCCATCGGAAATAATTTTTATCGGCGGGAGGCCTTCTAAAAACTCAGTGATGCCTGGCCCAGTCACTGGTGTCGTAGTAGTGGGATTCGATGCTGTCCCAGGAGTCGATGGTTGCGTGATTATAACATTCTGGTCATAGGTAATCGTTATCTCAGCAACAGGTGTTGTCTGCTGACAAATATCGACACCCTCAAATCGGAATACGTGGCTGCCTACCGTCATGGTCGCCGTGTAACTAAACGTGGTTGCACCAGTGTTGAGCGGTATGACACCATCATATTGACCGTCACGGTAAACAGAAATCTGTGATATTCGATTGACCGCCCCCTGTATCGTCACCGGAACCGCGGATACAGTCGAATTTGCCACTGGAGAACTAATAGCCAATTGCGTGCTTCCAGAGGTACCACAAATACCAACATTGATGGTTGTACCACTACTTGACGTGAGAGCATAACTAGGGGCAGCGCCCAAAACTAGGGTCATGGTGACCGCTGCAGCAACGGCAACGCGCCTAACGACGGCGCGTCTGGTGACTGCGTATCGCATAAACGACACCCGTTGCTATCAAGACTACCACAAGGAGAATAAACCACTGCGGTGCGACAAATACGTACGAAGATTGGGTCGTGGTATTGCCCAACACCGTTGTACTGACCGTGACTTTATAGAACCCCAACCACGATGCCTGATCCCAACTCATAGGAATCGTCCGAGTGATACCCGGCAGCACGATATGGTCCGAGCTTGTTGTTTGGTATTTTGTGTTGCCAAAAACATCTTCTACCCGATAGCTAACGGTGGGGAAAAAATCCGTATTACCCGTGTTCTCGATGCGGACCGATGCTTCAAGCGGTGCTTGCGATTGATACCCATCGATCTGGATCTGCTTAACTGCGCCCGCCGGTTTCAGATCTCCAGTGACCGTACTATAGATAATCATCCCTACGCGCTTCTTTCGCCCAAGCGACACACCCTGACTATCAGATGATTGCGGTTGGGTCTCTGCAAATATTACCCCGTAGTGTCCACCGGGCGAAGCGGTATCTTTGACACGAATCGTATACGGCACCCGTACGGACTGATGTGGATCAATATGCCACCTGGTCTGCGCAAAGGAAACCCATGTATTGGCATCAGCGTTTGCTGCCTTGCTCCCCTGATAGATAGGTTGGCTCGTCACGGGATCAAGTGAGTATGGCTCTGCGTAGACTAAGAAGTCATATGCCACTTCACCATCATTAAGGATAGTGAATGAATCTTCCTTTGTTGATCCAGGGTCAAACGTATATTGCTTGCTGGTTGGCGACAGGGTGATACTCTCTACCTGATCCGCTGCACGGACCGCCTGGGGTGCACTCGCTATCAAAAATGTGCCTGCCACGACAAGTGCGCATCGTGCTAATACCGTAGTTCTCATGTTAGCTAGTATACCTCGATAAGCACAAGCAGACAACTCTCTGGCACAAAAACCGCCCCAGAAGCCGGAGCGGTTTATTGTTGCGATCATTCAAAATATACTAGTTGGTTGTTGCCGTATAGGTGACGATATCTGAGTAGTTACCGTCAGCGATAGTGGTGTCTACCTTTGCTGCGTACCACACAGTTGTTGAGTTGTTTGCACCAGGCGAAGAAGTCGTCTTTATGTTGGCTCCAGCAGCCGTGATACCTGCCCACTTCGTACTTGTGAGTGCAGCGACATTTGTCTCAGCACTAGTAGGGCCCGCCGTAAATCCAGTGTAAACGCTAGCATCGTCTACCCTAAATCCCCACGTGTTGTTTGTAGTGAGCGCTGTTGGCGCAGCGACTGTACCGGTGTGAGCAGTAATAGAGGCACCAAGTGATGTGGTTGCGTCAGCATCCTTGAGATTGAGCGTGTAGCCAGTGCTACGGTTGGTGCTCACGAGCACGGTGTCGCTGTTGCTCGATGCTAGACCCGTACCGTTTGGCGTAATTGAGATATTGACCGTTGGGCCCGATGATATGGTGATAACTGGCTGAATCTGTGCCGTTACTGTGGTGTTTGCCGTGCTGCTGACGGCACCGACACCTGTCGGTGCGAGTACTGCCCCAACGACAGCTACCATACCAGCGCTGATCGCGAGAGCTGATTTGATTGATTGTTTCATGGTGGTATTTGTTTCCTATACGTTAGTATTACTGATGGGGATTATTGCATATTGTTTATGCTTTTGTCAATCACTGTAGTGTAGTATTTTATGCAACAATTCTTGAGTAGTGTCGTTACTCGTATGCTGGATCGAGATCATTCCCGCTACCTCTGCACCCTCGCAGTTTGTAGCCAGGTCGTCAATCATGACGCATTGCCCTGGAGCGAGGCCCATCCGCTCAGCCGTCATCGTGAAGATGGCGGGGTGCGGCTTAACCATATGTTCTTTGTAACTAAGGACAACAACATCGAATAGCTCACTAAGCTGATCGGCAGGAAAAAGCCTTTCAATACTATCATTACCTACATTACTCAGCATCGCGAGCACATACCCCTCACCTTTAAGGCGTTGTACTTCGTCGATAAGCGGTTGGTTGCGAACGTGCGAATGAGAGACAAGTGAAGCAACTTCATCACTCGACTTTCCGAGTAATCTTGCTAATCCCTCGATATACTCATCTGTCGTAATGTAGCCATAGTCCGTCTGTTTGTTGAGGTCATTGAGTTCGTCAAGTTTCTCGGGCGGACAAATCCGGCGCAACATAGAAATGCTCCCCTCATAGAGAACACCGAAACAATCAAAGATAATACCTCGTATCATCTCTCTAGTATACCCCGAAATAAAGGGTGCTTACTGTGTCTTATCAAAAATGGGCGTAAAATCAGGTATTTGATTTCGAAATAGTGCATGCACGCGAGCAACTGGGGCCCCCATCGAACCAGGTGATCCACCGCAGGTTGATGTCCAAAGTGTTTTGGAGGCAGTATTACCAGCAAGTGTCTCAAAGACGTAGAGATACCCATTGGTAGCGCATACGCCCCTCATGTCATCTCCGCCTGTTACATCTCGAGCTACACTGATGTCCGCTTTATCGAGTGCATAGACAAATTGTTCGTATGCTTGCATATTGTTGGCAAAGGTTTCTCGCCGCACTTCCCTCTCAAGATAGCCCACATACTCTACGTAAACGCGGCTCGATGGCGTCACAGTAATCTGATACGAGCGGAACTTTTCGTCGGCTACAATTGGTCCACGTACGGTATAGCGAACACCCCTAGTTGTACCGGTGTCCAGCACCTCATTTCGTATAGAGCTCGTAACTTGGGGCACCTGAGTCGTAGAGTTACCCGCAAAGAGCATCCTTCCAACAGTAACAAGTGCCGCAATCAATAATGCGATCACAATGACCACAACGATAATCGGGAATATTTTTGGTCCACTTCCTCTGTACATTCTTTTCATATGATACCACTATCCTCTACAAAAGTCAATTATTTTATCTCTAGGCGGCAATCGTTTCAGGCATCGCGAATTCGTAACTGACCCCTCGATTCCCCAATTGCCGTGCTGTCTGAGTTTTGCACCTCTCGTGAGCTCGCTGAAATGATGCGATAATCATCGCCTCGAGGGCCTCGATATCATGAAACTCTATGATCCTGCCCCCAGTGCCTTCACGAAGATGGAGTGAGCCAACCGCATGGTACAGTTCATTGAGTCTTGTTTCGATACGAATCTGCTCTGATCTTGGAGCAAAGAGCGCGGGATGCTTGCCAGGCGACCAATTGGTATAGTTTGCCGGTGCCAACTGAATCCATAATCGGCGAGCTGCGTCCACCGATGAACTCAACACCCGTTGATCAAACGACCGTCCGGTTTGTAGGTTGTGCTCAGCAACCAAAAAGCGGAGCGGCTGTCCATCTTGGCGGTGGGTATCGGCACTGACTTGGAGTAGCAGTGGATCCTCTCCCTCTTCGTAGGAAAAACCTGAAAAAATAGGGATACGATACTCGGCATAATTGTCAGCTACCTCTCGCTTGATCCAGGGATGCTCACCCCTTAGCCGACGCTCTCGGTTGGGATGTCCCATCCACAACATCTTTATCTCGTCATATTGGCGAAGCAAGGGAGAACTAATGTCGCGCGGGTCAAGCGCCGCGGTCTCTGACACGCCAGAAAGCGCCGCTTCATATGGTTCATCGACCATACGTCTTGCTAATTCTGCGGCTGGGTTCCACGAGCTACTGCTACGTAGCTCACCCTCTCGTGTTCCCATATATACCCTTTTTGTTAGACTTTGTATGTTATACGATCAAAAGCCTATTCATAGTAATACGCCTGTGCTTAGGCTTATGCAAGTACAATTTACCTTTTTTAAAACATTCTCCCATAGCGATTATCGGTCAATCCATGCTCTCTTAGGAGATGTACAAGCATGTCTCTCATCTTCGTTGAATCAATAAATCGCCACTCGGCAAGCTCACCAAACTTATCTGGCAAGATGCACAACACGACGATTGCCACCCGCTGCGTACCATGGCCGTTTAGCTCAACAATATAGTTCTGCCGGTCACCCTCTAGGAGTTGCCGCTCAGTTAGCCGTCCCTCATGGACCAACTGTTCCATACGGTGACGAAATGAGCTGGGGGTTTTTACATCGATATTGAGATAGCGTTTGGTTTCTGGGTCCTGGACTTGCATATCGATACCAAGTGCATCTTGAGAGCGATCGGTCATCCAGGCCGAAAATCCGTTGTCGACGGCCGCCTGATAGACCGCTACTTCTCGAGTCAGTCCACGGATGATCGCCGTCCATTGCTCGTTGGTAAAACATGGCGCACCAACTCGTTTGCAGATACGATCGGCTGCTTGCTTAGTTCGTGCCGAAAACTGATCGCGCAGCGTATCGGTCAGTACAAGGATTGTATTTACCATTGTGTCATTGAAATCAATCAACTCATAAAGTCGTTCGCGCTTGTTTCGATAGCCATGCGGGAACTGATCCATCTGTAGTTGCGCCAAAACTGCTCGCGGTACCTGTGACAAGAGCGCCACGAGGCCATCGTGCGGTTGCTTAGTACGTTCAAATCTTTTTTTGAGTCGGTCAATGTCGCGGTCAAGATCATGTAGCTCCGGACGTCGCTGCAGACGCGAGGCCACTTCCTCCTCGGCACAGTCAAAAAAGTCCGTACTGTTACAAACGAAATTAACTTGCTTGGGGATACGTAAGTGCACCGTGTCTTGCGCCGAGTCACGACGCTTATATTCGCCATAATGATGATGCCGATGCCTCAGGTGAGGTCGGAAACGATACCAGTGTCGTGAGAAACGAGGGGTCATTTGTTATAAATTCTCAATAGCTATTTCGGTTTTTTTGTGCTCTTGCCCATTATACCAGGCTCGCTCGATGGTCGCCGTGTAGGTTGCATAGCCTCCGGGCATAGGTATGCCTTTTTTTGCGATTGCTGTCGCATAAAACCCAACTTCCTTCCACTCATCATGCTGTGTGAGAAAAATAGTAATGGCAATGCGCGGTTCCCGCTCTATCGCCCGCGAATGAACAGTCCGCACACTTGATACCCACGACAGTTTCGCGCCTCGATGGTGCCGAATCACTACTGGAACTACCCACGGAGAACCGTCGTCAGTGACTACGGCGATACACATATGTTTCGCTTCTTTGAGCAGGGACTTTACTTTTACGAGGGGGCCGTCACTTGTCATTTTTTTGTCCCCGTACTACCAAACCCCCCTGCGCCACGTGTCGTCGTATCGAGCTCAGTAACTTCATTCCATTCTACTGTTTCATAGCGCGTGATGACCATTTGTGCGATACGCATCCCAGGCTCAATAACAAACGATGTGTTGCTGGTGTTGAGCAAGATCACCCCTACCTCACCACGATAATCGGCATCAATTGTCCCGACACCATTTGCTGGCATAATACCATGTTTTGCTGCCAATCCGCTGCGTGCACGAATCTGTGCCTCGTACCCTGGTGGAAGTGCGATAGCAAATCCTGTGGGGATAATGCTCCGCTCATGCGGCACGATTTCTACCGGCTTATCGAGGCAGGCCACGATATCCATACCTGCCGCATGCTCAGTTTGATACGCAGGGTACGGAGCATCGCCGCGCAACCTTTTGATACTGATCTTCATCATTTTATCCATTATACTAGAGCCATGAACACACTTACACTCCCCGAGCATCCTACACTTGCCGACTTTCAGCGCTATGTTGAGCAGATGGAGCATGAAAGAGGATTTAGCGACGAGACCATCCTCCATTCGTTTATGTTACTCGTCGAAGAAGTTGGCGAATTAGCAAAATGTATCCGCAAGGACGATGACATCATGCGAATGGATGCAAACAAACAGCATGATGATAACGCCGCCCATGAAGTTTCAGATGTCTTCTCACTCCTCCTCAGTATCGCAAACCGTCTCGGCGTCGATATCGAGCAAGCCTTTCGTGACAAAGAAGCGATCAATATGAACCGCACTTGGTCATTATAATTGTTGTGCAAACAAGGCGAACAAAGTGATAAGCACAACGATCTCGACTGAAATGAAAAATACCATCTGCGTCATCCAGAAATATCTGTGTTTGATTAGTAGCGAGCAGCAATATACCGCAAGTAGCCACACGATATAGCTCCAAATAATGATGTCGCGTACACCGACAGCCCGCATGAACACAACCGAAAAAAGGAGATAACCAACTGCCATAACCCACGCGGTCAGCTGGTGTATATCCTTCATATTAATTGGCGTGTGCTGAGTGTTCTTATTGAGTGCAAGCGCCTGAGTAATGTCAAATGTTGCCGCAATAAAAAGAATACCTGCACTGAGATGAAACCGCTGGTCTGCACACAACCATATACCAAAACCGTAAAAACAAAGTGCACCAACAACGTGCATAATGCGATGGATAAGCAGCGTATCGTTCCCGACCAAAGCGCTCTCGCTGATTGACCGCCAAACACCACCTCGGTGTCTAGCAATTGCGATCACCACGCCGTGCCAAATATTCACAAAAATCAACGGCACAAATGCAAGGAACTGCACTATACCTCTCCCCAATTATTACCAGTATGCACATCAACCTGCAAGCGTACCCCAAGTTTAGGGTAAATATGCTCCATTGTCTCGACGAGCATTGTAGCGATTCGTTCGCCATTTTCTTTGGGACACTCTATGAGGATACTGTCGTGAATCTGCAAGAGTTGCTCACCTTGACCCTGAAGCCTTTTGTCAACCTCAAGCATTGCCATCTTCATAAGATCAGCCTCAGTACCCTGTATCGGCATATTAGCCGCAGCCCGCTCCGCCGCAGAACGAACAACAAAATTACTCGACTTGACATCAGGTGTCCAGCGCCGCCGCCCAAACAGCGTCTCCACAAATCCATCATCGTGCGCTTTTTTGATTGTTTCGTCAATGTATTTACGGATGTTTGGCCGCACACGGAAATACTCGTCGATAAACTTTTGAGCATCGACGTATGTCATACCCGCAGCCGCAGCCAGACCGTGCTGACTCATCCCATAGAGCACGCCAAAGTTGACTACTTTTGCTGCACGACGCTGGTCTTTTGTAACGTTGTCGAGCGGGACATGATATACTTCGCTCGCCGTCTTAGCATGAATGTCGGTGCCGGCATTGAAATCATTGATCATCTTTTCGTCGCCCGACAACACTGCCGCAAGCCGTAGTTCAAACTGCGAATAGTCGGCGCTCACAAATACATTTCCCTTCTCAGGCACAAATGCGTCTCTGATCTGGCGACCCCGCTCAGTCCGGATGGGAATGTTTTGCAGATTCGGGTCAGTGCTCGACAGCCGGCCCGTTGCAGCTACGTCTTGATTAAACGTCGTATGAATACGACCGCGTTCATCTACCTGCTGTGGCAACGTCTGCACGTAGGTATTTTGCAACTTAGTGAGCTCACGGAACTGCTCAATTAACTCAATGATTGGATGTTGGCCTCGTAGCTTATCGAGTTCTTTCTGGCCCGTGCTATACCCTGTCTTACCTTTCTTTATACCAAAGGTTGACAGGCCCAATTTTGTATACAGCACTTCTGCGAGTTGCGCTGGACTAGCGATATTGAACTCACCTCCTGCTAGCTCATACATTTTTGCTTCGATTGCCGTGATGTCAGTCGTAAGAGTTGTGTTCATTTCAGCGAGTTTTGCTGTGTCAAGTCGTATCCCTCGGTGCTCCATGCGTGCAAGTACGGGTATCAGCGGAAAATCCATCGTCCGCGCCACATGTGCCAATTCGGGTAGTGCATCAAGTGCCTGACCCTGCTCATCGTAGAGTGCCCAAATCGCGCTGATGGCCACCTTTGGGTCGTCGATTGCTTCCATACCGACAAGATCAGCCAGCTCGCGGCTTTTGCGGAGTGGGTTGAGCAAGAACGATCCCTGCGCCGTGTCGTGGTGAATCTCCGGTAGTACCGTAACACCATCGCTCAGTAACTGTTTGAGGAACAATTTGCTATCGTGCCCCACCATCGCCACCTGCTCGAGTATCTCTGCAGCTTCGAGCCGAGGCAAGCGAGCGGCCCTACCTCGCTCATGGCTCAACCACACCTCATCTCCATCGGGCCATACAATGAGCTCGCGCGCCATCATCAGTACGGCACGTGCATGGCTTGGGGAAAGTTCCTCTGCGGATTCAACCTGTGCTAGCTCGGTCATCCCCGCTTTTGCCGCGGGTGCATCGCGCATGTGTTCGGGCAGGTTGCGTAGTAGGCTACGAAACTCAAGATGCGTGAGTAGTTCTTTTAATGCTGCGGTATCGAGGTCATGAGCATTCATATCGTCCAGGTTAAGCTCGACAGGCGCATCAAACCACAGCTCAGCAACTTTTTTGCTCATTTCGACTAGCTCACGACCATCTTCGAGCTTGCGCCGCAGACTATCTTTGACTTGCCAGAGGTTTTCGTAAAGATTATCGATTGTATCAAACTGCTGGAGGAGCTGGATGGCCGTTTTTTCGCCGATGCCGGGCGCGCCAGGAATATTATCACTGCTATCGCCCTTGAGCGCCTTGAGGTCGAGGAACTGATCGACACGGATGCCATATTTCTCGGTGAAACTTTCGGGCTTGAAGAGATCAATATTAGTCAGACCTTTTTTGAGCGCATAGACATGAACTAGCGGATTGATCGCCTGCAGGGCATCCAGATCACTCGTGATGAGACAGGCCTCTATGCCTTTGTCGCTGGCTTTTTTTGCCAGCGTCGCCATGATATCGTCTGCTTCATAGTCGTCGAGCTCATACAGCGGCCAACCAAAGGCTTGCAATAGCTCATGCAAGATCGGAATCTGCGCATAAAAATCCGCCGGTGCTGGCTTGCGCCCCGCCTTGTACTCAGGGTAAATCTCAAGCCGTTTGCGGATATTGGTCTTAGGCTTATCCCAGGCGACGCATACATAGTCAGGCTTGAGCTTCTTAAATAGCTCGAGCGCCAGCGCCGCAAAACCATACACACCACCCGTCGGGGTACCATCAGCAGTCGAGAGATTTGGCATCGCATAATAGCCGCGATAAAACACGCTCTTGCCATCGATAATCACCAACCGCTTCGTCATAGCCTCATTATACGCTACACTAGTGATATGAGTGAACGAGAACAAGGAAAGATACTGGCGTTTGTAGGCCTTACTGGCAGCGGCAAATCAGAAGCAGTCGAATATGTCTGCAAAAAAGGCTACCCCAAGGTCTATTTTGGTGGCGTGGTGCTTGGAGCTATGAAAGACGCCGGCATCGAATGGACTGAGGCAAACGAAAAACAATTCCGCGAAGGAATTCGTGAGCGCGAAGGAAAAGACTTCGTTGTAAAGCGTATCATTAAGCAAATTCACGACCTCATGGACGCGGGCCAGCATCACATTGTTGCTGATGGCATTTACAGCTGGACAGAGTACAAAGCAATGAAGCATGAGTTCCCCGGTGAACTTGTTGTGGTGGCTATTGTTGCCCCCAAACATACTCGACACCACCGCTTAACGACACGTCCTATCCGACCACTTACCGGCGAGGAGGCGAGCGAGCGAGATTGGGCTGAAATCGAAAACCTCGAAAAAGGCGGACCAATCGCCATCGCCGATTACTTCATTCACAACGACGGTGACCTCGACAAATTACACGACGAACTCGACGCTATCATACAGGCGGTCGAGTTCTAACAGCTTCTACTGGAGATACTCGTAGAGCTTCTTTGCGTCTTTGTGCTTACGGAGTTTCGCTAGGGCCTTTGCTTCAATTTGTCGGATTCGCTCGCGCGTGACGGCGAACTCCTGGCCTACTTCCTCAAGTGTATGACTTTTGCCATTCTCGAGGCCAAATCGCATCTTGATAATTTTTTGTTCACGTTCACTAAGTGTCGAGAGAACACCCTGAACCTGCTCTTTAAGCAATTGATTCGAGGCTGATTCTTCGGGAGTCGTACCGTCTTCGTCCTCAATGAAATCACCAAGTACCGAATCTTCGTCTTCACCATCGCGGCCAACACCGGCATCAAGGCTCGAGATGTCTTGTTTGATTTTGATGACATACTCAACTTTTTCTGGCTCCATCTCAAGCTCTTTTGCAAGCTCGTCAATGGTTGGCTCGCGGTTTAATTCCTGAGTCATCCGCCGCTGCGTACGAAGGAGCTTGTTGATTGTCTCTACCATGTGCACGGGGATGCGAATCGTCCGCGCCTGATCAGCAATAGCACGAGTAATCGCCTGTCGGATCCACCATGTCGCGTAGGTGCTAAACTTAAATCCCTTATCAGGATCAAATTTTTCAACAGCGCGCAGTAACCCGGTATGGCCTTCTTGGATAAGGTCGAGGAAATCAAGACCGCGCCCGCTATAGCGCTTCGCAATAGAGACAACGAGGCGCATATTTGCCTCAGCCATCTTATCTTTTGCCTTCTTGTCACCCGCGACAACACGCTGCGCAAGCTCCAGCTCTTCTTGGGCATTGAGAAGCGGGATTTTTCCAATTTCACGTAAGTGGAGTCGTACTGAGTCGTCAGATATATCGTCAAAATACTGACCGGAATTTAGGACGTCCTCGGGTGTGTCCTCTTCTTCATCGAGTAGTTCATCAAGAGCCGGTTCTTCGAAATCCGGCTGCGCTAACTCTTCCTCAGGCTGATCTATTACTTGGTCGTCATCGTTTGCCACGCGCTATCTCCTTTATCAAGTCATTGAGTGCTACTCGCAACTTGTTTGCCATTACCTCATCGCCAGTATCTTCGGCACTACGAAGCTGTGCGGTGAGTTGTTCATGGGTTTGTTTCTTGTGTTCTTGTTCAATTTGGCGGATCAAGCGTGCTGTTTCAAAGTAGCGGTCATTGGTATCCCACTCAGCATAACGCGCGTCGGCCCGTAATAGAAGTATTTTGACATACGTGTCGATGTTTTGCAACTCTTTCGGCGTATCAGTCAGACTTTTGCCGTAGTGCCGAGCAAAAAAATTCGCCACTTGCTGTCGCTCATCGGTGTGGAGTAATCGGATATCAAAATGCGCAAAAAGTTCCTGACTTGGCGCGTCAATGCACGCAACTGCCAGCAGGTCATCCTCATACGCATGCACATCGTAGACCAACTCCTTGATCTCAGCCTTAATAGCCCGGCGCGCTGACGGAGTTTCACTGACAGATTGCAGTTTTTCATGTACCGCCTCCACGGAAGAATGGGTAACTTCAGCAATGAGTTGTTCGTAATGCTGTCGTTCCACTGCATCAGTTAAGGTTCGCACCACTGCGAGTGCTGCCGTGGTAAACGAGCGCTTACCCGCTGCCGTACCAATATCCACGCGAGCTTTGTACTGATCAATCACCCACTCCACAGCCGGTTGCCGCTCCTCGATCACCCGTCGCCAGACACCAGCATCACGTCGCACTAACTCATCGGGGTCTTTATCTCCCTCCGGTAGGCTAATCACCGTGAGATCTATTTCGAGATTCGCCGCAAGCGCGATCGCCCGCTCGGTTGCAGCAATTCCCGCCTTGTCGCTATCGTAGGCTACGCGTACGTCGGGTGTTAGTCGCTTGAGAGCTCTCAGATGATGTTCGGTCATTGCCGTTCCAGCCGTCGCCACCACCTGTCTCACGCCCGCCTGATGGCTACTGACGACATCGAGGTTACCTTCCACTACAACCGCGTGTCCCTTGGTGCGTATCGCCTCTTTTGCCTGACTGAGCCCAAAGACATGTCGGCTCTTGTCGTAGAGCAGTGTCTGCGGTGTATTTAGATATTTGGGAGCAGTGTCGTCGGGAATAATGATCCTACCAGTAAACCCAACTACTTGCCCGGTACTATCCATCAATGGCACCATCATTCGCCCGCGGAAAAGATCACCGCCGTAGCGATTTGTAAGTCCTGCGTCACTGAGCTCTTTTTTTGTAAATCCTTTTTTTGTCAGATAGCTCGTGAGAGCCGTACCACTATCGGGAGCGTAGCCTATCTGAAAATCCTGGACGGTCTGACGACTAAGCTGTCGCGCGTCGGTGACGTAGGTGAGCGCGTGTGAGTTGCGCAGCAAACTATGCTGGTAATACTGGGCTGCCAGACGGTTTGCCTCAGTGAGACGCTTTTTACGCTCACTCAGTTGACGGCTTGTCGACGAATCGTAGAGTGACAAATCAACACCCGCTTTACGCGCCAAGTGCTCTAGCGCCTGACGGAAATCCATGCCTTCCACTTCCATGACAAAGGCAAAAATATCACCACCCTTATTGCTGCTAAAATCATGCCAAATATTCTTTTCAGGGCTCACAAAAAAACTCGGCGTTTTTTCGCTACTAAACGGACTAAGTCCCTTATAGTTACGCCCGGCCCGCTTGAGATGAACATACTCACCGATGATGTCCTCAATTGCGATTCTCGACCGCACCTCCTCTTTGGCATCCATATGCTCATTATAGCATCCTTTACCTCTGTAATTGTTTGTGCTTAAATGGGGACATGAATCCGCAGACTCCCGGCCCCCAACAACTTCCCCCTCCTCAGCCGAGTGGGCTGCCCCCTCTTTCTGGACCGGCCGCAACTCCTCCGTCAGCGCAGCAATACCAAGCCGTCGCCGATACGACGTCGGCCGCCGGTAATCAATTCTCGGTCGATTATCTTAATCAAATTGCGCCACCGATGCCGCAAAAAACCATCAACCGCTTCGCCGTATTCGGCATGATTGCCGGCGTCATCGCTCTCGGTGTTTTCCTCATGGTAGTAATGACAGGAAGCGGCAAACCCGACGTCTCGTCACAAACAAAAGTTATCCAGGCCCGCATCGCAACACTACAATCAGTCACCGCCGAGCAACAGAAGCATCTCAAGCAAAACGAGCTGGTTAGTGTCAACGCTACACTCTCCACCACACTTACTAGTATGATGAGTAGCCTAGATGACCTCAAAAAAGCCCAAGGTATAAAGAGCGTGCCGCTTGTCCAGTCAACCACCGAAAAAGCTTACCAGACGTCACTTTCGGGCAAATTCAACGATGCCTACCTCACTGGCACGCTTGATCGCACCTACGCTAGCGAGATGGCCTACCAATTAGCCATTCTCAAAAGCATGGTCCAAAAACTTACATCGATCAGCCCCAACAGTCAATCCATCAAAACCTTTCGCGACAGCTCCATCCCTTCAATCGACGTTGCGAGCAAACAATTTTCCGACTTCTCAGCGTCCAAATAACTACTTCGATACCAACTGATAACTGAGGTACGCGAGATCTCGTATTTCATCATCGCTGAGTTGACCCGAGCAGATAATCGTATTCCAGTGCTTCTTATTGAGATGATAGCCCGGCAAGACCGTTTCATATTTTTCCCGTAAATGGACTGCCAGTTGCGGATCACATTTCAGACTTATTCGTAGTGGTTTCGTGCCCTCCGAAATAAGTGCAAACATCTTTTCATCCTGACCAGGCACATCCTTACGACCCACCTTATACACCGCCACACCTTCGCCAAACGGGTAATCAAGCCACGCACCAGGCAAACTAAGCAAATAGGCCTCGATCGTTTTGTGATCCATCAGCCCTTTACCTTCGTCAGATAGTACGTAAGCTCCTCTATACTACCGCGTATATCCTCAAGAGCCCGATGAGCCTCAGGTTTGGCAAATTTCTTACTGTACTTCCCCTCCATCACAACTTTCCAAGCGCTGACATCAAGCATACGATAATGTAGTCGTTTGCTTAGTTTTGGCCACCACTGATCGATAAACTTCCGGTCCTGGTGGATCGAATTGCCAGCAAGCAGTACCGGTCCATCACCGCAATGCTCGTCAATAAACGTCAGGAGTTCTCTCTCCACAGCCGCCTTCGTTTTTGTGGTCGCCTTATTTTGCGCCATCAGCTGCTCGCGTGATAGCGGTGCTTCTTCGTACCAAAACTGCTTATTTTTCTCGAAGCGCGCCCGCACGTGCTTACTACACCAGTGCACTGCACCCTCGTAGGTGGCGATCTCTTTGAAATCCCAATCTGTCACTATCGCCGCAATTTCAAGCGGATAATCATTCACCGGATCCAGTCCAGTCATCTCCATATCCACCCAGAGAATACGTTTCGGTTTAAAGGCAGGTTTTGTCATAATCTCTAGTATATCCCCTCTCAGTATTTATAACCAATTACCTATTTCTCATCTCGACTCATTTGCAAGATCCTGTCGGTTACTATCTTTGTGACTGGGTGTAATGGCTGCATTTCCGAGACATTCTGTACTTTTACACCTAACCTTTTAAGTTTTACAGGTAACGCTTTGTGACCTCCACCAAATACTAACAGGCTACGGTCCGCGCCCATCTCAGCCATCCGAACACCGAGCATACCGAGTGCACACCATTCGCGAAGGTGCTGATAATAGGCCCATCGCTCAATCTGAGCCTCATCAGCATGTGCAGATAGGCACTCCATTGCTTGACGCATTTTGTAGAGTTCCCTACTGGCTTGTGATTCGTGAGGAGACTGAATATCAGTCAACACGATGCGCCCGGCTCCTTTCGCCGCAAGAATAGTCCGAAGAGCAGTTGCATCAAATCGTTGCATTATATCATGCAACGATGCCTTACCTGCACGATACCGGTCAAGGAGCTCCTGATCTGCAGCTTTCCACCAGACACCCTCAATCCCGATAACTGGGTATCCACCCCTTACAAGTGACTCATGGACACCAGGTGCTCCGAAATCATTATGACCCGCATGCCGCGCCAGATGCATATCTACTTTTATGCTGTTGTTAGCTAGATAACCGATACCGTTTGACAGCATTACACTGTGCTGTAATACGCTAGGAAGGCGAGACATAACTAGATATGCAGCATCCCCGACGCCAGATCTGCCGATATCATGTGATTGACTATTGCCATCTACTCTTGAAGCTACTCGATCAACTCCGCGTTGGTCTGTTTCATACACTTTCATTTTACAGCGTCCTAACGGCATCTACACCTAGAGCATGTCCTACTTTTTCTGTTAAGCGAGGCGGAGCGGCGTTATAGTGATCGAGTGTTTCAACTGCTTTCGCCGAAAAGGAGAAGTCCCACACCTCGGCTTCAAGCTGACTAGCTAGGACGTGGGGGTCAAGCGTCTGAGCGAAACCATATCGACGGAGCAATTTCATATATTCCCGCGTGGCATCAATTCCACGTTCAAGTATTTTATGTAAACTCAACATACTCTGGAAAGGCTCTCGTGCGCTGTGGCGGATTCCATACTTGAAGTTGATTCCTTCTATAGTCGCATCGATACCATCTGCCTGATATTCAGCCGCAAGACGTAACGCTTTGAGAGCAATCCGATCGCGCACTATACGAGATCGTTTACCATCCTGCTCATATACTTCTTCCTCATAGACGGTTGGACGAATAGTTGTTGTCGCCATGTCCCTCAAGGCTTGATCAGTACAATAAAAAGTGCCGCCTCCGTCACCATCGGCTATATATAGTACCTGATTGATAGTGAAATCATGTGCTGCCATGTAGTGCTTCAACCAGCCTTCACCACTTGCATTCAGTGGGTGAGATTCTGCAATGACTCCTTCCTCATAGAGAGTCTTAGAGAAATGCTGTAGTCTACTTCTATCCTCTGCGCTGTATGTCAACGCCAGTAAATCGATATCTCTCGGGGGACGAGTGATGTGACAGTTGTGTACGAGTGCTTCGAGTATATTTCTCGCAGCCCCTCCGTTAAGGCCACTATTAACGGGAAATTCGACGTCCGGTAGACCGGCTCGCTTTAGATCATCCTGATCTACTGAGAATGCACGTATGTCCTCATCCAAACGTTCACCAATACGCATCAAGCTTAGGGCTCTTTCAACCGGAGTTTGTTTCTTTTCTGCAAGTCGCGCTGGCGTAGGAATATCGTGCATCATAGGTTTTTATTTTTACTTTTAAGTATATATAATATATAGCATAAAATATGCCATAAGTCAATGCTTGCGTACTTGGGTGCAGAGGCAGCCGAACCTGGTCCTCTGTGATGCTTGTATAAAATCTTAGTTCATCTGACAAATTTTTTGTCAAAACCATAAGATTTCATGGGTGCTGCCCGGGTTTTTTGTAAGCGCACCCGGGCAAGCGCTGGTAAGAAAGAATTTTTCGGTACATCGCCCTTTCTCAGTGGCGAAGAGGCTTGGCTGTTACACCAGGCCTGCTTCTGCGTAGAGCTCGCGCTCCCAGTCGGCCAGCGACTCTTCTGGGATTTGCGCAGCGACCTGGCTGGTCGCCACCGGCGTCTCCCTGAAACTGGTCTGAGACAACTTGAACGAGGCCAGGGAGGTTCCCCTGACGCTCGTGGCCGCACGGTGTGCAGCCTTGAGCTCGGTCTCTCGACCGCCTCGCAGCGCCGCCCCGACGAGGTCGCGAACGCGGCGAGCCTCGGGAGTATTCCGGACATTCCGGTGCTCCCGTCCCATCGCCGTGAGCCAGGCGCCGAGCTGCTCACGCAGCAACTCCAGCCCGTCGTCACCCCCGGGGTCGACGACATGTGCGGTGGTTCCCTCAGCCTGCGCGTCCATGAGGAGCTCGCGCTCCTCGGCGGTCATCAGGACGACCTTCTCGCCGTCCCAGTGACCGTAGTAGACGCTCGGACGGCGGCGGCCGTCGCTGAAGATACGGATGCGGAAGACCGCATCCTTCTTCAGGACGGCCACGAGCTGTTCGCCCGATCCCATGCGACCGGCATCGCCTTCGGCAATGCGGCCGCGGGCGATGATCTCGCCCGGGAAAGGTGCGAACTCACGCCGCGGGCCACTGTAGCCTGTCCGTGATGCCGCACACTGGGGGCAGGTATCGGGTGTCGCGTCCGACCCGCTCGCGCTGCAACGGCACTTCCACCCCACCGACTCTCCGGTGTGAGCGTTACCGCCGCGGAACCCCATCGGGGTCCGGAACACGATAATTGCCGCGTCAGGTGATGGTGCACCCTGCGCGGCGTTCAGCCGGGGCTTGCCCGACTGACTCGTGCCAACGGACGCGACCATTAGCCGGTCACCATCCGGCACCGCCGGACAAGGCAGAACGGCGCGTTCGCGTCCCCTGCCTTCCTCGCCGATGATGACAGCGGAGATGGAAGTGTTGGCAGCCTTGATGGCCACCGCCTCCACCTTTGCGCCGTCGGTGATGACGAGTTCGCCGCCGTAGGCCGGGGCGACCGTGAAGACACGGTACGCCGGGCCAGACGGACGACGACCGGCAAACATTGCCGGGCTGGGCGTGGGAGTGTTGGACATGTCTCCTCCTATAGGAAACTCGGTACGCGGGATGGTCCCTTAAAGCTGTGAGGCATTTTACCTCATGGCACGTACTCTAAACTCTACAACTCAACGAACATGAGCTTTCCCTCTTGAGATAAGAAAGCTCATGTAGATATACGCGCATATTCATCATCGTATAGCTTCATAAACCTTCTTTTGACTAATTTCCTACGCTAGTCAAAGTGTTTACTATATTACCATATTATTTCAATAAAGTCAATATTTCACCTCTTAGAGGTCACTTTAGCTGTGACTGGCAGCATTGGTGGCAAGTGTACTCACATAAAGAGAGCCTAGTAAAGATCTCTTCAAGTAGGTTTGCTAGTGCGCCTTATATGGTGCCTTAAGATCGCGCACCGTCGCTGACCAGTTGAGGCGCTGCAGAATACTCTGTTGGAGCGCTGTGTCTGCGGGCCGAACAATTTTGTTACTTCCGTCGGACCCAACAACCGAAAAATCATAGGTAATCGCAAGTTTTTTGAGTCCTTTCGCCTTGATTTGTGCTAAACAATCGTCGTGAAAGGAGTTGCATGTCTTGCCTATCGCTAGCCACTGCTGCAACTGGCTCACATCTGCTCCCGGGGTCATCGCGAGATTCATCTCGATGGCCGCAGAGCGGGTTACCTCTCTAGTATCTTGTTGATCAAACAGGAAATTACCCATCGAGTAGACGATGAGATGCCCTTTATAGACTTCTGTGGATTGAACCCAGTGCGGATGATCGCCGATGACCGCATCGGCGCCATGATCAATCATGCTTCGATAGAGGGTAGTTTTTATCTCGTCAGGACCGGGCTTGTACTCTTGGCCTGAGTGAGGATACGCGATGACCGGCATATACTGGCTGTAGCGCTCCATTTGGCTCAAGGACTCTTGAGATGGTATGCGAAAAACACCGTGAAACCCACAGTACGCCATCGGTAGGGCGCCACTCTGAACCGAACCGTCACTCATCGTAACTTTTACCGGCATCGCAATAACTTCACAGACATCTTCGAGCTTCTCTGGGTTGAAGTGTCCGAAATATTGTAAGTGGTTTTTTTCGAGATTGGCACGCGTCACATCGAGACCAGCTTGTGCCCCTTGATTATCGCTATGATTATTGGCGTTCGAAAACATCGTAAACCATTTTGCGGCTTCGGGAAGGTAGGCAGGATCACAATTGAATGTCAGAGTCGCCTCCATCTGTGCCGAGGTCATTTGAACCCCATCGACAGAGGGACACTCCAGATTGCCTACCCATGCATCATACTGCTCACGATGAAATTCGTTCAGCTGCGAAAACGGATAGGCATATTTTTGAGGTGATTTCATTGACCAATCATTGATGTATCGACCCCAAAACACATCACCCATGTGCAGTGTCCTATTACTAAAGCCGACCGGTGTGGCTGCCTGAGGTGATGGGATATCATGACTCGACGATAGCTGTGTCGAACGTTGGGGCCATGAAGCACTTAGCCATAACCAAAGTACAGCAAGGACAACCAATCCAACAAGTGTGGATAGAGCTATCCCTGCCAGTTTGCGCGACTGTTGACGTACCTGCAATCCCATGATGCTTTTGATTATACAACAGCACTAGGATGAACTAACGAGATTGGGTCTACTTGTCTTTTGATTTATCGAGTTTATCGAGTTTATCGAGTTTCATCAAATGAACAATGGCGTAGACGACGAATGCAACTGCGAGGAGCGTGATGAGCGAGCTCACGAAAGCACCCCATGCAAAGACACCCTCACGATCACCTACCTTGAGCGTAAACTCGGCCGCCTTCAGGCCTGCCTGCGAACCAACGATCAGCTGAACAAGCGGGTCGATAAAGGCACCGACAAGTTGTTTGACCGTATCGCCTGCGGCAGTACCAATCGCCAGACCGACTGCCAACCCGACGACTCCCTGCTCCCTGATGAAGTTCATAAATCCTGCACTATGACCTTTTGCATTTGCAACACTCTTTGCTGGCATGACGCCTCCTCTGTTATGTATAAAAGCAGTATAGTATAGACCCGTCAGACAGACAAGACGTCGATATACCCTTTGACATCAATTTCATTTTAATTTATAATTATATAATATATCTAGGTATCTCTATGACAGAACGCTTCCCTTTAGCCAACCAAAACACTTCACTTACCAGCGATATGTTGGCACTACGTGCCGATGTGCGAGTGTGGGAAAAAAGAGTGATGGCAAACGAAGACCTCCTAGCATTTTTGACCAAAGAGCCCACTGCAACCACGTCACCCTTAGAAGCCGAACGAAATCTACTACTCGCTCGACAAGCACTCCAAGCAGCCCTCTGGCGCGGCTATGAGCATTATGCCACTCACCGCGCTGAATACATCGAGGCTGCCCGGCAGGAATGTCCCGTTCCACTCACCCTCTCGTAATGCCATACCTATACATCATCGCGAACAAGCGGCATACTCATGCAGCGAGGACCACCTCGGCCACGCGACAACTCGCCACTCGGCACTTCGATAACTTCGATGCCTGACTCTCTGAGAGCGCGGTTAGTAACCCTATTTCGATCGTAAGTGACGACCACATTTGGAGCAATCGCGAGGGTGTTTGACCCATCGTTCCACTGCTCACGAGCGGCAGCGATGGGATCGCCCGCGCCGCACTCGATCAGCTGAACACTATCAAGTCCCAGTGTGTCGCAAAGGACTTTTGTCAGATCACTTTCCTCACTGATAGCCATGTCTCCGTGTTCGCCGCGTTTTTTCATGACATAGAGTTTCATCGCATTACTGCCAGCACGTACTTCGGGGTGGATCGAGAACGAATTGGGCCCGACCATTGTAAAGACAGTGTCGAGATGCATAAAAGCGCGTGAGTCAGGGATCTCGACTCCTATCACAGTATCAAACGTTGATCGGTCAAATAGCTCCCTTGCGATCATTTCAACTGCTTGGGGTGAGGTGCGTTGGCTCATACCAATTGCCATGACGCGGTCACTGAGCACAAGTTCATCGCCTCCTTCGACAGCATAGGGTTGCTCGCGATCATACCAAACTTTAACGCCGCTCTTTGCGAAACGAGGATGATGAGAAACAATATATCTCATAAAGAGTGATTCACGCTGGCGCGCCGGAAAGCGCATGTGATTGATCGTCAGCCCATCTCCAATCGCAGCCGCAGGATCACGAGTAAAATAGAGGTTTGGCATAGGAGCCAAGTGAAATGGTAGTGTCCTATCAGTAGCAAGGCGAACCAGCTGGAATTCATCGTCGCCACCTGGCAATTCATCCTTACGGATACCTTGCATGACTTTCCACACCATATCGTGAGTCGTCATATCGGCCAAATGGCTCGCTACGCGGGCACGTGTTCTGAGACTCTCGATTCCTGAGCCTTCTATCATCTCGCCAGTAAAGGCCTTGCGAACCTCATTATCAGCGAGCGCCTCTATGGCGAGCTGGTCGAGATACAGTACTTCTGCACCTCGGGTCCGCAAAACGTTAGCAAACGCATCGTGCTCTCGCCGAGCTTCTCTCAAATACGGCACGTCGTCAAACAGCAATTCAGCCATGGTATCAGGGGTGAGATTTTCTAGTTCTCCTCCAGGACGATGCAGCAGCACCGAGCGGAGTGTACCGATCTCTGAATTATTGTGAATTGGTTTCTCAAGTGTGTTCATTATCTATCCTTCTGGGGTTAGTTGAGTTGCTTTACACAATGACTGATGGGTCTAATACGCTTGCATGATAGCTGTATACTGCCGGTACACCTCCTTTATCGCTTGGATGCTTATTGATTCGTTACAGGTGTGAGCACGTTCAAACTCTCCCGGACCATAAATAATCGTGTCGATACCTTTCTGCTGAAAATAGGCTTGGTCGGTTGCGCCGCTACTAATACTCGACGTAGCAATACCCGTCACCTGTTTTGCGCAGGCGAGGATGGGTGCCGAACGCGAACAAGATGCAGAAGATACAAAGCTTGCGTCATATCGCCAGGTGCATGAATAGGTAGCCGCTAGGTTATCGATCCATCGCTCAAAATCTTCGTCCATCTCGGGCGTGGTACGGATATCGACTGAAAGTGTCGACAGGTCGCTTGTTTTATTGAGCGAGCTATTCTTGCCCGACCCTACGCGAGTAGGGGTAAATGATGGTACACCCATTACTTCACTGCAATACTTGCGGCGCAGATGCTCACGAATCACTTCAAGATCGTTTAGCATCGCAACGAGCGGCGGCAGAGACGAAATAGCATACTGCTGCTCTTGGGACGCATGGCCAGCCTCTCCCGAGAAACTAAAGGTTACAAAACGGTTACCTCGGTGACCAACCTCGACACGACTAGCGTTTGTCGGCTCAGCGATAATACAGTTTACTTCTTCGTAGTCTGTCTTTGACTCAAAGTAATCAGTGAACGCAGCCGCACCTGCGCCATCAACTTCCTCGGCAGCAACTGCGGCTATCCATAGATCATACCCATACGGATGTGCGGCTGCAGATTCCATACAGGCCATCTGAATCGCCACACCAGCCTTCATATCACCGACACCCAGGCCAGAGAGCCGACCATCGGCTTCGACAGGCTCCCAAGGAATATGTGACCACTCGCTGACCTCACCCGACGCAACAGTATCAATGTGACCGCAAAGAATCAATGCACGTCTTGCTGGCTTTTTAGCGCGTACGACACCACACACAAACCTATTGGTAGCATGGATATCTGAGAGCCCCGCTTCTGTCGCCCAACGATGGATAAAATCCAATATCTCTGTCTCATTCCCGGAAACGGAAGCAATACGGACGAGTTCCTTGGTGTGTTCGAGCACATTATTTGTCATGCTGTTCCTCATACACCATAACAGTATCGCAACATTCTACACCAAGCACTCTCGCTCCCAGCTTTGGACAGCGGGCACAGAGCGATCCTGCCTCCTCGGGAACATCACGGAGCGTACGCTCCTGGTAACCGCTCGCATCAAAAATACCCTTACTCGAAGGATTACAGAAGGCGTACGGCGTAATGCCGTCCAACTGTATCAGGCGACTAACTGATTTGGTCAGCGACGTACCGATACCATGTCGACGAAATTCGCCCGGTACCCATAGTGAGCCTACCTCAGACATGGTCCTTACTCCATGTTTAAGCGGCTGCATGGCTCCCACATAGCCGCCAAATTGCCCGTCAACAAGCGCGACCACGCCCGCGTATTTCGCGTACACCTCCTCGGGTGTAATCGGCAGCATTTGAAGTGGTTGCTCAGCGCTGCTCGTCGTTGCAACTGCGAGAGCTCGCGCGATTTCAAGGCGGCGTTGATACGGCAAATGGTCAAAGACGCGTAGCTCGACGCTATTTCCCCACCGTTTGTATTGCTCTATCACCGCTCCTGCCGACATACACTCACCTCTTTGGTTGTTATCTGACTGCTTCAGTGTTGTCGATCCATTGTAGTGCCTCAGTCCAGCTATGTAAAGAGTACTTGTATTTTTTTCACGACACACTGTATACTAAGCCCATGAGTTATCACCAATTTGCTGATTTCCGTCGTCGCCTTCGCCATTAAAGAGGGCATGTTTCGTATATATCATCTGAACCAAAATCGCGCCCTCGCACCAAGAGGGCGTATTTATTATCACAAGAAGGGACCTACCATGAACAAAGAAGTGACAAACTACAAAAAAGTTGCCAGCCACGAAGCTCACCCAAACACGTTTTCACGCTGCCTGCTGCTCTATTCGGGGGGTCTCGATACATCAGTTATGCTGAAATGGATACAAGAAACGTATCACTGCGAGATTATTACGCTCACCATTGATATCGGACAAACGGCCGACGACCTCACAGCAATCGAGGCAAAAGCAAAAAAACTTGGCGCAAAAAAAACCATTACCTACGATGCAAAAAAAGAATTCGCCGAAAAATTCCTCTCGCACGCCATCAAGGCAAACGCCGACTATCAGGGAGGTTATGCGCTGAGTACACCGCTTGGGAGAATTATCATTTCTGAGTTAGCGGTCAAATTTGCCAAAGAAAATAACTGTCACGTTATTGCACACGGTGCGACTGGCAAAGGTAACGACCAGGTGCGGTTTGAATCTTATATCACTACGCTCGATCCTTCGCTCAAAATCATTGCACCTGTTCGTGAGTGGAGCATGGGGCGCGAGGCTGAAATCGCCTACGCCATCGCCCACGATATTCCTGTCGTTCAAACCCTTGATTCGCCTTACTCGAAGGACGAAAATATGTGGGGCATCACCAGCGAAGGAGGAGAGATCGAGCATCCTAGTCTCATCCCAAAAACTCACGCCATTTTGAGTTGGTGTAATCCCCTCGACAAGACACCTCAAGACGCCACTCGTATCGTCATTGGCTTCAAAAACGGCGTCCCTGTCTCGATTGATGGCAAACCTCAGTCTCTTACTGGCATCATCGAAACCTGCAACACGATCGGCGCGACACACGGTGTCGGAGTAGTCACCCTTATCGAAGATCGTTTGGTGGGACTCAAGGTCCGAGGGGTCTACGAAAATCCCGCCGCGACCATCCTTATCACCGCGCACAAAAAACTTGAGCAACTCGTCTCAACGAGAGTCGAGAACGAATTGAAAGGTCTCATGGATACCAAATGGGCCTACATGGTGTACGCCGCTCAGTGGCACGAACCTACGCTTCATCACATCTCAGCGTACATAGACGATCACAATAAGAAAGTGACGGGGGAGGTTACTGTAGAACTCCACAAGGGACATGCCAACGTTGTTAGTCTCACCTCACCTCATTCGTTATTCGACCATAGTCTTGCCACATTTGACACCAGCGAAGCATTCAATCAAAATGCATCAGCAGGCTTCATTGAGATTTACACGCTTGCCCAGAAAACTGCATACGGAGTATTTACCTATGACGACAACTAAACTTTGGCAAATTGATGACGATGAGCTCCACCCACTTGTCGAACACTACACGGTGGGAAATGACCGTAGCTGCGATCAAACACTTCTTGGCTACGATATCACCGCCACAAAAGCACATGCCCACATGCTCTCGAGTATCAGTATCCTTTCTCGGGATGAATATAAGCAAATTGCTGATACTCTCGACGCTCTCTACGATAAGTGGCAGAAAGGTACTTTTGTAGTTACATCAGAGGACGAAGATGGTCATACTGCTATAGAGAAATACCTCACCGCCAAACTAGGCCCGATCGGCAAAAAAGTTCACACTGGCCGCAGCCGCAACGATCAGGCGCTCGTGATGATGCGGCTGTACCTCAAGGATCAGCTCTCGGCGATCAGCGCTGAAGTTACCACGCTATGCGATGCCTACGATCAAGCGATCGCAGCGGCTGGATCGCAAGCGATGCCCGGCTATACGCACACCCAAAAAGCCATGCCTACGACTGTGGCATTGTGGCTCGGTTCGTACCGTGATGCATTTGCCGACACCCTGCCCTATCTCACAAACACGCTTGCCCTCATCGACCAAAACCCGCTCGGATCGGCAGCCGGCTTCGGTATCGAACTTCCTCTAGACCGTGAGATGACAACAAAAGAGCTTTCCTTTGCAAAAGTGCAAGATAACCCTCTCTACTGCGGTCTGTCACGCGGAGTATTTGAACTCATCACCATACAGGCCTTTGTCCCCTTCATGGTCTTTGCGGGGAAGTTTGCCGAGGACATGCTGTTATTTACATCACAAGAGTTTAGTTTCTTCTCCCTCCCAAAGAGCATGACGACTGGTTCGTCGATTATGCCTCACAAAAGAAATTATGATGTCTTTGAAATTATGCGTGCGACCGCCCACTCCTACTCAGGTCATATCACAAAACTACACGCAATTACTGCCGGGGTTGGCAGCGGCTATCACCGTGATCTCCAGCTTACCAAAGCCATCACCATCGAAGCCTGTCAATCAGCAAAGCAAACGCTTGAGGTTCTCACACTGTGTGTTCGCAATCTCATGCTCAATACAAAACATCTCGACGCCGCTATGACCGATGAGCTCTATACCGTTGCAAAGATCAACAAACGCGTTGCAGAGGGTATGGCATTTCGCGATGCCTACGTCGAAGTCAAACGTACACTCCAATAACCTAGCCTGAGTCTCAACCCCTCCCCCGACAGACAGTTGGCCCCAATGGGCCAAGGCCCGCCAAGGCGAAGGCTAATCAGTTTGTGGCGGGCCGGTTGTCTGGAGTGGGGAGGGGCTGAGACTCAGGTTAGCTCAGACTTGACACCGACCTCCTTCATCGATACACTAGCCAAAAAGGAGGTGAGATGACTCACGAATTGCCAAGTCACCAGGTGGAGGAACGCTCGTTTCATGAACTAGAAATCGTGGTTGCAGAGGGCAGATCGCTCGAGAAGCCGTTTTTTTCTTTCCCGTTAGGCCGCCCGTTCACCCTCAGCTTTGAAGATGGAGAAATCATCACCTTTCCAGAAGGTACGATGGTAACCCACTATGGGGCTCGTGCTGTATTTTTGGTTAGTCTGAATGATGCTGAGGTCAGCGTATCTGTCGATAAGCAAGGCAGCGCGACCGTTTCTCCGCGCTCGTAAGCATTACCCCTTCGTACACTACCTTACATTTTCTCGACTGCTTCGATACCGAGAATTGCAAGTCCTGAGGCCAACACATCCCGGTAGGTTTCGACGAGACTGAGGCGTACTGCCTCGCGCTCATCACCGATGATGCGTGATTGCTCGTAAAACCGGTTGAATGCTTGAGCAAGTTCATAGAGGTAGCTACAAATCCCATGAGGAGCGAACTCTGTCGTTGCTTTTTCGACTACAGCTGTATACTCACCAAGTTTATACAGGAGAACCCGCTCAGTACTATCAAAAGAGCCCGTGTGAATTGGTGCACCTTTTTGATTCGCTTTTTGCAAAATGCTGCACGCACGAGCGTGAGCATATTGGATATATGGCCCGCTATTACCCGCTAAGCTCACCGTCTCGTCAATATCAAAAGCAATGTCGCCTCCCACACGGTATTTGGCAAATACATATTTGATGGCCCCAAGGGCAACGGCGTCGGTCAGCGAAGGATCGGACACGAGCTCCTTCACTTTATCGCGTACGATATTTACCACGTCAATCGCCCGAGCAACGTTTCCTAGGCGCGAACTCATTTTTTTACCATCCCCAAATCGCACCGTGCCGTTCGTAATATGCGTCATCGTACCCGACAAGCTTGGATCAAATATCTCCGCCGCCGCAAATACCACACGCATATATTCTTTTTGGTCGTTACCGGTGATCAACACACGATGGTCAAACTGATATTCTTGTCGCTCGAGCCAAATCACACCGATATCTTTTGTCTCGTAGGTCGGCAGACCTTTGCTGGTAATAAACACCCGCGTATGGAGATGCTGCGTCTCATCTCCTCTGAAAACGACCGCTCCTTCTGACTCAACCACCGTTCCCTTCGCGAGCTGCTCACGGACAACTTCGAGACCAGTTGGTGCTGTGCTACTCTCTGGGTAATAGCGCATCGTATCCACCTGTATCTCTTTATAAAACGCCTCGAAATAGTCAAAACTCCACTGACGTGTCTCCCAATAGATCTGCGCAAGTGCAGACTGGTGATCATCGCTCGCGTGAAATTCGTAGATCGTTTTATTGAGAGTATCGATAGCTTGCTTTGTTTGCTCGGAGCTTTCATAAGCGGCGGCACCGCGGACATAACAGTCGCTAATCCACCGCGCTCGACCAAACGGTGTTTTGTCGACATCATCCAATTTCTCAGGATATTCACCGCCAATGGTATCGACGATTCCCCATAGGCATCTCGCCACATGCAATCCGACGTCGCCGCCGAAGCTCGTCCGCGTTACCCGTGCTCCACTCGCTTCGAGCAGTCGACATAACATATCACCGAGGACTGTTTGGTAGAGATGGCCTGTATGAAGCTCCTTAAAGGCATTCGGACAGCTGTATTCCACAACGTAATGTCTACCATCCAACTGCGCCTGGGGCACAGTCGTCACCAGAGCGGCCAATGCCTTATCCGTCAGTCGCATATTGATAAATCCTGGACCAGCGATCGATACTTCATTGAATAGAGGTTGGGCACGAAGCGCTTCCGCAAGTTCCTGCGCAACTTCGCGGGGCGGACGACCCAGACCAGGTGCGATCTGTAGCGCCACGTTTGTCGCGAAATCACCATAGTGGTAGTCGGGTCGCTCAATATGAGCAACAAGTTGTTTATTATACAACGATTCAATAACTGAATTGACCGCTTCGCGAATAGTATCCATATCTCTCATTATATCAGAGGTAGCGACTACTCGTCATCTTCTGCAAGATAGTCAGCCTCACGATAGACCGACACGGGCGCAATACCCTTGGTATTTTTGAGGACATAACGAAGCGCATCAGTATCATCAAAATCAAGCGTATCGTCGATCTCTTGCTGCATAGGTGTTTCATTTTTGTCGTTCATATGGCTATCTAAGCATGGACAACGCTAGCCGTCAATCACGCGCCGCGTGGATCAACCCGCCAAAGAGCGGATGCGGCCGCATCGGTCGAGAACGAAATTCGGGGTGAGCCTGAGTAGCAATGATGTATCGTTTACCGGGTGCCTCCACAAACTCAACTAAGCGACCATCTGGTGATGTGCCACTTACAACAATCCCACCTTTTTCTATCTGTTCGAGAAACGCTTGGTTGACTTCGTAGCGATGACGATGGCGCTCAACGATAGTGGTGCCATCATAGAGTCGGGCTGCCAAACTATCCGGCACAAGCTGGGCGGGATAATCGCCAAGGCGTAACGTCCCCCCTGTCGACTCCTTCCCCTCTTGGCCTTCCATGATATAAACGACGTTTTGATCACCTGGTTCGAATTCATCGCTATTTGCATGAGTGAGGCCGCCGCGTCGTGCAGCCGCGATAACAAGTGTCTGCAGCCCTAGGCAGATACCAAGATAGGGAACGTCATGTTCGAGGGCGTAACGCGCTGCCGCAACCTTCCCCTCTACCCCTCGCACGCCAAAGCCGCCAGGCACTAATAATCCATCGACAGTCTCGAAATCTTCATCAGTTGACGTTTCGGCGTTGATCCATGTTGTCTCTAATACAACACCCTCATGCCAGGCTGCACTTTTTAGCGCTTCAAGTACCGACAAGTACGTGTCCTCATTATCGAGGTACTTTGCCACAAGCCCGATTCGCACCACCTCACTTTTGTCACTTTCTTGCATCGAGACTAACCCCTGCCAGCGCCGCATATCGGGAGCTACTTCGTCGCCAACAAAGTGGTTAAGGATCGGCAGTAAGGTACTTTCGGCAATACGCTCAGGAATCTTAAAAACACTATCGACGTTTGGCATCATCAGCACTGCATCGTCTGGCACACCACCAAACATAGCAATTTTACGCTTGATTGACTCGGGCGCAGGACTGTCAGTCCGCACAATAATAATGTCTGGAACAATACCAAACCCTCTCAGATCACTGAGGGCGTTTTGAGCAGGTTTGCTCTTAAACTCCTTGCTAGTACCAATATATGGCACATATACCACGTGGACAAAAAGTGCATTCTCACGGCCAACACGGCGACCAAACTCACGAAATGCCTCGACAAAGCTCAGTCCCTCGTAGTCACCTACCGTGCCCCCAAGCTCGACAATATGAATATCCGATCCCTCAGATGCCAACTCAATCTTACGCTGAATAGCCCGTGTCAGGTGTGGTACAAGCTGGACAGTTTTACCCTCAAACTTGCCCGCACGTTCGTCATCAATCAGCTCTTTGAGAAGCCTGCCCGACAATGTCGCACTCTGCTGTGTTACTTCAATATCAAGAAATCGTTCATAATGCCCGAGGTCGAGATCGGTCTCAGCACCATCTTTTGTCACGAAACATTCACCATGTTCTGCTGGATTCAGAAGACCCGCATCCACATTAAGATACGGGTCGCATTTCTGAATTGAAAGTGACTTACCTTTGGCTTGCAATACTGCGCCAATGCTCGCCGCGGTAATTCCCTTTCCTACCCCCGACAGGACACCGCCTGTCACAAAAATATATTTTGTTTTTCCCATGTCTATTTTCGCCTCCATGGAATTTTATTATATCACGTGCATTCGCATGCACGCTACATATAGTGTAGTTTGTTGTTTATTCTACGCTACATATACCAGAGGGCCACCAACTAGGGCACTGTGGGAGCGCTTTTGTTCTGAATGCTGCTTCCATTATGAGAGCAGTGTTAGTTTTTTTCAATAGACAGTCTACGAGATAAACGTGGTGGTTATCAGGAGTGTGTTAAGAAGGGTTACGAGTACCACTACCGCGTAACCAACTACTTTCATCAGCCGGGTATTCACCTGCTTTCCCATCACCCGTTCACTCGATGTTAAATATATAAGCGATCCCACGGCAAAGGGAACTCCAAAACTTAGGACAATCTGTGAAAAAATAAGCAGCTGCGTAACACTAATGCCCAGCGCCAAAACAACAAGCGCGGGGAGGAGTGTGGCTACTCGTCGCCAAAAGAGTGACCACTGCACTCTGAGCAATCCTTGTAAAATTACTGACCCCGCTTGATTACCGACTGCTGTCGATGCAAGGCCCGACACAAGCAGCCCTACTGCAAACAAAACCGCAACTGGATAGCCAGCTGAGCTGGAAATCACATTATAGCTAGCCGAGAAATCATCTATTCTTCCCTGCTGTGCAAAAACTGTTGCTGCCATGAGAAGCATAACGATGTTTGTTGTTCCTGCTACCGCCATTGCTATCATCACATCTAGTTTGGTAACGCGGAGGTAACGCGGCAATGAGTGATGCGCAACCTTTCCATGACGATCTCGCGCCAGAGCTGAGTGGAGATAGACAACATGGGGCATGATTGTTGCTCCCACCATTGCCGTGGCAATGAGGAGGCTGTCTTTATCACTAAAGCGTGGGATCAGTCCCTCGAAAATACCCTTCGCGTCAGGTGGGTGAGCAAACAAACCAACAACAAAACCAAGGGGTATAATAAGCAAAAGACCAACGATAATACGCTCGAAATAGCTCTGACGACGTTTTTTATACAACAACAATAAAAGAAGCGAGACGATCCCGACGATGATCCCGCCCACCAGTAGCGGCAGACCAAAGAGTAGGTGGAGGGCAAGTGCGCCACCTACCACCTCCGCTATGTCACACGCTATCGCAACCGACTCGGCTTGTAGCCAGAACAACCGACGAGACAAGGGCGATAGCCGTTCCCGTAGCAACTCAGGCAAGCTTTTGCCCGTCACTAGGCCAAGTTTTGCACTCAAATATTGTACATAGGCCGCCATTAGATTAGCTAGCACCAGTACCCACAACAGCAAGTAACCATATGCCGATCCTGCACCCACATTTGCCGCGAAATTACCCGGGTCAACATACGCAACCGCGGCAACAAAAGCTGGACCCAATAACAAGACTACCTGTTTACTACTCTCTTTATGCATCATACGATCTACACGAGACTGCGTAAGCGATAGCGGCGCCAGTGCTGGTACTCACAAGAACCCCCTAAGCGTAAATTACCCGATATGCCCGCTCTCTACTTATCGTCGTTTTCGTCGGGCTCTTGCTCTGTACCGTCAGTCGATTCCTTTAGTTTAGCCTCAGCATTACCAGCATTGACTTCGTAACTGGTATTCGTACTCTCAAAGAAATTGACCAGTTCATAGGTATCGTTAGCGGTCGCCATCCACTTGGCAGGATTTGAGACATTATAATGAGGTTCGAAGCCAAGTTCCTCGAGACGCCGGTCAGTCAAGTATTTAACATACTGGTTGATATAGTCGGCATTAAGGCCGAGGATACCGTTTGGCAGCAGTGCTTTATTGTACTCCTCCTCCATTGTCACGCCGTCGAGAATCATCTGTTTGATCTCTTCGGCAAACGCTGGGTCCTGCAAATCCTCGTTCTCTTCGATGACGGTTAGAATAAGGTTGATGCCAAACTTTAGGTGCAAACTTTCGTCGCGGACAATCCAGTCGATCAAGCTACCGAAGTTTCGGAGCAGATTTCGTTGGCGGAAACTAAGTGCCACCATGAATCCCGAGTAGAACCAAATGCCCTCGAGAATAATATTGTAGGCGATAAGGTTACGGATGAAATCTTTTTTGCCCTCCGTTGTTGTGATATCCATGGTGTCTTCGGTCATCCGTTTGATGTATTTCGTCTCAAACTCTTCCTTGACTGCCATGACCTTCTCGTCGACATGAGCACTATAGGCGGCTTCGCGATCGATCGGAAACGTGTCAAGCACATACTCAAACGCCATGCAGTGATTCGCTTCTTCCCACATCTGCTTGGCGAGATAGAGGTGACACTCCGCTGCGTTGACGTAGGGATAGACACCAAATGCCAATGCCTTATTGACCAACAGCTCGTTGGGGTTGAAGTAGCTCATCAAGAATGTCACTGCGTGACGCTCCTCGTCGGTCATTTTTTCCCAGTCAGCTAGATCCTGCGCCAGCTGAATCTCGTTAGGAAACCACGTGTTCGCAACTGCCTGATCATAGAGGTCCATCGCCCACTGATAGTTGATTGGTTTCAGTAATAGTCCGTCTTGGATGCCGGAGCCTAAGATTTTACCCATCGTTGTTTCCTCCTTATCTTTTATCCTGCTCGCTAATATATCTATATATAGTATGACACGAAACAAGCTAACTCTCAACTGAGCGCGCTACACCTGGCAGTCACTAGTTATTCGCAGCCGTCGCAAATCGTAAACGTCGCTGGATCAATTGGTGCGGCCGTTTGCCCCGAGCGGGCTGCCTGCTCGTTCGCCGAGGCCTGCGCAGCCTCCATAGCATCACTGATAGCTTGAAGTTTTTCCTCGAGTGACATGTTGTCGTTGATGATAGTTGATGCGTTCATTTGGTATCCCCTCCTATTATTCTGTTGATGTGGTGTTAGTGGATTAATTCAAGTGCTGCTTCATCTCATGCCGCCTGCTTCTTTGCAAATCCAAATCCGCTCTTTCGCGCCCCGGTACTATCGACAATTGCGTCAGCTTTGTTGACCTTTACGGTACTAAGCTCAGCCTGATGGCGCGGTTTCATGTGCAAGTAGTAGGTAGTTTTGAGACCGCGCTTCCACGCACCCATATAGACCTTCTCCATGTCGTCGATGCTGCGGCTTTCGAGATACATGTTGCGGCTGATTGCCTGGTCGACCCATTTCTGGGCTCGCGCTGCCACTTCGACAAACGCGAATGGGCTGAGCTGGAAGCATGTCTTGTAGACGTCTTTCAGGTGTTGCGGCACTGTATCAATATTCGTCAGATCACCTTGCTCGATAAGAAGTTGGTCCTTTACCTCATTCCAGATACCTAGTGCCTTCAAATCTCGCACAAGATTGGTATTAACCTCGAGAAACTTGCCGTTGAGAGTGCTGCGGCTAAATATTTGTCCAAACTGTGGGTCAATACCGGGTGTTGTACCTGCCACGTGGGCGATATTTGCTGTCGGAGCAATCGCCATAAGTGTCGCGTTACGCATGCCTTTTGCCGTTTTTTTGCGTAGCGCTTGCCAGTCGAGACGAGTTTTGCGAGTGACATCTACGGCGACACTACGGTCTTTGGCCAGCACATCGACAGTATCGATCGGCAATTGACCCTTGCTCCATCCACTGCCCTTGAAATCAGGATAGCTCCCTCGCGTTTTGGCAAGTTCAGCTGATTCATCAATCGCATAGTAGCTAATATATTCGGCGAGTTGATCCATCGTATCGTAGGCCTCTTCGCTCTCATAGCTATAACCCAGCTTTTCGATGACATCAGTGAAGCCCATGATGCCAAGCCCCAGGGCACGCGTCGTCTGAATGCTGTTGATCGCCTCGGGAATTGGTGTGTCGGTAATATCGCATAAATTATCAAGCTGTCGAATGGCGCTACGTGTTGCCGCCTCAAGCCGCTTCCAGTCCCAGACTTTTTTATCAACATCTAGAAAGGCGCTCAGATTTATACTCACGAGATTGCAGACAGAAATATTCTTTTCGTCATTTGGCAAGGTAATCTCGGTACACAGATTACTACTATGGATGGTGCTGCGGTTGTTGTTGAGCGCGCGCACATTGATGGTATCTTTCCAGGTGATCCAGGGGTGACTGCTCGCCTGAAGACTCGTCAAAATCTGTCGCCACTGTTGGCGTGCGGGCACAGTCTTAAACTCTCGCAGTTTTCCAGCCTTTGCGAGTTTGACATACTCGTTGTAGCGCTTTGCAAATGCGTCTCCGTAGAGCTCACTCAGATCAGGCGTCTCGGCGGGATCAAACATATACCAATCCTGCTCTTTTTGCACACGACGCATAAACTCGTCACTGATGTAAACGGCGATATTGGCAAACCGAGTTCGGAAATAGGGGTCACCGCTATTTTGACGGAGCTCCATAAATCCAGGAAAGTTGACATGCCAGTTCTCCATATAGATAGCCGCTGCACCAGCCTTCTTGCCCTTGCGACTAACGGCAAACAGAGCAGTATCGATCATCTTCATAAACGGCAATGGTCCCGTACTCACCGTATTTGTCGTTTTGACAGGACTGCCCGCGGCGCGTAGTTTGTTCATGCTGATACCAATACCGCCAGTACCCTTGGCAATCCACATCGTGTCGCGAATCGATTTAGCAATTGCTTCCATGTCATCATTGACATCAATCACAAAGCAGTTTGATAGTTGCGGAAACGAGCCTCCGGCATTGACGCGCGTACTTCCACCAGGCAAATAATCAAGATTACTCATGTGCTTATAAAAATCAAGTGCCGCAGCGGTAGGGTCCTTTTCGTTGAAACTCAGCCCCATAGCAATTCGCATATGCGTAAACTGCGGAGTTTCTACCGGCTCGCCATTTTGTTTACGAAGTGCGTAGCGATTCTTATTAGTAATAACCCCAAGATATTTACTCAGTGCATCACGTTGCGGGTCAAGTGCAGCCGCAAGTTTCTTCACATCAAACAAAGCTGGGTCGACCATTCGCTTATCGAGAAGTCCCTCCTTGACCGCTGTCTTCAAGTACTGAGGAAAAGCCTTCTCGTGTAATTTTTTGAGCTCGGCGTCGTCTTTATAGTCGCCCAGGATGTTCTTGTAGACATTCTTGAGCAGCAGTCGTGCGGCGATAGTATCAAAATCAGGATCATCTTTGACATTCTGAAGTGCCGTATGAATAACTGCTTCATCTAACTCTTCACTAGTGATTCCATCAAAGAGTGTTAGTTGCAGTTCAGTCGCTACCTGCACAACTTTTTGAATCTGATCTGGCAAACCCTCACTTGCTTTCACAAGCGCGAGATTGATCTTGTTGGCGTCAAATGGTTCGCGGGTGCCATCGCGTTTTACCACATGAATTCCGTTCATTACCCTCTATTCCTTTTTGTTATAGTTTGTACCTTCTTCTCGACACAACACCCCCCAGTGCATACCAGCAAGAAAACCGCCCACTAGTGTGGTGAGCTAGCTTTACGATATCCTTGCCTTTGTGTCTATTTTGCTGAACTACTACATATGTAGTGTCTGCGTAAGACTATACCCACTATATGTGCTGATTTCAAGCATTTTGGCTATGTTTTTTTCACAATGGCTCCAGCAACACCTTGTAGTGTACATTGTAGTATTTACTACGCTATATATAGCGTAGCTTGATCATTCAACCTCACCATAAGAGAAACCCTGTGGTACACTTTTTGGTATGGAATCTATCATCTCAATCTCAAATTTTGTTATGCAATTTGGCAAAACAAAGATTATCAACGACCTGTCATTTGAAGTAAAGAGGGGTGAAACATTTGGGTTACTCGGCAGTAACGGCTGCGGCAAGACAACCACCATCCGCGCCCTTCTCGGTATCTACCCGCCAACATCCGGCAAATTACTTGTTGATGGCGCACCCTACAGTGTGAGTGGCGGAATCAAGCTTGGCTATTTGCCAGAGGAGCGTGGGCTCTACAAGAAAGAAAAGGTTCTCGACGTGATGACATACTTTGGCCAGCTCAAAGGCATGACACGCGAGGAGGCACGAGACGAAGCGTTAAAATTCCTCGAGAGAGTCAAGCTCTCCGACAAAGCAGCAACCCGTCTCGACAAATTATCGGGTGGTCAGCAACAAAAAATCCAGCTTGGTATCACCATCATGGCTGATCCTGAACTGCTCATTCTCGATGAACCGACCAAGGGCTTTGACCCAGTCAACCGCCGTTTGCTCATGAGCATTATCGAAGAACATCAACAAAAGGGTGCTACGGTAATTATGGTGACGCACCAGATGGAGGAAGTCGAGCGACTCTGCGACCGAATCATTCTCCTCAAAGACGGTAAGGCTCACGCCTACGGTACGGTCGCAGAAGTAAAGAAGAAGTTTGGCGGCAAGTCACTCGACGATATCTTTGTGCAGGTATATGGCGATGAGAACGAAGAAGAGGAACAAGACAATGCATAATCTTACGACTGTCATCAAATTTGAAATACTCCGCACACTCAAGAAAAAATCATTTTGGATTATGGCGCTTGGGTTCCCCATTATGCTTGTAGCACTGTTTGGTATCATCTTTTTTTCAAACAAGACGACCGACGATGCCACCAAGCAACTCGAGAAGCAGTCTTTCACGATTGAGATGACCGACCGTTCGAAACTTATCAATCCTACTATCGCGAGTAGCCTCAATATCAAGCAGGTAACTGACAAAAACCAAGGCATCGAGGATGTCAAGGCTGGCAAGACGGATGCCTATTTCTACTACCCCGAGAATATCGATAAGACTCCCGTTGAAGTCTATGGAAAAGACGTCAGCCTCTTTGACAATGGGCGCTACGAGGGGGTTGCCAAGAACTTGCTCAGCATGTCGGCAAATGCCACTGTCTCACCAGAAGTCAAATCCGTTGTGCAAGGTACAACGACCTATAACACTATTGTCTACCGTAATGGTGTTCCCTACGATGCGGTGAAGCAGATGATCTTGCCAGGAGTCTTTCTTGTCCTGTTTTATCTCCTTATCGCATTCTTTGGCAACCAGATGCTGACAAGCACCACCGAAGAAAAAGAAAATCGCGTTATCGAGATGATTCTCACCACCATTGAGGCTCGCACGCTTATCATTGGAAAGATCATTTCGCTTGTCATACTGGCAGTAATCCAGGCGGTCGTTATTGTCGTCCCCGCGCTCGTCGGCTATTTTGGCTTCCGCGAAAAACTCTCACTCCCTTCAATCGACCTCACTGCCCTGCCCGTTGACCCAACCCGCATCTTGCTCGGAGCGCTGTTCTTCATCCTTAGCTTCTTGCTGTTTACTGGACTCCTTGTCGCCATTGGCGCCGCTGTGCCAACAGCCAAAGAAGCAGGCGGGTTCTTTGGTATTGTCATGATGCTCATCTTTGGGCCCCTCTACGCCGCTTCGTTGTTTGTATCCGCTCCTACCAGCTCGTTCGTTGTATTTCTCACACTATTTCCCTTCACCGCTCCTATTCCCCTCCTCCTCCGAAATGCTCTGGGCAATCTCCAGGGATGGGAAATTGGGCTGTCTATCATCATCCTTAGCATCACTACCTTCATCGTGATGAGTGTAGCGGTGCGCATCTTTCGCTTTGGCGCACTCGAATACAGCCGCAAACTCAGTTTCAAAGAGATTTTTGCCCGTCAATAACAATTCTTTCGCTAGTCACCCGCAGGAGTAGTAGAACATGATGTGACCTGAGGACGTAGGCATCACCAGCTGCCAGTACCCCATCCAGGCAATAGCCCAACCCGCAAAGAAAAGTGATGGGGTAACGTCACATCTTGGTATCATTCACAATAGTCATTGCCTGGCTCATCGCATCCATATAGACTGCCGTCGAAAAGCGAGTCAACTGCACGTACTCGCCTCCGTCCGTCGTAAAACTCCTGCCGATCATGCCTGAGACAAAACGCCATAGCACCTCATCCGGCAGATAGAGATCAACTTGTTTTCGCTGCCCCTCATCCCATTCTCGGTCAACCCTGAGACATGTTATCGGGCCGGTTGTGTCAACGATCAGCCTGTCATCTCCACCTGAAAACATTCGATAGACACGCTGAGAACCACCCTCTGGTCGCATAATGCCCCGGATATCATACGCATCGACACGTCCCTGTCCCTGAGTTGTTTCGTGGCACCCCGCTGCGCAAAGCTCTCGCATAATCCCTCTAATGTGCTCGATATCTTGCTCAAATGCACCCATACCACGTTCAGTCGCCATCCGCTTAAAAAGCTGCAAAAATAATTCCATTTCCGAAAGCCAGTACATAAAGAAATGTTCCCTGCCCCCAGGACGGTCAGTAGGCCTGGTGGTAAATGCGAAATCACCATATCCACCTGGCGCCGACATATCTACGCTGAGCTGCCGACCATCAGGTTGCATCACCTCAAACACAAGCAGGTCTTTAAAACGTTGCTTTCGTTCGTGATCGTGTGTTGGTGGAAATTGCTCGCGCATTGCTTTGGCTTGGCGGAGAGGATGAGATTCGAACTCACGGTGCGAGTTGCCCCGCACACACACTTTCCAGGCGTGCACCTTCAACCACTCGGTCACCTCTCCGTATATATCGATTGTACCATCTGAGTCCGTACGCCATCGGGGCACGTCCTCCAGGCGTGGTCACGTTCCGCGACCCCATGAGTCAGGCAGATGTGCATAGCCCATCTGTGACATCATCTTGCGAGCTGCCGACTGGCAGCTCTCACCTTCAACCACTCGGTCACCTCTCCATACCATCCCAGTATAGCAGTTGTATTTTTAACCTCGCCATTCCGCTTGCATTCTCTTTTTGCCCGCCCGTATACTAAGCTCCAGATGCCAAAAAATTCCACCACGCCAGTCATAGAACTCAGGGCGCTAACAAAGCGTTATGGAATTGGCGACGCTGAGCACAATGCACTCGATACCGTCAATCTGCGAATCGACAGAGGTGAGTTCATTGCCATCATGGGCCCTAGCGGATGTGGCAAAACAACACTTCTCAACGTTATCGGACTGCTCGACCGTGCCGATGCGGGTGACTATCTCCTCGACGGCAAGCCAGTCGATAGCCTCTCGAGCAAACAACACGCCCGCATCCGTTCTCAGCAGATAGGAATTGTCTTTCAAAGCTTCAATCTCATCAACCGCCTCTCGGTACTCGAAAACGTTGCCTTACCCCTCACTTATAAAGGTATCGGACGCACAAAACGCCTCGAAGCTGCTAGTGCAATCTTAAAAACTTTTCACCTTGGCGAACGCGAATACTACATGCCCTGGCAACTCTCTGGTGGCCAAATGCAGCGCGTTGCTATTGCACGGGCATTGGTCAACCAGCCTTCGATTATCTTGGCGGACGAGCCAACAGGCAATCTCGATAGCCGCAGTAGTCATGTCATCATGGAAGAACTCTCTGACCTTCATAAACGCGGAAACACGATTATCATGGTGACCCACAACCCCTCGCTCACAAGCTATGCCAGCCGAGTAATCAAGATGTTGGATGGCAAAATTGCCAGTGATATCAAGATCAAAGTACAACTCGCCGATGAGGAATCGGTCTCTATTCCTCTCAACCGCAAAGCTCGTGAAGAGCAGATAGTCCCAGCAGAACCGACGCAAGATGACCCACCCAAAAAGGCTGCACGCAAAAGAAAGCCACGCAAGTCAGCGACAAAAAAGAAGGTAAAAGCATCATGATGCTCACTGATCATATCGAGAATGCCTATCGTTCACTCAGACGAAACAGGGGTCGTAGCATCCTCACTACCCTTGGTATTGCCATCGGTGTCGCCAGTGTTGTCACTATCTTGGCACTCGGCGGCGGCGCCAGTCGCGTCATTGATCGGCAAGTAGAGGCACTCGGTGGTAACCTCACCCTTATCCGTCCTGGCGCACCAACACTCAGAGATATCAACTCCTATGCCAACCCTGTCGCGCAAACTGCCTTTGGTACAAGCACCCTCACTGAGGAGGATGTAGCAACACTTTCACAGCTTCCTCACGCTGCTGCCGTTGTTCCTCTTATGACAATTGAAGGAACACTCACGGCGGGAAAAACGTCAGTAAGCAATACTGTTGTTGTTGCCACAACAACTAACTTTACTACGGTGAGCAAACTATCGGTGCGGGAAGGACAGTTTATCGACTCCGACACGGCTATTCCGACCGCTGTCCTGGGACACCAACTCGCTATCGACCTATTTGGCACCGAACGCCCCATCGGCCAGACATTTACCTTGCGGGGGCAGCGTTTCATGGTCAGCGGCGTTCTCGATACAATTCCAAATCCGATCAATTACAACAACGTCGACTTTAATCATGCCGCCCTCATTAGTCTGACGAGCGGTAAACAATTTCACCAGGGCAGACCACAAATTCAGCAAATCAACGTCCAGGCCGACTCTCCTCAAAATCTCTCGAGTCTTACCTCGGCTATTAGTGAATCGCTGCGGAGGAACCATCAAGGCGAAGAAGATTTCACCATCGTGACGGGCAAGGACATCGGCACGCCAACGAGCCAATTATTCCGCGCCCTCATACAGGTAATGACCGCTATTGCCGCCATCTCACTTCTGGTGGGCGGCATTGGAATTATGAATATCATGCTTGTAGGGGTTGCCGAACGAACTCGTGAAATCGGTATCCGTAAGGCAGTTGGCGCCAGCAACCACACGATTATCACTCAGTTCTTGATCGAGTCCCTCATGATCAGCCTGCTTGGCGGATTCTTTGGCTATCTGCTCGGCTACATTGCAGCGTTCATCATTTGTAATTTTCTATTTTTTGCTCCCGCTATCACCTGGTCGACCGCTCTGGCGGCATTCGCCATGTCGACAGGGGTAGGCATTGTCTTTGGCCTCTACCCAGCCCTACGAGCTGCTCGAAAAGACACTATTGAATCACTCCGTCAATATCACTAAACCTGGGTCTCAAAACCTCCCTGCGACGGACAGTTGGCCGTGACGGCCAAGGCTCGCCAAGGCGTAGGCTAATCAGTTAGCGGCGAGCCGATTGTCCGGAAGAGGGGGTTTTGAGACTTAGGTTATGAAGAGGTCTTCTTCTTTTCAATGAACGTCATGAGTGCACTCGCTACAGCGACCGGATTATGCCGTATAAAAGACCGGGTGACTGGTATCATTTGTTCCTTTGGATCGTAGCTAATAATCTGACCCAAGAAATGTCCACCAACGGCATGGTAATGCTGAGAATCAAGCACCTTTTTGTCAATCTTTACCAGATAATCGTTCTCGGCTTCATAGCGCTTCAGAAGCCGCGCCGACGGAACCTGGCTGTTATAGAGCACGATATCCAGAATGTCACCACCGCCTAGTCGTTCAATCTCTCCCGCGTGATCAGAAACAGTAAAGTCATTTGTCTGACCATCTTTCGTCACAAGATTACAAACATACACTACCACCGCATCTGTTTGGCGAAGAGCATCCCCGATCCCCTTTATTGCCAACAGTGGTCCAAGTGAAGTATAGATATCGCCCGGCGCAATAACGACCAAGTCCGCCTGCTCAATAGCCTTTATCGCTATCGGGTTTACCGAAGGCGTTGGCTCAAGACTCAGCAAAGCTTTTCGTGGGTCCCTCTTAAAGTGGTCAGCATCAATTACCCGTTCGCCATGGAGACGTACTGATGATCCCGGCCAACTCATGACAAGTCGTACGTCATCTAGTGTCGCGGGGATAACTGTCCCATTAACTCGCAGTATCTCACCCGCTGTCTCAACAGCTTCGGCGAAATTCCCCGTGCTTTTCTCGAGCGCTGTCAAAAATATGTTACCAAAAGAATGTCCCGCGAACGTTCCGCTATCAAATCGATAGCTAAATAAGTCGCGTATTTTGGGTGAATCGCTCAGAGCAACAAGACACTGCCTCACATCACCCGGCGGAAGCACGCCTAATTCATCTCTTAGCACTCCAGTACTACCACCATCGTCCACCATGTTTACAATAGCGGCAATTTGCGAGGTATGCTCCTTGAGCGCAGAGAGTAATGTAAAACTACCTGTACCGCCACCAATAACTGTCACCTTTGCTTCCTGTTTTGCGAATGGCTCGTTCATCGTTATATACCTCTTAGTGATTTGATTACTTTTGACAACCATGCCGCAGAAGGTCGCGCGGAACGCTTCATACTTTTCCTATCCACTTCGTAAAGACCATAGCGGGGCCAAAAGCCCTTATCCCATTCAAATGAATCAAGTAACCCCCCATGCAGATAACCGATAAGTTCAACACCACTTGAAAGCGCCTGCTGCATCGCAATGATTGACTGCATCAACCACCATTTGCGACGCCGGTCAGTTGCATCTGCTATGCCGCTCTCGGTGACAAGAATTGGTTTTTTGTAGCGCTCACTTAGGCGCTCAAGGGCATGTGCCAGATGATCTGGATGTAGGTCATTTCCAAGATCACTTATCTCTTTGTTATCGTTGTGAACCCGATAGCCGTAGATGCGCTGGCTACCGTGGTAGTTGACTCCTATAAAGTCGCAGGTTTTCATCACTTTTTGCAGAAAATAGTCATCATGAATATATTGGATTGCTGCCGAGGCCCTCACCGTCAACCATGCGTCATCTCCGGGGTAGATGTAGGCGCTATTTTTTGCAACTGATACTTTATAGCGCCCGCTTTGGGCATGCAGCAGCTCGGCCACCCTATTGTGTGCGAGCGCCAGATTATTGAGCACCCTGAATGCTCGTGATCGACTCTGGTCCTGGGGCGGCCATCGACCGATTAAGTAACTTTGTCTCACATATTCATCGGGTTCGTGCATAGTGATGACAAATTGGATCGTCGGACCAAGTTCGCTGATTACTTTTTCTGCGAAATCAACAAAATACCGCACATTGCGGCGCTTCTCAAATCCACCCATCTCTACAAACCAAACGGGTAACGTGATATGAAATAGCGTCACGATTGGTTCCAGGCCTCGCTGTTTTAGCGCGGCGACATACTCCTTATAGTGCTGCATCTCGTCAACATTCCAAGCGTCTTTTTCTGGCTGCAACCGAGACCACTCGACGCTAAATCGAAGCGCATTCATATGCAGTCGCTTCACTAAATCAAAATCATGCTGGTATTGATGATAGTGGTCGACTGCTTTGGCGGAAACGTAGTTGTCCGGCGATTTTGCTTGACGCACAATTGAGTGCCAATTTTCTAGATCCCCGTATTGATACGAGGCTTGTGCGGCAAGCGAGCGAGCATTCTCAAGTTCCCACACCGACCATTGGTTGTGATTTCCGCCCTCTGTTTGGTGCGCACTCACAACGGCACCCCACAAAAAATCGGCCGGAAAGCGTATTGGTTGTTGCCTCGCCATATATTCTTATTATACTACTGTTCAACTGGAGCGCTGGCATGGAGCTCTTTTTTTGCCTTGAGCTCGTATTTGATACCCGTCATATCACTGGTCACATAATCATCGTTGAGGAGGTTGACAAACTTGGCGGCATCCTTCGCATCCATGATAATAATCGCACCGACTGCATCATCAGTCATTAGTTCTAGATCCATTTCTTCAGCATGAGTGATGATTTGGTCTTGCGTAACACTTGTCGGATCAACTTTTTGAAGTTTTGTCACTAGACTGGGAGTATCTCGCACCAGCGCGTCAAACGTCATCCCATCAGGGAACTTCAGCTTGAAATGCGCCTCGATTTCCTTGATCTTCTCCTCTGCTACCGCAAACTTCTTGGCATCATAGCCAAACAGTCGCACAAACTTAACCTCACTAAACGCAAAAATATCTTGGTCCACGATGAGCACTTGATTGTCGGGCGTGATACGGAGTCCAGCGTCGGCACTAAACGGCTGGAACGAGTCGCCGTTGTACATCCATGCCGTAGCCCCCTTTAGTACCTGCGACTGCGGGAGTAACTTGACTACAAAAAATGGGCTCTTTCCCTTCATTTGAAACCGTGCAACGATGCCCTTAACCTTTTTGAACTCGTGGTCGCCCTCGCGAAACACTTCAAGCCCTTCTTCACCATACATGATTTGCTCGATCACCTCTTGAGCGTGTTCGACTTTGTCTAGCGTCGTACGCTCAAGTACATTTTCCTCTGAGGCCGCCGCTTCAAAGTCACGCACCATCATACCCGTTGCTGCCCCTGTCTGGACCGTGCTGATCATGTCGTAGAGAAATAGCACTTTGAGCTGTGCCTTAAGTTCCTTTGCGTAGTTAGTCGCATACACCGTGTAGCCCTTTGTAAAGAGAAATAGGTCAATCTCTAGCTGATCTTTGTCTCTATCTGCTTGGTTTGCCCACAGGAAAATATCGGTTGGTTGTGTCGTCGTTGGTGAAGTAGTCATAGATTCTAGTGTACTATCTTTTTTGCTCTGAGTAATTATTTTATTGTGGCTATGCTTGCATACACCGGTATCCGGTGGCATACTGACTGCACGGTAGTTCGAAGAACCATATTCACTCAGATACCACCTAAGGAGGTGATCTAGGAGTGTCTCGACCTGCGACTGCTGCAGTGGTTCACCAGCCCATGTACTGGTGGCAACTCAGTCCGCCGGCGAAGTTGGGCATCATGCTCAACAGCCAGCTCCACATGGAGTTCGTCAAGAGCGCACCCAAGTGGCGACAGCGCCAGGTGCGCGCGGTCTGTAGTACCTGCATGCGGGCCTGGCCCTGTGAGGCATCACGCACGGTCTAGCCCCCCCACAATCCGCCCCATCACCCACCCTACGGAAGTGTCTCATCGCCCGAGTGGCTGATGGGGCGCTTCCCTAGGCAACCATATCTTCACCGAAGTGCTTTTGCAGACGCATCCTGATACTTCCCTCGTGCCGTCCAAGTTTTTTGCTCAACATCGTTATATCCGCACCTCCTAAAAAATCCGCCTTAAGCGTAGCATCGTCGGCCTCAGTCCAGGGCATATACGCCTGTGGGTACGTTTCGCGCATGACAGCTATCTTTTGAGCCCAACTACCCGATGGTTGCTTTTTCTTTTTCGGACCCACAGCTTCATCTTTCCTCTTTGCTGCTTTCTGATGCAAATGGCTAAATCTTTTGGCTGCGGCCACACTCTGACGTCGAAGTTGACCATCAATCTCTTTGGCTTGCTCACTTACTTGCAGTGCCATACGATTAATTCCGGTAAGATAGAGGCTGGATAACTTTTTTACTCGGCTGAGTGCGACATATCCCATACCGGGTACAAACGCTTTAGTGAGGTCAATACGAGCGATATCAAGCGTCATACCCTGGCTTTTGTGAACAGTGATCGCCCATGCTAGTCTGAGGGGTATTTGGCTGATGCTGGCCCGTTTTTTATCGCCATCTCGTAGCTCCCAAGTATCGGGCATCATCGTCACTGTGCGTCCACTATGAAACTCAACAATGGGATAATCACTACCATTTTCGAATGCAACAACGGTGCCGATACTACCGTTTGCATAGCGACGGTTAGTATCATTTTTTACTGCCATAACTAATGCACCTTTTTTAAGCGTCAGTGTGGCTGGCGCCAGCACGCTTCGCTGGAGGCTTTCGACATAGCTAACAGAACCCGTGGTGTGCTGGTCGTAGGCTACTTCATCGCCCGTCAGCCGCATAAGCTGTTGGTTATTGATACGATCAACATCAACATTGATTGTATGCAGCTCTGTCAGCGAAGATGTGGGCGGCGGTGTTTCATCAGCACGCGCAAGCAGCAACTCGGCGTGTCGGCGACGAAGATCACCCGCCCTAAGGTGAGTGAGGATATCATACAGATCATCATTCTCATCCTGTCGATACTGGTCGTCGAGGTACAAAATAACCGGATCAAGCTCACGCCAGGCGTGACTTTCAACAACGAAACCACCCGTCCTACTTCCCTCTCGATTAATAGGGGGTAATTGAAAGAAATCGCCACTCATAATAAGCTGTATGCCACCAAATGGGGCATCTGGCTGTTTGCGCACCATCCGACAGACCTCATCAACCATATCAAGCCGGTAATCATGCAGCATTGACACCTCGTCGATGATAAGGATGTCTGTTTTCTCTATAATATCTCGCCGACCCTTACTAATATGATCGACAAAACCATCCGGTAGACTATCATTGATACCGATCCCCGACCAGGCATGTATCGTTGTTCCGCCCAGGTGGGTCGCCGCGAGGCCCGTGGTAGCAGTTACGCTGACGTGCTTGCCCTCATACTTACTGAGACGGATAAATTGGTTGAGCACATATGTCTTACCGGTTCCCGCTGGACCCGTAAGCAGCGCGCTTTCGCCCGCCAGTAATATCTCGAGTGCTAACCCCTGATTCATTCTCCTTTAGTATAGCGCGGAAATAGTTCTTGTAGCGTTGTACTATTTATCCCATGCAAACCCATGGCCAAAATGTCCATAGCGAGCGGTCTGCTCGTATTGAGGTTTTTTTAGATCAAGTGCTTCTATAATACCTCGAGGACTCAAGTCATACCCTTCGACAATTTGCTGAACACCGTCGACAATCACCGTCGCCTCCAGGGGTTGGTCATACCCAATGGCGTAGGCGAGATAGCAATATACTTCTTTTGCATTATTCTTCCTCAGGTAGTCAACAGCAACACGACGAGCCATATAGGCAGCACTGCGATCAACCTTTGTCGCATCCTTACCACTAAAGCATCCTCCGCCAATCGGTACACCCGGCCCATAGTTGTCTACCACCAACTTCCGACCTGTAAGACCGGCGTCGGCGTCAAAGCCACCCTGCGACCAATCCCCTGCCGGGTTAATATGAAGCCGCACCTCGGGACTAACGGCGAGTCCGGCAGTTTCCTTTAACCACGATTCGACCGCCTGCTTGAGACTGGCTTGGTCGACGTTTTGAAAACTCGCTACAATTGATTCGATGATACCGTTTCTGAGCGTTACCTGCGTTTTGCCGTCAAATGGCCATTGATCAAATAGGTGCTGGTTAAGTTGACGTGCCAAAACCGTTTCCAGCGGCAATAACTCAGGTGTTTCATTGCACGCATAGCCTACCATAATGCCCTGATCACCCGCGCCACCAGTGTCTACACCACGAGCAATCTCGGGGCTTTGCTTGACGATGTGCTCTATTATCTCGACATCCTCACCCGCCAAACGTTTCACGATGGGAACAACGTCAACATACTGGCCTGCCGTTACTTCGCCAGTCAAAAATACCGTTCCATGGCCTCCGCACGCCTCTACGGCGACACGAGCATTTGCGTCAACCGTCAAGTACGCATCCAAAATAGCATCACTTATCTGATCACATAGTTTGTCGGGATGTCCTGGACTGACACTCTCTGCTGTTCGATAGTCGAGCCGCTCGATTGCTGTATGAATTGACATAAAAAAAACCTCCTTATCGTTACTGCCACCTGACGGGAAGTAGTGAGGAGATTTCTCGCCTATATCTTCGCCGCAGTGGGCCTGGATGAGGCACCTCGCATTTCGAGGTTGCCGGTGAGTCATCGGGCCAGTCCCTCGTCACGCTCTTGATATAGTTTATGTTGTTAATGTGCCTATGATTATAGCATGCTCGCTACTTGCCCGCCAGCTGTTTGACTAAGTCGGCCGTGTCATTAAAGTCGTTCTCCCTCTCTTGCACGGTTCGCCCATTCATCGGCAAGTTCATTTTGTTCATCATTATCGTGTCCACGAACCCAAATGAGCGAGATGTTTCCCGTGCAAAACAACGCGTATGCTCGCTTTACAAGGTCAAGATTTTTTATGTCGCCTCCCTTTTTTGTCCAGCCTCTTGCTTCCCACGATGGCGCCCATTTTGTCATTACATTTATCCAAAACTCACTATCGCTATATATCTGGCACGCTTCGCCGCCCGCAAGCTCCATAGCAGCGATGAGCGCATGACCTTCCATACGGATATTCGTTGTATCTCCGGCTTCGCTGCCGAGCACAACTGGCTTGCTATGCTCAATCACGGCAAATCCGCCCGGACCGGGGTTTGGACTTGCACTACCATCAGTGTGGAACATTCTCATGTTCCCTATTGTACCTCTATTAGATTTTCAGACAACCCTATATATCCCGAACTGGTCGAATCAATTCGAGTGCTTCCGGCACAAAATGATCGTCAGACTCGATATGGTACTTGATGAGATATTTTGCCTCGAAATAATCATCGGTTTCTACCACGCGATAGCGAATAAGTGCATAATGTTCGGCATCGTTCTTTGGAATACTGCCAGCATATACCTTCACCTCGTGCTCTTCTTCTGGCTTGAGAAATCGTCGCTCATCAACTCGCTGCCTCAGCAACTCAACTTGTCGTACTTCTATTTCAGCCTCTGAGTGATTGCGAAGATGCGCCCACAGTTCGAGATGTGTCTCGGCGCTATCCAAATGCGGCTCCAGTCGAGTCACTTCAAGCTCTGGAACGATCTTTTGCTGATGCGAGGGTGTCGCCCCAGTAGCTTCCACCGAGTCGATTCTCGGTTCGACGACGCTCACCTGCTCCTCAGTAACTTCATACCGGGAAGAATGGATAGACGTTTGACCCCACTGATCAACTTTTTTTGGTAATACTGAATTAGAAGGTGGTGCGGTCCTTCCGGCATCTCCAAATAGTAATGAGCTAAACCACCCCATGGTAAGCGCTCACCTATTTTTCACACGCAATGCCGTCGTTATCTCGATCGAGACGACGCTCATATGAGGCATTGTTTCGTGCAATATTGAATACTCCTGCTTCAAATGCAGCAGTACAGTTTTCAAACTTACGCCCGTTGGTTGGATTGCTGGTAGTTTGGTTTGCTATCTTGTCTTTTGAGACCTGATCGGCAGTTGCCGCAGGATCAGCGTTCACGGTACTCGACTCACCATCTGCCGAGGCTTTGACGCTCGCCATCGGCGTGCCGTCAGTGATTGGTGTTTGATTTGCTACCCAGCCAAACCCTCCTACCCATGCGGCGATCACTGCTACGAGCACCGGCATGAGCGGACTTTTCTTAAATCCCTCTGGGTCTTTAGAGTACCACACGATAGCGATCACGACAGGGATGATCGGCAAGGCCACCAAATAGAGTAGTACAGCGATCACACTTCGTTTCGTCTTTCCCCAGGACTGATAATGATAACGAACACCTGGAAAGCGTGACAAAATCCAAACAGCCCATGCCGGGCCGGTTGATACTGCTGGCGCGCTTGTCGCTGGTGCACTTACGGGCGCACTTGTGCTCTTAGCAGTGCTGACGCGCCTTACTTTTGTCTGTGCCATGATTTTTACCTCGCATATTATCTTATGCGTTTATTATACTATCTTTGACAAAAAACGATACTACTCCTCTTCGGAGCTAAGTCCACCTCTAATGAGTCGAAGCTTGGCTCTCCCCTGTACGGGGCGGGAAACTTCGGGCGGGATCTGTGGTGGATCATCGATGTCATACAGCCGAATACCGTCCCACGACGTATCGATACCAAGCTCGGGGTAGTACGAGATTGCACCGGTCTCAATCATGCTCGCATCGATCTCATATGGTGGTGCCTCTGTTTGATTGGTAGCGAATACAGCAACGGCTTCGCGAGGAACGGTGATTGATTCAGCCTCACCTGTATACCAATTTTGTCGCGTTGCTTCTGCCAAAACACGCATCCCCGCAAAGCGAACGGGTATGAACTTCCCCGGCAGCACGCTTGTCACCCACTCAGCGGCGACATCTCCGGGATCTGCAAAACCATACGCACTTTTTGTTGATAGCCAAAATGCCTTGCCACCCAACATTACCTGGAGAGTTCTCTCCACGTTATCATTACCAGCGAATTCGGCGAGAGTTTGTGGCGCTAACCGCTGGCGCATCTCAGGGGAAACAGGAAATTGCAACAGCTTTCCCATGACTACTCCCCCGCCTCCAAATAGTCATTCATCAACTCATCGTACCCAATAGTGATGCGCTCGTCATACTCGATGCCAAGTGAATCAAGTACAGCAAACAACTCTCGTTCGACCGCCACTACATCACTTGGCCCATCAACTAACTTCTCAAGCTCAATGAACGACCCAAGAGGTGGTACTTCATCAAGACAAAGTTCGATCTTACCAACATGCGCTGTCTGACGATATTTAGTGAGATCACTAAAGATTTCGTATCCCATCAACCGCAAACTCGCATCCATCTCTGAGGCGCTCGCGATGGTTGTTTCGTGTTCAATACTATCGAGACTTCCCGAAACAGATTGCTTCAGCGTAAAAAACACCTCGCTATCATTTTGTGTACGTATTCTGAGCCAGTTGACCCCCGACTCTCCTGCCCTCTCTCTGTCCCCGGGCAAACAGTACACAACGTCGTGTTGCTTTTTCGGTTTACCAAGAGCAATATCTGCTTTTTTTAGTGCAGCAATAGCTAGATCCTTATCTTTCAGTAGCACTTTTATCTCAATTTCTCGCATTAGTTTGGTCACCTTTCTCTATGACGAAGCTAGTAGGTCTGCGGAGCGGTGAGAGCAATCGAGAGCGCCGCATAGACACGCCAGTCAACTGCTTGCCAAGAAGTATCTTTCATCGAGAGACGAAAGAGCGACTTGCGGGGACCAAAGCGTTCGTACACACCTGTTTGCTTCCTACTCACTGGTTCGAGAATAATAATGCGATAGTTAGCAAGCTTACTGAGGGCAAGACTTGCTTGCCCGATGATTGGCCGGTCGGCAAGCTGTCTCCGCATACCACCAACTAACGAACTACTTTCGACCGTGACAGCGCATTCCGCACCATTCTGATCAAGCACTCGCCATGACTGGGTACGAAGCGGCATGGATGGCAACTTGACAAGCGTGCCCAGCACTCGCCCATTTGTTTCCTCGACAACATAGGAGTGCTGACCGCTATCGGCCGCCAAAAACCTGATGGCAAATGCTACCTTTTCACGCTGCTCATTGCTATAACACAGGGTCGTCTCTACTCGGACGAAGCGCTTTTGCTCCGCTAATACAATCACCTCACCTGGATCGCTGTCTTTTGTTGGCAACATCACTCTCAAACGATTGATGTGAGAAGTGTGTGTCTTTTTGACGATCAATCGTGGCTTCATTCTGTTAATCCTTTTCTCTGTTCAAACATTTCCGGAAGCGCATCCCCAAACCGCACCATCGGCAGGGACCCGACCGTATCATTCATCGAAAGATGGGGGTACTGCGCCCGGTAGGCTGCCATGACGTCGCCAAATACCGCATCCTTTTCCCAGTCAAACCCGAGCTCGCTTGCCACCTCACGGAGTGCCGACTCGTCCTCACCCTCTATCTCGATATACGGTTCAAGCCATGGCCACTCATCGAGTACCACTTCTGTCCCTCTATACTTCCAGGTTTCGCGCTTTGACTCTTGTGTCGAAAAACAGCGGATGCCGGCCGCTTTGAGAATAGCCACTGTTTTATCATAATCAGCAACTGTCGTTTCAATTTCTTGTGCACCATGAAGCGTCAACTCTTTATCGAACTGCTTGTAAGTGAGCGTTACTCGCTCGCCCTCATCGCGAACGCGGATATAGCCCGATTCACTATGCATTTCCGGCGTCGTAGCAAACACCGCCCGTCGCATCAAACGCATTGGCTGCTCGCAAACGGCGCCTACAGCAGTAAGTGCGCGACGTACGGCAGCATGATCTGTTCTCAAGAACTTAACTTCTATCTCTGTATCCATGCACCTTGTATTATACGCTCCTTGACGAAACTCGATAGTATATTTTATTATAACTGCAATATGCCCTATTTACACGAATCGCTCACGCTCCCGGGACAGGTTTCAACACGCCACTCACTACTAAGAGAACGGCCAAGCGGTTTGGTGGTTGCCGGTCAAGAAACTGATTCCGTTTTTGGTATAACAATGATTTCTGACCCGAGCTATGCGGCTGATATTCGTCAGTCAGCTCTTGTCATCCCGACTCTTGAAGAGATCGTTAAGTATTCAGGAGAAATTGCCCCCACAAAAGACGTCCACGAGTGCCAGGAAACAGGCCCTGAGGCACTGCGTCGCTCGACCGCAGAGTTTATGGAAAGAATTATGAGTCGTTTTGGTGCCCAAGTGAGCTTCATGGTAAATATTTCGAGCGATCCCGAACTCACCGAGAATCACGCTGCTGAATGTCGAGCCTTTTTCGAAGCACTCCAAGAGTCGATGGGAGTAACCTTTGATATAAAAACAAATGGGGCTTACCAACAGCAACCCACAGCATCTTCACAGGATGACAAACCAGTTGGATTTTACCTATAGGGTCCGTTATCTATGGCTGAACGACTAGCTCCCCCGCAAGTTCAGATAGAGAGCCCGTTCATGGCATCGACCAGAGGCGGTATCGCGGTACGCGTCGTCTATCTTATGAACGCGATGCATCACAGCATGTTTGAGAGAGGTGAAGCACCCTATGCCAGTCATATCATCAATACGCTAGTGACAGATGACACCAGTGCCTTCGAGCGCGAGATTGGCATAGAAGCGGGGCTAGTCATTGGCGGGAAAGCTGACTACACCGCTGTTTATACTGACCTTGGTATTAGCTCAGGTATGGAACATGGTATCCAGCGTGCCGAGCGCGAGGGCCGGCCCATCGTGTATCGTCGGCTCTATGACAATGCCTTATCGTTGCACGAGCTCGAAGAGCTCATTCGCAGCACCTCACCTCGCCCTATCGAAGCGATTGAGTCGCTGTATGGCCATATCCTTCGATAATTATTGACCGTTTCTTGGAATTGCTACGAGCTCGATATCAAACACTAGGTCGCTATTTGCCGGAATATTTTTTGCGGGACTTCGCTCCCCATAGGCTTTCACTGCTGGTATGACGAGCCGTCTCGTTCCCCCAACTTTCATACCTGGCACCCCCTCAGTCCAACCGGCGATTACCTGATCGAGTCCAAACGTGATCGCTTTGCCAAAGTCATGCGAGCTCTGAAAAATAATACCGTTTTTGACAAGTGCTCCCGTATAGTGAGCGGTGATCGTGGCACCGGGCTTCACTTCCTCTCCCGTACCGACCTCTGTATCGGTAGCCTCAAGTTCAGTTACCTGGTCGCGAGGTTCAAAGTTCGGTAGTTTGGTTCCTTCGTATTTCATAGTATATTCCTCCTTTTATCTTTCCTATACTACCCTTTCAATGGCCATGACACAAATTACTCGCAACACACTACCCATTGACCGCTAGCATCCCCGTTTCGTATAGTAATCCGCATGGTACGACCTAGAACAAATCGCCAGCGAGCCGAGGTCACCGTCATCGGTGCCGGTACGTTTGGCCACGCCATTGCCGACAGTATCAGCCGTAGCGAAATCCGCACTGCGCTCGTAACTCGTTCGGAGACACGTCTCGAACGTATCCGTCAAATGCTCGCACGATCATCTCCTTATCTCATGGCGCAGAGACTTGGCGATGCCCCACTCGGGAAATATGTATTCTTGGCCCTCCCTAGCGCAGATATCGCAGAGGTAGTCGGCCATCTCGCCAGCTATCATAGCGAAGAGACACTTGGGTACGTATCACTCAGTAAAGGTCTCACGCCACCCGATGGTGAGACACCTCACGAACTTCTTTCTCGCCGCTTTGGTAGTATTCGTAGCGCCGTCATCTCAGGCCCCTCACTCGCCGATGAAATGCCAAAACACGGTGCTCATTTCGTTGTTGCGTCCAGTAGCTATACGCTCACGGACAAGCTCGTTTTACTGATGGACGGTGAATATACGAGTGCTACTGGGAGCAAGGATCCGACCGGTATCGAATGGGCAGGTATCACAAAAAACGCTGTAACCCTCGGATTTCATGCCTGCCTGGCCGCGACAGGAAGTCTCAATCAAGCCGGCGCATTTGCTGGTCAACTTTTTGGTGAGATATATGACTACGCACTTACCATGGGAGCGAGCCCGCGTTCGTTCGCTGGCGTCGCAGGTATTGGTGACCTCATGGCAACATCCCATGCGAGCACTAGCCGGAATGTCCGTGCAGGGCAACTCATCGGCAACGGTCATTCTGTCGGTGAGGCCGAAGCTCGCATCAAACAAGTCGTCGAATCGTTGCATACTGTTCCCCTGTTAGAACGACGAATCAACCAAGATCATGCTGCAACAACCACGCCTACGATCACCGCTCTCAGCAATCGTATCGTCGGCAACCTCGCCCACGAGCAGTGGATAGCGTCGCTCACCTCACGATAAGTTATTCTACGACCTGTATACCGTTCCAAAACGCGACGTAGTTTGAGAAATCATGCCCAACTCGCTCCACCGAGCCTTCTTTGGGCAGCGGATAATACCATGCACCGTATTCATTACGCTTCTCCCCTACGACAACATCGTAGTAGCTCGCTTCACCCTTCCAAAAACACGTCGTGTGGTGGTTACTCTCCCGAAAATATTCGCGTTTTACACTGTTCGGTGGGAAGTACCAATTACCCTCGATCCGAATCAGATCCTCCTTTGGTGCCTCGGCAATGACCGTTCCATCCCATACTACTTGACTCATGGCTTCTCCTTTCGTTTTCTTTCCATATCACTTCTCACACCCTACCGCATAGATCTATGATACTAACGATGTTTATGAGGCAATGTCAGTACATACTCCCGACACATCTTGAGTAACCGCGGCAAATTGTCTTCGTCGAGAACCTCAGGCTCCGCGAGACACCACGTCTTCATGACTCGTCCGCCAAATTCAAATGGTTTTATGCCAGGCTCGTGTAGTAATGTCTCAGCTTCCTCTGGTGCTGGCTTGACAATCAACTCATCACCCTTCACCCCAAACGCCATGTTACCATTCACAAAATACCCAAGGCCCCCGAACATCTTACGTTTTGTCACTTCAACGTCCCACCCGACGATCTCATCGTCGATGCGTACTTCGAGAGTTAGATCGTATGCCATAAACTAACTTTTATCTCCAAATATACCTATTTCGCTCGCTACCGCATCATCAATCTCAACCTCGCCACTGTTTTCTGCCGCTTTATACTGCTGCTGGGCATTTTCACCTGGCAAGCGTATCGAGCCGCCCTCCTTGACCCGGGATGATTTTATCTTTGCAATCATATCGGAAGTGTTTTCTTTGAACTGCTCTCGACCGACCATCAGATCAGGGTCAATCGCTATCACTATAGTCCCCCATTCCTCTTTATATGTCGTATTATCAACCCACGTGCCACCAAGGAGCGGTCCCGCAAGTGCCTCAACTACCATGGCAAACCCAGAACCCTTGTAGCTCCGATCAAACGATAACAGTGCGCCATCCATCGCTGCGGCTGGATCAGTTGTAGGCCTGCCGTCTTTGTCAATTGCCATATTTTCAGGAATTGTTTCACCACGTGCCTTCGCAAGCACTAGTCCGTAATACGTCATCGCTGATGTAGCAGCATCAAAAACAAGTGGTTCACCCAGGCTCGGAAAACCAAAGCCGATCGGATCAGTACCAAATACCGGATCGATCCCTCCAAACGCAGCCTGAGACGCGGGAGAACGACTACACATGATACCGATGAGATCGTGTCTAGCAATTTGTTCGACATAGTATGCCTGCGCACCGTTGCTCGAAAAAGTATTTTTTACCCCGACGATTGCAAAACCGTGTTCGTTCGCTTTTTGTATGGCAACGTCAGTCGCAATCTGGGCATTCAGTGGCGCAGGATTGTCTTTTGCATCAATGATCCGCGACAATTTCGTATCTTTTACTATCTCGATCTCGCCCTGGGGTCTAATATTTTGTATCGAGGACGCCCCCATAAGCTTCACGATTCCTTGTGTTTTATTACCCGACATCTCCGCCCACACAAAATACTTCGCTACAATTTCAGCCTGTTCGTGAGACAAATTCTTTTCTAGTATTCTGGTGACTTGCTCATGCAATGAGTTGATTGATAGTTTCATCTGGCCTCCATTATTTCAATTTTTTTGGTTTCACCACGTCTTTGTTCGCGCAGATAACTAATTCATGTAATGCACTTAGCACGTCCATTTGGTCGAAGCTCATATTCGAATCTTTTTTGATTTTGCGGCGAATGGCCGTGATAATCTCTTCGGTGTAAATTGTCCTGATGAGTTTCGTCGGACTTAGGGCATCAAACCTCTTCCAATATTCCTCCAGTTCGCCCTTTTCTACAGCACGTTTTGTGAGATTCACGAGCGCATCCGAAGCCTTCTCAATTTGCGACAAATCGCTCAAGTCAAATTTAAAAATCTGCACATCAGTAACGGGCTTCGAAAATATCATCCGATGCAACTCCAAACTCATGCCATTGGTCAGCAGCACCCAATCAATTCCTTCGTCGGCAGCGTAATGTGAGGCCTGCAACAGGTGCTTAGCATTGAGATCAATTTCCATAGCCTTTACCTCTACAACAAACTGCTTCTTGCGCTTCAGTTGTATGACATAGTCGGCATACTGGCCGCGTATCGCATATTCGGTCTTGATCTCATCCTGCATTTTGTAGCCCAGGACGTCAGTCAGAAAATCGTTGACGCATATGCGAGTGTCGGCCTCGTTCAGACTTTTGCCCTTGCTTTTGCCGAGCCACTTCTTGCGATACTCCCTGAGATTTCTTTCGAGTAATTCACGCTGGTGTGTTGTTGACATACTGTCTCCTCTATTTTTTTACGATACCTGACATAATCTGTATAACAAAAGGTGTTGCCGCTACAACTATGCAGCCAGCAATAACGGTTATTATGAGCGTTGTAAACCAATCTGGAAATTTTCTTTGCCTTTGCCGTAGCACGACAGCCCGTTGTGAGACAAGATGGACTAAGTTGTTTATCCGCCTATCAAATTCATCATAACGCGCCAAACTATATGAGTGCTTGGTAAACGTCATCGTTATACGATTACACTCATCAAGAAGAAACTTATTGATTTCAGCTACATTCTTTTTACTATGATAGGTCTCCAGGAGCTTTGTAACCTTGGCCTGTAATAAATCTGGAATCTTTTTTCCTTTTGCTTCAACCGCAATCCCACCATAAAATACACCTCTGCTGATAACATCAGAATCAATAGTTGCTACTAGCTCATCGATTTTCTCTCTAATAATTACCAGTTCGGGCCCTAGCATATTCATGCTTTACAATATTTCTCCCGTTACTATTCGTTTTTGTTCCGTCGAATCCCTATCCCGCACCGTCACCGTGCCATCCTCTAGCGTCTGGAAATCGATCACCACACAGTAGGGCGTACCGATTTCGTCTTGGCGGCGGTAGCGCTTGCCGATGTTGCCATTGTCATCCCATTCACAGACAAATTTTTTACTCAGCTCCTCATAAACCTCACGGGCTTTTGCCACGAGCTCAGGCCTATTTTTGAGCAGTGGAAACACCGCGTACTGCACTGGCGCAAGCTCCGGCTTTAGTTTCAATACTGTTCGCGTGTCACCGTTTTCCATCGTTTCCACCGTATAGGCATCACTCATCACGGCCATAAAGATGCGCCCCATTCCCATAGAGGTCTCGAGTACCCATGGAATGTACTTCTCTTGTGTCATTGGGTCGATGTAATTGAGGTCGACACCGCTATATTTCATGTGCTGCGACAAATCGTAGTCAGTGCGGTCATGAATGCCCTCCACCTCGTCGAAGCCAAGACTCGGGTAGCTGTACTCGATATCCCAGGCATCCGACGCGTAAAACACCAGGTTCTCATGCTGATGCCAGCGCAATTTCTCAGGATTGATACCGAGGTCACTCACATACCAGTCCCAGCGATCTTGCTTGATTCGCTCATAGGCTTCTTTATTCTCGTGTGGTTTCACAAAAAACTGCGTATCAGCTTGCTCAAGTTCGCGAGTACGAAACAGGAAATTGCGCGGACTAATCTCATTGCGAAAGGCTTTTCCAACCTGAGCGATACCAAATGGTATCTTCATTCGCGTTGTATCGACGACGTTTTTGAAATTGAGATAAATCCCCTGACATGCCTCACCAGGTAGATAGACGGGTCGTTTGTTTTCACCAGTAAAGTCACCGAGATTTGATTGAACCAACATATTGAATGGCTTAGACTCGGTGAAGTTCTGCTTGCCACACACAGGACACTTGATCTTGTCGCGGTTCTCGTCAAACAATTTGTTCAAGTCTTCATTACTCATTTTTTCGTCGGCCTGTACGCCGATCGCTGCTAGCTCCTTGTCAACGCGAATACGCGCATGACACTCACGACACTCGGCGAGTGGGTCGGCAAATCCCGCAACATGCCCCGAGGCTTCCCAAACACGCGGATTTTTGAACATCGCCGAATCAATCCCGACATAATTTTCTTTGAGCTGTACATTGCGGCGCCACCAAGACTTCTTGATGTTGTTGAGCAGCTCCACACCGTACGGTCCAAAATCATACAAACCAGCTTCACCGCCGTAGATCTCACTACCCGGGTAAACAAAGCCTCTCCGTTTTGCGAGGCTCACGATATCGTCAAGTTTTACGTCGCTCATAGTGCACACACTTCCTGCATGTTGGCAACATGCTTAGAATTAACCTTAGTCGTAGTATAGCATAATTTTACACCGAGGCATGTTGACGGGCGATCAGCCAACAATCAGGTAAAATGCTCATCACTCCACCTATCTGGGTGATGGTTTGAATGGGCTTGGTTGCAATGATGCGCAGTAACTTGATATGATCTGCCGAAATATCTCCCTGCTCCGCCGGTCTCAACCCACGCTCAGACGAATCGTACATGTACGTCTTTTTCTCATCAAGCGGCTGGCCAGTGATATCATTTTCGAGGTTCAACTCATATCCCGTCAACTCTGCATAGTGAACATAAAACCACGTTTGGATGAGCTGCAGCGGAATCGTCGACACATCAAGCCCCATATACACCTCACTGAGAACACCATACCACTCTGGCTCATCGATCATTTCACTTGCTTTTGCTACCAGATTTATTGATTCATACCCAAACTGGAGGCGATCGTAGTCGTTCAATATGTGCTGATAAAACTGCACCAACCGCGCAGAAGTCAGTATCCCCAACTCGCCCCTCCCCCCTGTAATAACGACGTCACTAATCGCAAACAGCTCGATTCCTCCGGCTAATTTGCTTTTTTCTCTTCTCACACCTTTAGCAATCACAGACCGTTGGCCGAGCGGTGTGATCATTCTGAGTACGCGATCTGCTTCACCATAATTCGTTCTCCTCAGGATAATTGCCCGCGTCCGCTCGACACTCATGATGTCACTCTCCGAACTGCCGCAACCAAGTCGTCGGGTTGCATTGTTGTCTTGTCGAGTACGATATGAACGCCATATGATCCGAGATCATAGTCACCCAATTCGCGGGCACTATTGGTACACAATATGATAGGTATCTGTGAGAGATCACTGTGTGAGCGCAACTCATGAAGTAGTACAAACGCATTTGGGCCAGGCATAAATAAATCAAGAATGATGGCCGCCGGGTGCGCGCGATCAATCAGTTGCATCCCTTCGATAGCATGAGGTACCGCTTCCACTTCGTAGCCATGCTTCTTTAATACTCGAGCCACATGAGCACCCATCCACTCGTCGTCGTCTATGACCACTACAAGTGGGTGGCTCATTACAACAACCTCAGTTGCGTCGACGCGGTCAGATCAACATAAAATGTCGCGCCGTCTTGATGGCGAGTTGCGCCTACGCTTCCCATCATCGTTTCAGCAAAGCGCCGTGCAATCGTAAGTCCTAGACCGCTACTTTGCGGACGGTTATGCAGCGGCTGAGAACTAACTCCGAGAGAATTATCGAGCCGCTGCCACAGTTGCGATGGCAACGCGGGACCATGGTCACGCACCGCTAATCGAATTTTTGTGCCACCGCTATGGGCCGAAGCTTTCACTACTACTGGCTCACTCCCGACACTATAGTGAAGCGCGTTGTCAGCAAAGTTTATTAGTATTCTCCTCAGTAGATCTTTATTTGCCACGGCTAGTAGAGGGCGATGTCTCTCGGCGACTACCAACCGACGGCCCTTGGCCGCGTACAACGGCTGAAGTTCGTCCACAACCTCTTCGCATAGTGACATTGGGTTGACAGGCTCAAGCGAAAACAAGCTATCCTTGAGACGCGAACTGCGTGTTAAATCTGTCGTCAATCTCAGTGCACGCTCACTCGTCAGCGAAATCCGGCGGATCATTGTTGATGCTTCATCAAGCGAACAATCCCCCGCTTCCAGTGCAAGAGAAAGCTGGCGGATGAGGGCCAGTGGAGACTTGAGTTCATGCGCCGCAGCAATAAAAAAGGGCGTATCAATTACTGAAACGCCACCCTCATCCTTGAATTGTCCCTCGCTCCCCTCCATACTGTCTCTAGTGTAGCACGAAAGAGTAGTCCATGGGGGCCGGTTTAGCACAATTTACTGATTGAACTTCACCGTTTTGATAAGTGCATCAAAATCGGCCTTAAATATATCGGCATCAGTTCTAATAGTAAGCGTACGGTCACGCATTTTGACAATAATAGCAGCACCCCTGACGTCCTTGTTGAAGTTACCGTCAACGCGCGTACCACTCATGCCGTTATCATTTGACCACGCAATCGATTTAAGGTCACCTTTTTTGATTGCAGCATCATAGTTGCCGAGGGATTTTTCGTACGATGTCTGCTCGATCGTCACTCTCAGTGCAACTTTCTGATTTTGTACACTGATTGGCGGCACCAATATAGGGTTAAGATACGCCTGATATATCGCGCCCCCACCGCCACTTACATCGGTAGCTTGGTATGCACTCCACGTCTTTGGATAATCAAACGTCAGGTGTCCGTAGTCGTCCGGCCCGACAAACTGACGCATCGGCTGCTTTTCTCGATCCAAAAACTTAATTTCATCAGCCTCGGCTTGCTGTTTAGATGCTTCAGCCTTGGCGACCGTTATTTTCCCATCGACATCATCCTTCACGTCGGTATAGTTGAGATACGCCCAGACCGAAAACCCCCCAAAAAACACCGTTAATAGCGCTAATGCAATAATAACAAAGACGTATCCGTGGATCATTCCAGATTCTTTTTTTGACCGTACCATAGTTCTTATTATACTTACGCTTTTTTATCTGTAAAGGGCTTTACCTCATAGAGATGGTGTGCCCCAAGTGTCATTTTTTTAGGAACACCCGGTACCTCAAATGCGTAGGATACAAACCTGATGGTTCGCCCGAGTCGCGAGGTTTCCTGTGCAACTTTTTTGTACATTTTCTCGATATCTCGATGTGTCGAAAAAGCGTACACGACGGTCGTCTCCGCAGGAAAAGACATTTTCCAGAGATTAGCACACTTTACCTTGATTCTCCCCTTATATTTGCGTGACGCCGACCGTGAAACCCAGGCAATAAACGGGTTGATCTCAACACCGTACGCCCGGTGGGCTCCCTGACGAATTGCCTCCCGGAGAACGATACCGTCTCCCGAGCCAATATCGACAAGGACATCATTGCCGTCGAGTGGACACAGTTCGCGGAATGTATACTCCAACTCCTTCCGTTTTGAAGGCAGGTAGGGTGCACCGGTGAACGCCATGAATCCAAAAAAAATGACAAAGCCGCTCAAAATCCAGAGCCACATCATAGGTCCGCTTGATCAAAGCGTTTTTTTAGTACCGTAATTTGATTTTTGTATTCTGTCAGCTGTACCTGGATATCACGCGCCAGTTTTTCCGCTTCCGCATATTTGTCGAGCGCTTGTTCAATTTCGAAGTCGTCTCCCTCAAACCAAGCAACCAATTCTTGTAGTTGTGCCATCTGCTCGTTGATAGTTTTATGTTCTTTTGACATCTTTGACCTCCGCGGTAATTATATCTTTTTTCCTCTCAACACTGATCATGCTTCCCACCTCCACCCTGCCTCTGACAACTGCATAACCACGCTCCAATACCTCTCTTGGATTATAGGCTTCGATAAGCTGCGAGATACTCTCCACCCGTGCTTCTATATGCTGACATCTGCCTTCGAGCACCTTCACTGCTTCAGATAGTTGTCTCTCGATACTCGTCTGCTGTTGTCCAATCGCCTCTTCAGTACGTGATGCAATCCTCATTAGGCTGTGATTGGTTGATGCAATGACTTCTCGACGGTCCAGGACCAGAAGCTCCGCTGCGTTGCTGGGGGTGGCAGCTCTTACGTCCGCCACAAAGTCAATCAATGTCTCGTCGACGTCATGTCCAATGCCAACCAGTGTTGGTATCCTGCTCGCCGCCATTTCTCTTACAAGTAGTTCATCATTAAAGGTACTGAGGTCGTCAGCACTTCCGCCCCCACGCACAACTACCAAAACATCAGCTAAGGTTTCTTTCTCATTGAAATACTTAACGGCACGGATAATCTGGTCAGCAGCTCGCTCACCCTGAACTTGTACATGCGCGACTTCGACGGCGACCCCTCCCCAACGGTTATCGAGAATTTTTATGAAATCTTTATAGCCCGCGGCTTCGGTGCTGCTAATGACGGCAATCCGCTGCGGAAATCGCGGCAACAGGCGCTTGCGCTCCGGCGCAAATAATCCTTCCTTTGCCAGTTTCTCCCTCAAGAGCTCAAAACTTTTTTTGAGACTTCCTGCGCCGCTTGGTCGTACCGACTGAACCGTGAGGCTAAACTTCCCCCACGCAGTGAGCTTTGGAACGGCTTTGATAACCACTTTCATCCCGTCTTCGATCGGGATTCGCAGCTGCCAGACACTCATAAAGCAGCTCACGGTTGCTTGCTCGTCCTTTAGGTCAAAAAATACATACTTATTTTGGTTGACCTTAAAACTTGCTACCTCGCCCTCAATCTCAACAGAGGAATACGCGTACTCAAGCGTCTGGTTGAGGAGCGCCGTAAAATCACTAACGCTAATTATCGCCGATAGATTCTGAGTCTCGTTTGCCATAAGTGATAAGCGCCCGTTGATAAAAAATGTATCCAAGACCGATCACCATCAGGAGGATGATAACTCGTGCTAGTATAATGCCGGCGATAGCACGCCCCTCAGAGAGTCCTGTCGTTGCCAGCACCAACACCATAAGGGCCTCATATGCTCCCGCTCCTCCTGGTGTGACCACAACAAATGCGGCTAACTGAGCGATACCGTAGCCGATCAAAATCGCTGCCGGATTGACATAGACACCAAGTGCCAAAAATGCAACATAAAACTGCGCAACATCAAGTGCAAAAAATAGCATACCCCACAGGTACGGCTTCAGGAGAATCTTTTTGTCTCGCATCATCGAAACATAATCGCGATGCATGTCATTAAACATCACCATGAGATGCTGGCTATCAATAACAGCCTTCTTGCGACCCCTAGTTGCCCACCGTACTAGTTTATTGCAGGCAATCGCAAGCCATCCAGCAAAGCGCTGCATACGCACCGGACTGCTTACCAGATAAATAACCCCCAGTGTTGCAATAAACATCAGAAATACCATTGCTGAACTCATCAAGATTATCCATCGGTTGATACCAGAGTCAATCGTGACAGCCAATACCGACACCACCAGTAGTGTTGTTATTGCTGCAAAACCAGTCACAAATCTGACTGCTTGAGCGACGGTTGATTGCGTACCGGCCACGCCAAGCTTGCTCAAACGCCAATTGAGATACGAAACGCCGCTCATCCCGCCACTCGGAAGTACATGATTAACAAAATTAAACTCCATCGAAACACGCATCAACTCCCAAGTACTGATATGCTGGATCAGTCGTTTTTGACGCAAATACGACAGCGTCATTTCTCCCGCAACGATATTTCCTACGACAATGAGCGGAATGATGAGCGCCAAAAGCCACAGATTTGCTTCTCGCACCAAGTGCCATGCATGATCAAGCTGATGTCTGGAGAGGTACAGAAGTACCGCCACCAGCAGGAGGGTTGTCAGGCTCAACCAAAACCGAAAAGAAGGTCGTTTCATGCTCCATCTAGTATACTATACGCATGCATGTCGCAATACTCGGACGCCAACCCGCACTTGGTATGGCAGAACTCGAACAACTCTATGGAGCATCAGGCGTCCAGTGGTTTTCGGACAACTCAGCCTGTATCGATCACCCTGGGTTCGATTTTGAAAGATTAGCTGGCAGCCAAAAAGCTGGCCGGATTGTTGCCGAACTCCGTGGCGACTGGCGACAAACCAGCACAGCGCTTGTCAACGCGTATTTGGGTGCCTGGCAGAATCATAAGGGCAAAATCACGCTCGGAATCAGCGCGTATGGGTTTCACATTTCGCCTCGAGATGTTCAAAAAACAGGCATTGTCCTCAAGGCAAGATTAAAAAAACACGGCGTCAGCTTGCGCCTGATCCCAAACAACGACCTCGCCCTCAGTACGGCGACATCTCACCACAATAAGCTGGGACTGAGTGATAACCACATCGAAATCCTCATTGTGCGGTCTGCAAATGGCAAGGTACTGATCGCCGAGTCGGTTGGTTCCCAAAACATCACCGCTCTCGCCCGCCGTGATCAAGGCCGCCCAAAACGCGATGCATTCGTCGGCATGTTACCGCCAAAACTCGCCCGTATGATGGTCAACCTATCTGGCGTTACTCCCCCCGGACGCCTGCTCGATCCATTTTGCGGCACCGGGGTATTACTACAAGAAGCTGCTCTCGTAGGGTTCGATGTTTATGGCACAGACCTGTCGCCAAAAATGATTGAGTTTTCCCAGAAAAACCTCGAATGGCTTAGCGAGACCCACCATACTGTCTCAGATATCACCCTTAACCAAGGAGACGCTATGACTCATATCTGGGAGGGTACGATTTCGGCAGTTGTTGCCGAGACATACCTGGGACAGCCCTTTTCGGCTCCACCCTCGCCCTCCAAGCTCGTTCAGGTACGCGATAATTGTGATCACATCATTAGTACATTTCTAAAGAACCTCGCGCCTCAAATCCCTGCTGGGACTCCTGTTTGTCTCGCCATCCCGGCATGGCGAGACAGCCTCGGCCACTTTACCCATTTGCCACTGACCGGCCGTCTCACATCACTCGGTTTTTCTCAGCAGACACTGGAGCATGTTCGCAGGGAAGAGCTCATATACTATCGTGAAGACCAAGTTGTTGCTAGACAACTTCTGATCCTTTCAAAAGACAATCGCCTCTGTTAGACTACGTATTAACTCACCACCTTTGCAACAACCTCACTAGGTGTGCAGTACTGTATACCCCAGTGTAATCGCTTCGTA
>OFRO01000002.1_pt1 | contig 70077 bp, 94 predicted proteins | sample 1543091 | NCBI WGS metagenome assembly OFRO01 (sample SAMN07774217, study PRJEB24372) | wastewater metagenome | isolation source: Exp Tend NO 10WW | collected 2016-02
CAGCACCAGCACGAACGCGATGGGCTCGCCGGCCACCTCGTCCAGCACTTCGGCCAGCGACTGCGCAATGTCCTGCAGCCGCACGCTCAGGCGGGCGCTGGCACTCACGCGGGCACCTTGGCGCGGCGTTCGGCCTTCAGGCGGGCGCGGTGCGCGGCGCGGTTCTCGCCGGGCTGGCGGTCGGGCATCGCGCTGTAGCGGCGCTCGGCGGTCGCATCGCCCTGCGTGGCCGCCTGGTGCAGCCGCAGCGCGTTCGCCTGCTGCGCCGCGCCGGCCTCGATCTTGTCCATCATTCCCCGGAAGTCCCGGGCGCCTTCAATCGCTTCACTTATTGCACGCATGTTGCGCTCCAAGGTTGTGCCGGTTTTCGTGGGGCCGGCTAACCCCTCGCTCAACTTGACCGCCTACGGCGGCAAGTTAGCTCGAACGTTAGGCCCCAAAGACCCGCCGAAAAGCGGCCATCTTCTCGGGCGGAAATGCATCGCAGCCTTCCACGGCTTCCAGCAGTTCCAGCGCGGCGCGCACGATCACCGCTGTCTGTTCCTGCACCGAATGCACGCCAGCCATGCGGGCTGCTTCCAGTTGCAGCGCGTGGTTCCGCGTCATGTTGTGCATGGTGCGCTTCAGGTCTTCATACTCGGCCCGGCGCTGGGTGTCTTGGTGCGTCAGCGCAATCGCGGCGTTCTGCGCCTGCAGCAACGCTTCTTCAGTTGTGGTCATTCCGGCTCCTTCGCCTTGTCTATCCGTCAGCGGCTGAGCGGCTGTGGGCTGCGGGGATGCTGCGACTCCGTGACCGCGGCTCATGGCTTCGTCTCTTCAAACTGGTCGAGGCTTTCGCGGAGCACCTCACACCAGACGATCTTCGGCTCCTCGACGCGCACGAACTGGTACCAGCCGCGGTGCTTGCCGATGTAGATCAGCCGCTCGCGCTGGCCGATCCAGTTGTAGCGGCCGTCGATCTCCAGGGCAGGAGTCTTCGTGGGTTCGACCGTGTAGCCGCGCTCGATGAAGCCCTGCTTCGTCTTGTAGGGCATGTGGGCTGCTTCTCGCAGCAGCGCTTCCCAGGCGGCGTCCTCGGTGTTGCGTTCGAGGTGAACCAGCATCGTGCCCGCTGGCGTGAAGGGGACGTAAGTGAACTTCACAGAATGTCCTCCGGTATTTCGACCTCGCGGCCCAGCTTGCTTGCCACGTAGCAGCGCATCGCGGCGATGAGCGGGGTGGGGCCAAAGCCATGCACTGCGTTCGGGAACAGATGCAGCCCATGGATGGCTTCTACAGGCCCGACGGCGACGGGAAACTTTAGCCATATCTTCTCCCGCTCAATGATCGGTCCGCCTTGGGACCAGTCGCTTGAAGGCTTCCAGGGCACGTACGGGTCGCGCTTGCGACCGTAGACATAGACGCTGCACTCGCCGTCCTCATTTGCCCCGATGTCGATGATCGACGTCAGCGGACGAGCTTCGTCAGTGACCCACTTCCTCCAGCGTCCTGCGGCCACCGCTACTGCGTAGTCGAGATAAGCACCCGTGAGTTCACTGGTCTTCATTTGATGTGCACGAACGGCGTCACGCCACCGGCCTGGGTAGTGAAGAAATTTTCATGATTCGAAGAACGAAATGACGACGAGGAACATGCCCACCACTGCAACAGCAGCGCCGAGGCCGACACCAGCGTAAAGGGCAAGAAGCCCAAGCGCAGTGAGAATGAGGCCTGCACCCATCAGAAGTCTCCCGGCGCAGCCTGGAAGCACTGCACACCGTTGCGACGCCACATAGCTACGACGCGGTCACGGTCGTCGAACACGGCCATCAGCCGCATGCGCTCAGCCGTGGGCAGCTCGTTGAGCCACTGCTCCTTGAGCTTGTCGTCAGGCGTGTAGTCGCCGGCAGGACGCATCTTGAGCTGGTCGATGCAGTGCGCGACCTTGGGGTCGTTGTTGAGCCATGCCATCGTCTGCGCGTGCACAGTGTCCATACGCCCAGACCACACCCAGATGTCGGCACCGCCGACGAACAGGCGCTTGAGCGTCTCGATCACCGGCCAGATGGGTGTGTCGTCCACGCACGCGGCGTGGAACGCGTCCCAGTTAGGCTTGAACTTGACGTCACTCGGGTGATATCTCCACTTGCCAGTACCGTCGAACTCGACCCAGCAGTCACCTTCGACTTTTGGGTTGAGCCCGCGGTAGATGGCTGGTGTGCCGTTGATGGTCACGCGCGAGCCGTCTTGCATCTCAACGTGATGCCGCCGATGCTTCAGGTCCGCGAGCGTGCCGTCGAGATCGAAGATGTAGAGAGGCGTGGGGTTCATGTCATCCCTTTCAACAGCGCTTGGAACTGCTTGAACTTCTCGCTCTGTTGTTCGACCTCAGCCAGCTTGGCGCGGATCGTCTTGACGATGTTCTCGATCTTGTCCGACATCTCGAACAAGTCTTGCGAGAGTTGGGTCAGCTCGTCGAGCGGGTCAGCGGGTTTGCTGGGTTTGGTCATGTTGGGTTCCTGGGCAGGCGGCGTGGGTTCCATAGCGCGGCGGAAGTGGCCTGGATCGGGCTCCTTGATGAGCCCGTCTTTCTTCAGCGAGTTCAGGCAGCCGACGATCATGCCCATCTCCAGGCGCTTGCCTACGCGGTTCAACTCGCCGCGAATCTCATGGACGTTCCACGCTTGGGTAGTGGGCACCGCGTCGAAGATCTTGCGCAGCGTGGAATCGAGCGAGCGGATAGTCTCGGCATAGCGTGCTGGGGTCATTTCATCATCTCCTGCACCTTCGCGATGACGCCGATCTTAACGAACGCCATCGGACCTTCGGGCGCGGGGATGTTGAAGATTTGCCCGTACACACTGCGGCGTAGGTGCATGATCTGACCGGTGCGTACGGCGTCGCTCAAGCCCTTGGGCTCGTTCGAGCATTCGACAAATGCGATGTAGTCCTCGTCTGCCAAGCGCTTGTGTTCGGGGCACAACTCGTAGTGCGTAGTTGTCGTGTGCTCGAAGATGGGGGTCATCCTCTTGTTGATGAGCAAGTTACCTGTGTCGTGGGCGACCCCGCATACGGGGCAGACCGCTTGCTCGACAGTGACGAAAGATTTCACGGTGCGTTCCTCATAGCTGCTGCGCGCAGCGCTGCGTAGGTTTTGAAGCCTCGCTCTTTGCTGAGGCGCTCCAGGCACTGCATGTGCGTGAGGCCAGAGGTCTTGCTCAAGAGCTTGGCTTCACGCTTAAGCTGCTCCAAGTTGATCGGCGACATGTTGGGCAATAGCAAGGCGTTTGTGGGCAGTGGTGCCGTTGAGGATTTCAGGAGCGCAGTCCTCACAAGCGCAGCCTGTGAGGCCTAGTTCTTCACCGGTGGTGCCTGTCCAGTTGCGGAAGTGGACCCAGCCGCTGAAGCGCAAGCCTTTGGCTGGGTCTTCAGGCATGGGGTACGGCTTCTGGCAGTCGAGGCACGCAGTGAGCCAGCCACGCTTGACGTCAAGCGTCCAGCGGCGCACCCAGGGGCCGAAGGCTTCTTCCCGTACGTTCCGGCTTGCGTCTTTCGTCCAGTACAGGAAGTCGGTGCGCATCATGGCTTTGGTCCGAAGTTCTTGAGCACCTCCTGAGCAGCGACACACTGCTCGTAAAAGCCGGGCTCGTCGTAGATGCGAGACGCGCAGGCCTGACAGGCTGAGCCGGTTAGCGTCTTGCCGTGGAAAGCGCGCCCATGGTTGCCTGAGTACTTGTCAAAATGCCACCACTGCTCAGTAGTGGGCCGTACATACGGCTTGTTGCAGGCGAGGCACGCAGTCAAGAGGCCTTCCTCTTTGTCGACTTCGTGGCGGGTGCGCGTGGTCCAGGGCCAGCCACGGCGGCGGGCCCAGTAAAGATCGTCTGGTATTGCGGCCACTTCTTCGTGTCCTTCCACTGGGTCTTGAGGCCGTTCACTGTCTTGCCATCGACCCAGACCGCGGTGATGTGCACGCGGTGGTGCTTGAGACGGCTGGTGAACTTGTTCGGCGTGTTGGGCATGTCGCCCACGGTGTAGTCGAACAGCACACGCAGTTCTTCGCGGCCAATGGAACAGGTGCCGATCTGCGGCACAGTGCGGTCCATGATCTTCTTGAGGACGGCACGGTAGTTCTCAACGATGTTCGCGTTCTTACGGTCCAGAGCGTAGTTCTCGTCAGTGGGCAACTGGTCCATGAAGAACCCGAAGTTGCCTTCGAGCAGTGCGCTGGCCACGGTGTCGATCGAGGCCTCGCTGATGGAGATCATGGTGCTACGGTCGTCAGTCTGCAGGACTGTGCGCGCACGATCAGGGTCCATCGGATAGGTCATCAGGTAGTCGTGGAACGCTTGCAGTTCCTTGGGGATCTGTGCGATCTCCTTGTCGGTGATAGCCAGCTTGGCTGGCTGGTACTTGCCGACGTTGAAGCGACGGTCGTCCTTGTCGATGGAGACCGGGTCGCTCATGTTGCTGAGGAACATCCAGTTCGTGTAGTTCCGTGCTTCGACCGCGTTGGCGTACATCTGGCGGATGGGCACCATCTCCTCGGTGATGAAGTTCTTGAGCTTGGCCATGACGCCACGTTCGTTCTGCAACGACTTGGTCTGCACCTCGTCCACGAACACGAGGAACGAGTTGCGCATGAAGTGGTTGTAGTGCTCGTTGAGTTCCTCCATGCGACGAGCTGAGGTCTGGGCTTCACCGAAGATGGGGCGCAGGATGTCGGAAGTTAGCAGGCCCTTGCCAGTGCCGGGCACACCGTGCAGCACCCAGGCAGTCTTGGAGCGGTCGCGCTTCTGCAGGATGAACGCCAGCCAGTTGACGAAGTGGTCAACGACTGCAGCGTCGTTGCCCAGCGCGTGCGACATGATCTTGGAGATGATCTTGGGGATCTCACGCACGGGCTTGGGCGGCGTGAGCATGTAGACCGTGGGCACGAACTGATTGATGGTGCGGTTGACGGAGTCCACGCGCGTGTTGTCAGCCGGGTTGAAGGTGATGTCCCATTCGGGGATGAAGTCGCCCAGTGGCGCACCGACTTGTTTGGCGAAGTGCCTGAGCTGGGTCTCGCTCTTGGCGAGGTACAGGTCGAGCTTGTCTTTGGTGGTGTCGTATGTGCCACGCCAGTAGGCACTGGTGGCTCGGTCCGTGAAGGCGAGGTGCATCAAGCCCTGGCTGGTCACAGTGTTGTTGACGTTCGCATGGAGCTGAGCCCAGTAGTCAGGGAGCAGCTCCTTGGTCAGGTAGGCCGGCTCGCCCTTGAAGCTGTAGATCAGGTCCGAGTTGTTCTCGGGGTGGTAGTAGGCCCAGGAGTCGCCACCATTGAGGTTGAAGTACACGAAACCACGTTCGGTCTTCATCTCGGTGATGGTGCACACGTCAGGCTTGGCCATGACTTCTGTGGTGCCGTGCATCTTGTACGTGAACTTGCGCTTGGGAAGCCCAGCGTTGTCACGCAGTTGGGAGATGCGCTTGATGGTCAGTGCGCGGTTGGTGTCCGTGCTGTTGATAGCTGCACCACCAAGGCTGAGCGTCTTCTGCGGCTTGACGATGAGCTGGATGCGTTGCGTCTTAGCGCACGGGTCTTTGATGCCCTTGAGCACAGGAGGTGCGATGTAGATCAGCTTGTCGTTCTGGCAGGCGCTGGTGTCCAAGGGCCAGGAGATTGAGTTGCCGGTCTTGGTCAAGGTCATGGCCTTGTCCAGCTCAGGCACAGCGTGGTTCTTCTGGATGAGCCACTGCTTGATGAGCGGTGCAGCGTAGGGCTTGTCCAGCATCACGATCATGTGGGCACGGAGGAGCTTGTTGCTCAGTCCGTAGCTTGCACTCCACTGGATGATGTAGCTGACATCTCCGAGACCCATGGCTGCCATAAAGGCTTCGATCGACGGCATGTCCAGCCCGTCGAGGTCCAGCACCAAGAACTCAGTCATGTCGCTGGTGACTGTGCTCCCAGCACGCGACTCACGGATCAAGGGTTTGTGGATTGTTCCTTTCAGTAGGCAGTGGCCGAGAGCTGCGTGCTTCTTCAAGGCTGTCTCGAACTGGGCCAGAGAGGTGATGGTTTCGGTATGGGAAGTGAACTCCCAGACGAAGGGGTAGGGGGTCTTGATCAGCTCACCGTTGCGCTGCGTGTAGGTCTTGGTGAGAGGTACTGCGGCTTCAAGAAAAACGACGTTCATGGTTGCTCCGAGTGAGGCGCGATCTTAGAGCTAGTTCTAGGCCTCAGGAAGAGGGTGGATTCCATAAGGATGACCTGCTCAAAAATGAGGCAGTTTACCTATGTAGAACCTCTACTCCTTATATTCTTATACTTTCAATCCTTAATCTAACTAAAAAAGAAGAGAGTATAAGAATAGATAGATGTGTTTTCTAATAGAGGTTTGCCACCGCGATAAGGGTAAGTTCACAAGGGCAGTCCGTAGACCCCAGGCGGGCGAAAAAGCAGGGCCAAGCCGTGAGGCCTGGCCCTGTGAAGCCGCACCGACAGGGAGGGAAGCCGGTGCGGGACAACTGCTCTTACGCGCTGACCTTGTCGGCCAGGAACTCATCCATGGTCGGCAGCAGGTAGCCGCGCGACTCGTACTCGACCAGTGCATCGGCGTGGTCGTGAGTGAACGTGGTGAAGAATGCCTTGTAGGACTCCAGCACGTCGGCGATCAGGACGCGGTTGGTGACCGAATCCATGCGACCGAAGCGGATGAGCGCCTTGACCTCGGCATCCATGGCTGCCTTGAGTGCACGCAGGGTGTTGCCGATGAGGCGGTACTGCGTCTGCACCGGCAGCTTGTCGAACAGGCCCTCGGCTTCAGCACCGTCGGGTGACGACTTCCAGGAGAGCTGCTTGCCGATGTCGATGATCTGCCCAGCTTGCTCCAGCAGGTTCTTGCGCTCGCTGATCTTCACGTCGATGTCTGCCTTGCGCAGGACGTCGAGCGGGATCTGCGTGACCACGTGGATCTGCATGAGCTTCTTCTCGTCGGCAGCCGGGAGCTTGGCCAGACGGAACGCAATGCTGTCTTCCAGCGGTTGCGGCATGTCGCGCGGGCCCTTGGCTGTCTGCGCCATGACCGAAGCGAAGTAGCTGCGGATGGCGATCAGCTTCTCAGCCGTGTCGAGCGGATCGACGACAGCTTCGAAGCCCTGCTCCATGCGGTTCTCGGCTGAGTCCTTGAGCGCCTGGATGGCTGCTTGCTGCTCGTTGAACTCGTCGATGGTCTTCTGGTCGGCACCCGCACGACGCAGGTAGTCGACGGATTGGTTGATCTCATCGGCACCCTTCTCCGCGTACTTGAGCTGACGCAAGTGCGACTGGATGTTGGCGATGATGAAGTTGTTCAGCGAGTTGGCCGCAGACCACATGGTGTAGCGCCGGGCTTGCTGGGCCACAGACAGCGTCTCGATGAACTCGAACCACGTGGACGTCTTCAGCGGTTCGACGTCGGTGGTGATGATCTGGTCTTGCACAGGCGCGATGGCTTGAGCGATGGCGGTTTGTTGAGCGGGGATGAAGTGAGTACGGGACATGATGGTTCCTATGAAAGAGTTGAAAGCTGAGCACCGTGTCGTGGATGCTCTGTACGCAGTGGTGGACAGCGGACCGACTGACGATCTGGATAGGTTGTCTTCACGGCAACTCAGCCGCGACGTGTCCTCGCCTCAGCGATGGACAAGCGTGATGTGTGATTAGCCGCGTAGGGTTCGACTGCCTCGAAAGCGAGTAACGACCCGTGCGAGCCAGCACTGAGAGTTCAGTGCTATGTAGACCCGTGATGTGGATCAGCCGAGAAGTGCTGATGACTTGGGAGCTAGTCAGGAACACCGACGCGATGTCGGCTATGGCCGCTAGCTGTTTGCCCTCTGAGTGTCGCTATGAGTGACTCAGATTCAAGTCGATCAGGTTGGAGGGCGCGATGTTCCTTACGCGCACAGAGTCATTTCAATGCACCTCAAAGTTGCTCATGAAGTAGAGCGGTGTGCCCATGGCCTCCTCACGTGCAGCGAGGATCAAGAACGGGTCAGATGACTCGTCGATCTCATCGCTGTCGAGTAAGTCGTCATCGTCCGGCTCAGTGAACGGCGACTGTGGAGTAGGCATAACGTGTTCCTTCACGTTGGATGGTTGCGCCCCCTTCGACGATGGCAAAGGCTTGCTCAGGCGTCAGGTCGGGGAACGTGCTCAGCAGAAGATCCACGTCACCGTGGTGCTGTGCGTAGGAGATGACACCTGAAACATCAAGCGTCATCGAGATCATGGCGTCACCACGCCTGCGGCATCTTCAGGTCGGACGATCGCCCAGTGGTTGTAGCGATCGAAGATCAGATTGGCACGGCCTTCCATCAATTCCGTGCGTGTGGACGACGGCATGGTGGGGAAGCAGTGGATGAGGAATGCCTCGCACTGCGTGAGACGTGCGTACATCACCACGCTGCATGGTGAGAGGCCGAGTTGGTTCAACTCAGCGCACTCACGCGCGAGGGGCTGCATCAGGTCGAACGTCTTCTGAGGAATCAGAGACGTGGGGAATGTCCGGACGTTCATGAGCGAACTCCAAGGGTTGAAGACACAAGAGCAGAGCGAGTGAGCGCGACGAAGGAGCGCTCACAGGACTCTCAGACGCTGTGCATACCTGTGCGGCAGCGGTAGATCTGAAGCTCCAACCAACGCTGAAGCCAATCCTCGCGGTACCACGACACGTAGTCGGGTGCGGTCATGCGTTCGATCACAGCTTGCTCCTTACGTTGACGATGCCAGGTGTGTACACGCCACGAGTGACGTGACCGAACACCCAGCGGCCGAGTGACAGCATGAGCGAGCAGAACAGCGCGCCGACTGCTGCCACCATGACGCCACTGAATGTGCCCCAGTGCAGAGCAGTGAGGCCGATGAAGACGACGATGTCCACTACGAATGGATTGGAGAGGAGGCGCATGCGCCACTTCCAACCCATCTTGAGGAACATCACCAGTAGGCCGAGACCTACGACGATGCCCATCTCAATCATGCGAGCTGCTCCTTGCGGTTGAAGGAGTTGAACCAGCCGGTCACGCGGGACTTGACGTTGCTGTACTCGAACGTCATGGCTGCGTTGTACACGGCGAAGCCTGCGGTGCTGGCTGCCATGAGGGCCAGGATGAAGCCGATGAACACCGTGATGAAGGTGATGAACCCCACACCGGTGTACATGATCGCGGCGAGCGCGAGGATGTCGACCAGTTGCATGGCGACATAGAACACACCGGCGTAGGTGATGAGACCGAGCATGAAGCTCGTGATCTGACGCTTCCACGTGGGCATGCCACGAGCAGCGAAGTAGCCGTTGACGGAATCCATCATCTTGGCGTACGCCGACTCTTCGGTCTCAGGCTTGGTGGCCTGTTGCTGAGGCTTGACGTACTTGGCGTCTTCGACGACGGTCTCAGGCTTGGAGGGCTTGGCGCTGGCACGCTTGGCAGTGGTGGAAGCGGCAGCAGCGGGGGCGGTACGGTTGAAGCGTTGCATGATGAGTTGTCCTAATGGTTGAGTTGTGTGGCTTGTCGAGTGACAACGCCGCCATGTGCACGATGAAATGCACATGAAGTTGGTGTCATAGACGAAAACTATCGAGCATGCCGAGCTGATAGTCAGAGGCTGAACGTGATGGCGATGATCGTGAGCACGATCGCGATCCCACCGAGACCGATGCAGACGAGCTGTCGGACAGCACGCTGGATGTGCTCGGCGTACTGCGGGCCGGGCTTCATGCGCCCACCCGCACGCTGCGACCTGACGCCATGGCCAGTGCCTTGGCTGCGGCCATCGCCTCACGCAGAGCCAGTTGCTCAGCGCTGGGCTGGTACTCACGGCGCACGAAGACCTTGCGCTCAGCCTGCGCGTTAGGCTTGGCAGCCTTGAGGACTTCGATGGTGGCGGCTTGTTCCGCGCACTTGACGCGCAGAGCTTGGACCTCAGCGCCGAGCGCAGCGAGGGTCTGGGACAGTTCGAGCTTGGTGGTGCGAGCCATGATGGAATCTCCGAAGGGTTAAGAACACAAGAGCAGAGCGAGTAAGCGCGACGAAGGAGCGCTTACAGGACGACGAGGTCGACGTCGAGGTCGGTGGCTTCACCGACGGGGATGCGCCGAGCTTCGAGCGCAGCAGCCCAGTTGCTCAGCACGCGCTTGGGCAGAGTCAAGGCGATGAGGGCGATGAGCAGGGCGAGGGGAGCGAGAAGGATGCGAGACATGTGCGAACTCCTGAGAGGATGAAGAACACACACGCAGAGCGAGCGCGCGCGACGAAGGAGCGCACGCTGGTGGAAAGCATCCTTATCCTCCCGGAGCGAACCCGAATCCGAACCGGGGGGTAGGGGTTTCGGGACCGGGGATAAGAGACTCACGCGTGCGATCCCAGCCCTGCGTCCGACCCACTCCTTAAAATTTTCGCTATACTGCGCTCTGTCTAAAAAATTTTGCAGAGCTGCGGAATGAAAACTTGCCTGATCTGCCAAGTTCCCCAACTCCCAAGCAACTTCGCTCCGCACCCCAAAGGACGGGGCGGCTTGCATCCCTGGTGCGACGAGTGCCGCCTCGCGTACGGCCGCGCCCGCTACACCGACAAGGTTGCGCCGACGCGTTCAGCGCGCCACAGCAACGCCCAGATCAAGTACGAGCCGATCGACAAGAGCTGGACGGCTGAGCGTGCGTCTCGTCCCGGATATATCGCAGCGGAGCAAGTCCTCCGCAAGCTGCGCAAGAAGGGCGCAGCCCCGAAGTGGCTCACCATCACGGACACGCTCGCGTTCTACGAGGCCGCCAACAAGTTCGGACTGACCGTAGACCACATCGTGCCGCTCACCAACAAGCTCGTGTGCGGGCTCCACGTGCCGTGGAACCTGCAGTTGCTGACTGCGTCGGAAAACTCCCGTAAGCACAACCGCTTCACACCAGCCTGAGATCGAACCTAGAATCCGCCCCATGGACATCAACACCGCCCTACTCGACGACCGTGCTCTGCACTTTGCGTACGGCGCTCTGCTCACCCAGCCCGTGACTGCCGTGGTCCGAGCACTGCCCTTTGAGTACCGGCTCGTTGTCGGCGCAGTCACCGGGTTCTTGTTTGGCTTCTTCAAGGAGCTGGTGGACGAGAACTACCGCGACAGCCCGTTCAGCTTCCGAGACCTGGGCTACACGACCCTCGGTGGCGTGTACAGCGGCGTGTTCGGCTGATGGCCAAGAACCTCGCCTTCCCAGTGCGCTCACCGGCGCGAAAGCGCGGAGCGCAGACCGGTAAAGGCCTGAAGGCGAAGGATCTGGCCTCCAAGGCCATCAACACCTCGTCCAAGGCTGGCGCTGCGCTGATCAATCCGGACAAGCCGCTGACGGAGATGCAGCTCATGTTCGCGAAGCTCTGGGCCCAGGGCGAAACGATTCAGTCGGCGTTCATTCGAGCTGGGTACAAGGACGATGGCAGCGCCTCGCTTGCCTACCGCATGGCACGCATGCCGAACATCCTCAAGATCTATCAGGCCGAGAAGGCGAAGTACGAGGAAGCGAGCCAGATGACCCGCAAGAGGGTCATGGACGGCCTGCTTGAGGGCATCGACATGTGCAAGCTGACGGCAGACGGCCCAGGCGTGATCAACGGGTGGAAGACGGTGGGCCAGATGTGCGGGTACTTTGAGCCCATCAAGCGCCGTCTGGACATCAACGTCACCGGGAACGTGCAGCTTCAGCACCTGAGCCGCATGCCCGACGCGGAACTGCTGCGCATCATCCAGGAAGGCGCTGCGGCCGAGCTGCAGCTTCTGGAACAGACCCCTGCGCCCGGAGACCCTGATGACGAAGCGTGAACGGCTGGCAGCTTGGTACAAGCACGAGCGTGAGAGCGCCATCGCCGCCAAGGTGGTCGCGTCCCTGACTGAGAGCCCGACGATCGTCGGCTACGCCACGCCCCGTGACGCCTACGCCGCTATGGCCAAGGAGTTCGGCGACAAGCTCGACGCGCTGATCTACGCCCAGCTTCACACCTTCACCGTCGAGGGCACCCATGTATGACCCGCTCAAGCCCTTCATCGCGCAAGACGGCCTCGAATACGACGACCTCGCGGCGTACATCTGCGACCAGCCCCAAGACACGTGGCGGAACCGCGAAATCGCCGAAGCCCGCGCCGAAGGCCAGCCCGAAGAAACCGTCCGCGCGTGGATCAAGCTCTACGACGGCGACGACCCGTGCACCACGCAAGAACTCCCCGCCGCCCGCGCCGACTACAAAAAGCGCGCAGCCGGCCATCTCGCCTGCCCTTTCTGACCCCAAGACCCTCGCGGTCAACAAGGAGCTGGCCGAGCGCATCCTGGCGCGCCGTCGGCTGATCACGTTCACGCAGCGAATCAACCCGCGCTACCTCGCCGGATGGGCTCACTACGACATCGCCCGGCGCTTGGAGCGCTTCAGTGATGACGTGGCCAAGGGCCTGAGCCCTCGGTTGATGATCTTGATGCCGCCACGGGCGGGCAAGAGCGAGCTTGCGAGCCGCATGTTCCCCGCGTGGCACCTGGGGCGTCACCCTGACCACGAAATCATCGCCTGCTCGTACAACGTGAGCCTCGCCATGTCCTTCAGCCGCAAGGTGAAGGACACGATCGCTGACCCGAGCTATGAGACGGTGTTCCAGACGCGCCTGAACCCGAACTTCCAGGGCGCTGAGGAGTGGGGCGTGGCGAACGACCGTGGCGGCTACGTCGCTGCGGGCGTGGGCGGCGGTATCAACGGCAAGGGCGCACACGTGCTGCTCATCGACGACCCGTTGAAGAACGCCGAGGAAGCGGACAGCGCCGAGCTGCGCGAGAAGATCTGGGATTGGTACGGCTCGACGGCGTACACCCGGCTTGCGCCGGGCGGTGGCGTGCTGATCGTGCAGACATGGTGGCACGACGACGACCTTGCGGGCCGGCTGCAGACCGCCATGGCCGACGACCCTGACGCGGACCAGTTTGAGGTGATCAAGTACCCGGCGATCGCCGAGCACGACGAGTTCCTCGACACTGAGACCGACGAGATCGTGCGCCTGCAGTTGAACCTGCCCCCGATCGGAGAGGAGTCAGACGACGACTTCCAGCGCTCCGTGCTGAGCGCCCTGGCCGAGAAGCAGGTGCAGACACTGGGCCTGGACGTGAGCAAGCTCCGGTTCCTGCGCCGCAAGGGCGACGCGTTGCACCCTGAGCGCTACGACGTCATCAAGCTGAACCGCATCCGCAAGACGATCCCGGCGCGGTTCTGGTCGGCGCTGTACCAGCAGAACCCGGTGCCGGATGACGGTGCGTACTTCACGAAGGACCAGTTCCGCCGCGCAGCGCCGCCGCCCATCAAGCGGGCCAACGTGTTCATCGCGTGGGACTTCGCCATCAGCGAGAAGAAGCAGAACGACTACACCGTGGGCACGGTCGGGCTGCAGGATGACAACGACATGCTGCACGTCGCGGACGTGTTCCGGTTCAAGAGCGGCGACGCGTTCTTCATCGTGGAGTCGATCCTCGACCTGTGTCAGAAATGGTACAGTCCAACCCTGATGCTGGGCTTCGAAGATGGGCAGATCTACCGAGCCATCGAAGCGGTGCTGAAGAAGCGGATGCGCGAGCGCCGGATGTACCCGGCGATCACGGTCCTGCGGCCCATCACCGACAAGATGGCGCGAGCGCGAGTCCTTCAGGGCCGCATGCAGCAGGGTCGAGTGAGCTTCAGTGACCAGGGTGGCTGGTTTGACGTCGTGAGGGCTGAGATGCTGCGTTTCCCGGCTGGTGTGCACGATGACTGCGTTGACTCTGCTGCCTGGATGGCGCAGTTGGCCGTGGACCGCGAGCCGCCGCCCAAGCCCAAGAGCGCAAAACCCGAGTCCTGGCGCGACAAGCTCGCCACCGGCATGCGCGCCGGCAACGTGGGGCACATGGCCGCATGAGCAATCTCGTGTTCCTCGTGCTCTGGTGGGCCCGCCGATGAGCCGCAAGCCCCGCGCCTTCGAGCACCGCACCATGGCCACGGGCCCACGGCGCGCCCGTGAGCGCGCTGAGATGTACCGCCACTTCATTCCGGGCTGGCCCGCCCTGGCCGAGTCATTCGAGCGCGAAGCTGAGCGCTTGGAGAAGGAACGAGGGAAGAAATGAACAGGTGCATGAGTTGCGGCGGAGCGATCTTCAATCCTGGCGAGCCCCACGCCTACGCGGGCAAGGTGTGCCACTGCACCCTGCCGTCCCCGCAATGGCGCAAAGCCACGCAGGCCGAGGAAGACGCCCTCAAGAAGCGCCTAGCCGAGGAGGCGAACAAGTCCATCGCCGGCATCGCCGGCATCGCCGTCAGCCCGCTCGTCAACCCCACCCCTGCCCCCGGCTCCATGACTGCCACTGAGTTCGTGCACTGGCTGCGCGGCTACGCCGCTGGCGCTGGCGCGCTGCCTCTCCCCATCCACGAGGCGCTGCAGAAGGTGCGAGCTTGAGCACCTACAAGGTCACTGGCCCGAACGGCGTCACCACGGTCACCGAGAGTGGCAAGTGGGACGCTTGCAACGCCCAGCGCAGCGCCGACAAGGGCCGCACAGGTATCGACCTGACGGACCCTGCCGGCTGGTCCGCCGAAGCGCCCGGCAGCGTGACGCTGATCTACCTGAGCGACCACGCTCGCTACTCTGCGGAGCTGATCGAATGAGCCACAACGCCGACGAACTCATCGCCCGCTGCTTCGCTGCGCGCACCGCCGCGCACCTTGCGCACCTAAAGACCAAGAAGTACGCCACCCACGTCGCGCTCAATGAGTTCTACGACGGCGTGGTCGACCTCGCTGATGGCTTCGCCGAGGCGTACCAGGGTGTGTTCGGCGTCATCACCTCCTACCCCAACGTACCGGTGCCTGCAGGCGAGCTTGGCCCGGTCAAGGAACTTCGCGATTGGCTCGTCGAGAACCGCCACAAGGCCGCACGCGGCCAACGTGAGCTGGAGAACATCCTCGACGAGATCACCGCGCTCTGCGACCGCACGATCTACAAGCTCGTGAACCTGGGCTGACACCATGCCGCTGAATACCCACCTCGCAATGAAAGTGTGGCACCGCTATGCGTGGTGCCGCGACAATGGCCACGCCCAGTTTGTCGAGAAAGCGGACGTCTGCGACCGCTTCTTTGCGGGCGACCAGTGGGAAGCGGGCGACAAGGCCCGCCTCAAGCTGCAGCGCCGGCCTGCGCTCACGATCAACAAGATCATCAGCACCGTCAGCAACGTGCTGGGTGAGCAGATCTTCAACCGCAGCGAGATCAACTTCCGGCCGCGCTCCGGCGCGCCAGAAGAGACGGCCGCGGCCCTGGTGAAGGTCTTCAAGCAGATCAGCGACAACAACCAGCTCGACTGGAAGCGCAGCGACATGTTCGCCGACGGCGTGATCCGCTCACGCGGCTTCCTCGACGTGCGCCTGGACTTCACGGACTCGATGCAGGGCGAGGTCCGCATCGAGAACATCAACTCGAAGAACGTCATCATCGACCCGGATGCTGACCAGTACGACCCCGACAAGTGGAACGAGGTCTTCGTCACCAAGTGGATGACTGCAGACGACATCTGCATCCTCTACAACAAGGAAGACGGCGAGGCGCTGCGCAACCGCGAGCAGAGCTTCTTCCCGTACGGCTACGACTCGATCCAGAGCCGCCGTGATCGCTTCGGGGACCGCTTCAACCCCATGTACAACGGCACGTACGACGAGTCGAGCGTGATGCGGAACATCCGCGTCATCGAGCGTCAGTACCGCATGCTGGACATGCAGAAGCACTTCATGTCGCCCGAGACCGGCGACATGCGCGAGATCCCCAAGGACTTCGACCGCAACAAGATCGCGTGGTTCGTCGAGAAGTTCGGCTTCAAAGTGGTCCCGAAGATGGTCCACCGCATCAAGTGGTGCGTGGTGGCCGACAACTTCGTGCTGCACGAGGATTGGAGCCCGTACAAGCACTTCACGGTGATCCCGTACTTCCCGCACTTCCGCTACGGCAACACCATCGGCCTCGTCGAGAACCTCACGGGCCCGCAAGAGCTGCTGAACAAGGTGACGAGCCAGGAGCTGCACGTGGTGAACACCACGGCGAACAGCGGCTGGAAGGTCAAGGCTGGTGCTCTGACGAACATGAGCATCGAAGAACTGGAACAGCGCGGCGCTGAGACCGGGCTCGTGCTGGAGATCAACGGCGACCCCGACAAGGACGTCTCGAAGATCCAGCCGAACACGATCCCGCAGGGCCTGGACCGCGTCAGCTTCAAGGCTGAGGAGAGCATCAAGACGATCTCCGGGGTCAGCGACTCGATGCAGGGATTCGACCGCGAGGACGTGGCCGCCAAGGCGATCCAGGCCAAGCGCCAAGCGGGCAGCACGAACCTCGTGAAGCCGCTGGACAGCCTCGTGCGCACGGACTTCATCCTGGCGCGGAACATCCTCGACCTCGTACAAGAGTTCTACACCGAGCCCCGCCTCATGACGATCACGCACGACCGCGTGACCGGCGAGAGCGAGACCTTCGGCATCAACCAGCCCGACCCGGTCACCGGCGAGATCGTCAACGACCTCATGCTGGGCGAGTACGACGTGGTCATCAGCTCTGTGCCGCAGCGCGAGACCCTGGAAGACAGCCAGTTCGAGCAGGCCATGGCCCTGCGTGAAGCGGGCATCCCGATCCCTGACGACGTGCTCATCGACAGCAGCCGCCTGCTGAACAAGAAGGAAATCCTGGAGAAGATGAACGCCCAGGCGAACAGCCCTGAAGCGCAGCAGCAGCGTGAACTGGCGCTGCGTGCCCAGGCCGCAGAGGTGGGCAAGACCGAGGCTGAGACTGAGAACAAGCGCGCCGACACCGGCCTGCGTCAGGCGAAGACCCAGGCCGAGACCATCGCTGCCCAGAAGGACGCCGCCACGCCGCCCGAGGACAATGGCACCCAGGCGAAGATGATGGTCGCCCAGGCGGACATGCAGCTCGAAGACCGCAAGTTCGAGCACCAGAAGGAACTGGACTACGCCGAGCTGCACCACAAGATGCAGCTTGAGCGTCAGACCGCCCAGCAGGACGCGCAGTTGAAGGCTGAGCAGGCCGCCACTGAGCGCCAGATTCGCGTCACCCAGGCTGCAGCCGCAGCCAGCGGCGCGCCCAACGCAACCCCCACCAGCAAGCCCAGCAAGCAAGGAGCATGACCATGGACCCAGAAGATCGCGGCGACAACTTCACCCCCACCGAGGGCCCTGACGCCCCGAAGAACGAGCCCAAAGCTGAGCCCACCACCGCCGACAAGGCTGCGGTCGGCGTGACTGAGGACGACAAGCTCGAAGGCACCACGACCACCGACGAGGCGGGCACTGAAGGCGAGGGCGATGCCACCAAGCCCAAGAAGAAGGACACACGCATTCCTCTTGCTCGCCATGAGGAGCTGCTCGCCAAGGAGCGCGAGCGCCGGCAAGCGCTGGAGACCGAGCTGGCCAACTCGCGTCAGGCCGCAACTGTCGCCACGACCAACGCCGACATCGCCAAGTCCGAAGAGAAGCTGCTGGCCCTCGAAGAGGAGCACACCAAGCTGATGACGGACGGCGACGCCGGTGCGGCCGCGAAGAAGATGGGCGAGATTCGCAAGCTAGAACGCTCCATCATCGAGTCGCGCGCAGCCCTGAACACCCAGGCCGCAGAAGCTCGTGCCTACGAGCGTGTGCGCTACGACCTCGTGTGTGAGCGCATCGAAGAAGCGTACCCGGCCCTGAACGAGAAGCACGATGACTTCGACGCTGAGAAGTCGGCTGAAGTGGTCGAGCTGATGCAGGGCTACCTGAACACGGGCAAGTACACCCGCGCCGACGCGCTGCAGAAGGCCGTCAAGATGCTCATGCCCGCCGAGACCACCCGTCAGACCACGGCGGTGACCTCGGACGTGAAGGTGGACCCGGCCAAGGTGGCCGCCGAGAAGCGCGCCACTGACGCCCGCACGAAGGCCGCGAACGCTGCCGGCCAGCAGCCGCCGAACCTCGCCAAGGTGGGCACTGACAGCGACAAGCTGGGCGGCAAGCTGGACGCGAACAAGGTCATCAAGATGAGCCAGGACGAGTTCGCCAAGCTGGACGACGCGACCCTGGCTTCCATGCGCGGCGATGAATTGGTCTGAGCCGCATCAACCCCAAGGAGCAAGCAATGGATCTTCAACCCCACCAGCAGCGCGTCGTGGATGAGCACAAAGAGCTGAGCGACAAGCTGTCCAAGCTGCTGTCGTTCTTCCAGGGCTCGATCTTCCCCACGCTGAGCGACGCCGAGCGCTCGCGCCTGCGCAACCAAGCGCGCTTCATGGACGGCTACGCTGCCGTGCTCGAAGAACGCATCGCCGCCTTCAAGGAGTAAGCAATGGAACGCACCGAATCACCTCGCACTGACGACAGCGCGATCGAAGCCGAGATCAAGCGCAAGGGCCTGACCGCCCCGCGTGTGACGCCCGCCGACATCGAAGCGAACATCGCCCGCGAACACTACTTCACTGCGGCGGAAGGCGCGCAGGGCGCTGACACGCTGGCGGCCCTCGACAAGAGTGGGCGCACCCACGTCTTGGTGGCAGGGCGCAACTACGCCGACACTCCGCTGGGCCTCCTGACCTTCTGCGTGTTGACCCTGAAGAACGGCTTCACCGTGACCGGCGAGTCCGCCTGCGCCAGCCCCGAGAACTTCGATGCCGAGGTGGGCAAGAAGGTCGCCCGTGCCAACGCCGTGAACAAGATCTGGCCGCTGATGGGCTACGAGCTTCGCAGCAAGCTCGCCCAGACCTGAGTCTCCTCTCGTCTGCCGACGAGTTTGAGCCCGGTTTCGCGACCGGGCTCTTTTTCTTGGCGGGTCGCCCGAACTTCGATTAGACTTCGGCCCATCGTCAGGGCCACGACACGGTTCACTGTCAGAGGGCACAGCCAAGTCCTCCCTCGCTCGGTCGCGGCGATACGCGGCAAAGGGACTCCTCAGCGAGTCATTTGTCTCATCATCGAGTGAAGGAGAGCCGCTATGGCACTCACCAACTTCGGCCTGCTCACCTCCGAGCAGAAAACCGTCTGGTCGATGGACCTGTGGCGCCAAGCGCGCAACCAGTCGTTCATCAACCGGTTCCTGGGCAAGGGCCCGAACAGCCTGATTCAGCACATCACTGAGCTGAAGAAGACCGAGAAGGGTGCCCGCGCAGTCATCACGCTGCTGGCCGACCTGACCGGTGACGGCGTTGTGGGCGACCGCACGCTGGAAGGCAACGAAGAAGCGATGCAGACCTTCGATCAGGTCATCCGCGTCGACCAACTACGTCACGCCAACCGCCACGAAGGCCGCATGGCCGACCAGAAGTCCATCGTCGAGTTCCGCGGCAACAGCCGTGACGTACTCGCGTACTGGCTGGCCGACCGCATCGACCAGATGGCTTTCCTGACCATGTCGGGCGTCTCCTACGGCAACAAGAACACCGGCGTTGCTCGCGTCGGCTCCGACCTGCCGTTCCTGGAATTCGCCGCTGACGTGGCCGCGCCGACGACCAACCGTCGCCTGCGTTGGGACGGCACGAGCGCCACGAAGACCCTGGTGGCCAACGCCGCCACGTCTGCCGTGCAAGCCACCGACACCCCGTCGTGGGAAATGCTGGTGCAGCTCAAGGCCTATGCCAAGGAGCGCTACGTGCGCGGCATCAAGGAAGACGGCGGTCAAGAGACCTACCACGCCTTCCTGACCCCGCAGGCCATGTCCAAGCTGAAGATGGACAGCAACTACATGCTGAACCTCCGTCACAGCCAGGAGCGCGGCGACAAGAACGAACTGTTCACCGGCAGCTCGGTCAAGATCGACGGCATCTACCTGCACGAGTTCCGCCACGTGTACAACACGCGCGGCGCGACCTCTGGCAGCAAGTGGGGTGCCGGTGGTGCAGTTGACGGTTGTCAAGTTCTGTTCTGCGGCGCTCAGGCGCTGGGCATGGCCGACATCGGCGCGCCCGAGTGGAACGAGAAGGGCTTCGACTACGACAACCAGCAGGGCATCTCGGTCGGCAAGATCCTGGGCTTCCTGAAGCCCAAGTTCGGCAACATCTACGAAGCGGGTTCCGTCGAAGACTTCGGCGTGATCTCCTGCTACGTGGCTCAGTAAGGAGAACCGACCATGGCAAAGAAACAAGCCTCCCGCACCGCGCAGTACCCGCTGGTTGCCTCGTTCGACTTCGAGTGGAATGACTGGGTCGTTGACTCAGCCGACGGCACGAAGAAGACGCTGGGCTCGACGATCGCTCTGTCGAAAGACCCGGGCGAGTCGGCCCTGACCGGCCCGGTGGCCAACACCATCACCTTCGACTGCATCCCGCTGCCCCCTGGCGCGCAGTTGCTCGGCGGTGATCTGGTCATCGAGACCCCGTACGCCGGCTCGACCGCTGCGACGATCACGCTGGGCATTGCAGGCTCGCTGACGACTGTCTTGGGCTCCACGTCCCTGATGGCCGCCGCGCAGACCCGCACGCCCCTGCTGCTGACCTCCGCGCTGCAGCACGTCGCCGGTGGTGCCAACCTGCGCGCGACCATCGCCTACACGGTGGCCAACGCAACGGCCGGCAAGGCGCGCATCCGCTTGCTGTACACGCTGGACGGTCGTTCCAGCGAAGTGCAAGTGAGCTGACCTGACGGTGGGCCCTTCGGGGCCCACCTCTTCATCCAAGGAGCCAAGCATGAAATTCGTGATGATGCACGACCGTACGGTCACGTCCTCGCTCGGTCACGCCATCGAGTTCAAGAGGGGTGTGCCCACCCACGTCCCGCCCGCCCTCTACAAGGAGGTGCTGGCACAAGGCGGCGTCTCTGAAGACGAGCTGCCGGAAGAAGACACGGGCAAGAAGACCATCGAGCCGACTGACCCCGGCGAGCGCAGCGAGCTGATCCGCGAAGCCATCAAGATCATCGTCGAGCGCGCCCGCCGCGAAGACTTCGGTGCCACTGGTGCCCCGCAAGTCAAGGTGCTGGCAACTGAGCTGGGCTGGCCGGTGAACGCGCAAGAGCGCGACATCGCCTGGGCCGAGCACCAAGCGGCGGACTGAGATGATCGCAGGCGAACTGCTGGACTTGTACCGCCTGGAGACGGTTGACGTCGCTCAACCCTATCTCTGGTCGGATGAGTTCATCCTGGGCGCGCTCAGCGACGCCCAGGTGCAGTTCTGCCGCTGGACTGACGGCATCCCCGACAGCTCCTCGGCCAGCGTCACGCTGCTCAGCGTGCTGACCGGCATCGACTCCTACACCCTCAGCCCCAAGGTGCTGAAGCTGCGCGCGGCGCGCCGTGATGACACGGGTCGCCCCATCGACGTGATGAACGTCGAGGACATGCCGGGGCGCAGCATGTATTTCGACGGCCGCCCCGGCACTGTGAGCACGCTGATCACGGGCATGGATGAGAACTCCGTGCGCGTGTGGCCGGTGCCCGCAGAAGACGTGGACATCCGGCTCAGCGTGTTCCGCTTGCCGCTGCTGGACCTGACCGACGGTGACGACCCGCTGGTCGTGCCGGTGCAGCACCAGCGGGCGCTGTTGCTCTGGGCAAAGCACCTGGGCTACGGCGTCCACGACTCGGAGACCTTCGACGAGAAGAAGTCGCAGGACTTCCAGCAGAAATTCTTGGCGTACTGCGCAGGCGCCAAGGAAGACCAGGGCCGCGCACGTCACAAACCCCGCGCCGTCGTGTACGGCGGACTCTGACACTGACCATAGGAGCCAACGATGGCCGCTCTCTCAGACTTCATGGAAAACAAGATCATCGACTGGCTGTTCCGCGCCCAGGCGATCGGCATCACTGGCGCGTCGGCTGGCGCGGGCTCTGGCCCTACGTCGCTGTACGTCGGCCTGCTGACGGCGACGCCGACTGACAGCACGGCCGGCACCGAGGTCACTGGCGGCTCCTACGCCCGCGTGGCCGTGACCAGCGCCCTGGCGAACTGGGCCGGCACGCAGGGCGCGGGCAGCACCGTCGCCAGCTCTGGCACCACGGGCACCACGTCGAACAACGGCACGATCACATTCCCCGCGCCCACGGCGAACTGGGGCATCGTGACCGGCTTCGGTGTCTACGACGCCAGCTCTGGCGGCAACCTGCTGATCTACGCCGCGCTGACGACCAGCAAGACCGTGAACAGCGGCGACGCTGCACCGTCCTTCGCCGCTGCGGCCCTGACGTTCCAGATCGACAACTGATCATGGCGTACACCGGCCCGGTCCCCGCAACGCCCACTGCGCAGTCCACAGACGCGCAGTGGGCGGCGTGGTGGAACTACCAGACCCAACTGTTCCGCGACGCGGACCTCGTTGCGCGCGCTGCGAACACAGCGGCCATGGAAGCGGCCGCAGCAGCGCAGCGCGCGATGGTCGACGCGCTGAACTCGCCGCCGCCGCCGTCCGCGCCGCCCACCGATGCGCAGCTTGTGCAGTCCTGGGTCGGCAGCGCATTGAGCAGCGGCATGACCGGCTTTGCAGCGGTGGACGCCGCGAAGAAGGCCCTGGCTCTTTACCGCCTCACCTACAAGGCACCGACATGATCGCTCCAGTCTTCTACACCGTCCTGCTGTCCATTGAGACCGTCGAGACCACGCTGCCGCCCGAGATGATCTTTGGCGCGTACCGCTACTCGCTTGGCCAGCGCACCATCGAGACCGCCGACACCCTGGCCACGTTCGCCGATGTCGCCGACGGTAAGTACGCGGCGTCGTGCACGGCGATTACGCCCGAGGGCGTGGCGTTCGGCCCCGTCGTGACCGCAGACATCACGGTGGGCGGCCCTACCCCGACCGGCACTTACTTGGCCCCTAAAGGCCTGAGCGCTGCGGTGGGCTGAAATGCAGCGCGCATCGCTGACGCTGTTCACCGTCGCGCCCGTACTGCCTGCGCTGCACGACGCGGAGATTGCGCGGGCCAAAGAGATCACGTCGGAGCTGCGCGCCAGCATCAGCCGCGAGGCGCGCGCCGCCGCAGCGCTCGCGCTTGCCATCACCGGCGAAGTCGTACCGACCACGCCGGTCGGTCCGCGGTACGGGAGCTGGGCATGAAGCTGCTCGTTGCCCTCTTGTTGCTTGCTGGCAGCGCTGCCGCGCGGTCGGTGGACCCGTGCACCGGTCAGACCACCGAGGCGCCCGTGTGGACGCCGCCTGACCTCACCAAAGACGTGGTGTGTGAGCGCGCCACGGGGGCTGACTATGGCTACGGCGAGGCTGGCGTCGCCCTGTGGCAATACTGCTGGGACGCGGCTAAGGGCAAGTTCTACCCGATGACCGGCGTGGCCACGTGGGGCTACATCCAGAAGAACCCAGGCCTCGTCGGCGAAGTGCTGAAGAACTGGCCGAAGGCAGATGGCGCGACCATCAAGCGCATCCTGGTCACATACGACAGCCCCGGCAGCTTCATCGACCCGGAGAGCGCCGCCATTTGGTGCCCACTGCGCAACAGGATCATCGCCGGCATCCCGGCGCCTGTGCCGCCGTCGTGGATTACATTCGGGGTCTCTTCGACGCCCATGTACCGGTTCAACGGCACGGCGCTCACTGCGTCGGCCGGCTCGGTCGCTTCCGGCCTGTCGTGCGACTGCACGAAGCCGTTCGCGCTCGGAGCGTCCACCTACTGCCCGTTGAAAAACGGCCCTGCCACCACCGTGGCCCGATGCACTCGGGTCTGACATGAAAGGAACGCCATGAGCCTGACCCCCGCACAACGTACCACTGTGCTCACGCAGATCAACCAGACCCCCGAAGCCCTGGCGCTCAAGCAGGCTGGCGACAGCTTTGGCCTCGCCGCATGGCTGAACGCCAACAGCGCCGTCGACGCATGGCGCACTGACGTTCCGGTGACCAGCATCATCGACTCGATCGCCTGGGACAAGTACACGCCCAACGATCCGGCTGACGACACCGTCACGTACCTGAACCGCTCGTTGCTGGCACAGATCAAGCAGATGAACCTGCAGATCATGCTTCAAGGGCGCGAGACGCTGGACTGCAGCAAGGCGTCCATTCGTTCCGGCCTGCGCGACGCCGTGATCGCCGCGCCCACGGGTGCGAGCGGCGCTCCCACTTCCCCTGGCGGCGCCAGCGGTGCGACCACGCTCGGCGTCTGCGTGCGCCCTGCCCGCCGCGTGGAAGAGTTTCTGGCCGGCAACCCCGCGCAGACCGGCGCCGTGACCGCAGTTGTCTTGACCTTCGAAGGCCAAGTCGACTCGGCTGACGCCGCCTACTTTGTGAACAACTGATATGAGCGGCGACCTTCGTGCTAAAGAGCGTGCGATTGTCACGCTCACAGCGGCTGGCGCGAGTCTGACTACGGGCAGTGCGGGGGTCGCCAACAACTCAGCGGACTTCGATGCGCGCAGCGGCGGAAACTTCGCTGATGACTTTCAGGCGCAGTTCGAACTCATTTGCCAGTGGGGCACGATTACTGGCATCGCCAAGGACATTGTGGTTGCAGAGCTGTACCTGCTTCCGGCGCTCGACGGTACAAACTTTCCGGACATCGACTTGACGGCGGGTACAAGCTATCTGCCGCCGTCGGCGTTCGCAGCAGTGTTCATGGCAACAAAGGCCCCCACCGCGAGCACCGACGCACGCTTCGTGGCGTCGAACGTGACGTTCAATCCGCTGCTGCTGCGCCCATACATCCTGAACCGCAGCGGGCAAACCATCAGCTCCAACTGGTCGTTGAAGGCTGTGGGCGTTCAGGCGCAGTACACCTGACGGCATGTTGCTAGCTCGCAGTCCGAATATTGTCGGCCGCGGCGCTGGTCCGCTGATTGCGTCCGACTGCCCATGGCGCGACCACTACCAGTTTCTATGGACTGCCAGTAGCCCGATGCTGGACGTTGCACGTAGGGCGAAGGGCTCAACTGTAGGGGGTGTTGAATTCAACCCAGCCCCCCGTGGGATCGCGTGGGGTGTGCCAGGGCTCGTGGGAGCCCTTACCTTCCCCACGCCGCGGGGTACAGGCACTTCGTGGACTGTCTTCGCCTATTTCACTCGGGGGCCAACTGCCCTGGGCTCATTGGTCACCACAGTTGGCGGATCAGCCAATGTCGATCTTCGCATTCGAGCTACACAAACGCCCCGAGTTTCGCTCGCAGGGGTGCCGCTCACTGGCTCAACGAACATTTTTAGTGGCGTTACCGGAGTTCTAGCCGCCACGGCGACTCCGACAGAGGTGATCCTGTATTGGAACGGCGCTGTTGAGATTTCGAGCACCAGCATGGGCGGCCCATGGCGATTGAGCGACAGTTCGGCCATAGAGCTATTAGGAAATACCACTCACTTCGACGGCTCGCTTTACATGGCAGGTTGGATTGACCGGGCGTTAACCCCCGGAGAAATCGCCTTTCTTTCTGCGTACCCGCTTCGGCAGCTCGCTCCTCAGTATCGGCGCATCCTTGCCGTTGGCGCGTCGTCCCCTTACCCGACGCTCTCCGCGGCCACGGCGTTTAACATCACGGCTACCACGGCTCAGCCGCGCGTGACCATCACCATCTGAGGCAGCCATGACTTTCTCGACCGTCGAACTCGACCCCGGCACTGGCGGCGCAAAGCCGCTGGTGGACACGCCCGCCTTCATCAACGGCGAGACCCCGCCCGCTGGCGCAGTCGCCCAGGTGGTCGAGATCGCTGGTCGCGTGTCGTCGTTCGCGCCCGGCTACTCGGCCCCAGACGAAGACGGCATCGCCACCGCGAAGTTCGACGGCGAGGGGGCACTGCAGACTCGTGGCCCGGTGCTCACCGACGAGGGCACGTACCGCCTCAACTTCGCCAACACCTCGCTGGCGGTATCCATCGGCGCGGTCACGGTGGCCGGCAACATCGTCACCGGCACCGGCTTTGCAACAGCGGACGCGCACAAGAACGACTACTTCAAGGTCGCGGCCGACGCGGATACCGCATACGCCCAGATCGCCAGCATCGACAGCGACACGCAGATGACGCTGACGGGCACCTATACCGGCAGCGCTTCCGGTACGGGCAACCGCGCGCTGATGAAGCCGGTCACCGGCACGGGCGGCAGCATCGCCGTGGCCAGCGGCCAGTGCACCGTTGGCTCCGGCACCACCATCGCAGCGCAGACCGGCCTCTCACGCCTGGTGGACTATGGACCGCTGGTCTATCGCGCTCGCTTCAGCCTGTCCCAGCGCATCGCCAACCAGGCATGGCTGCCGGGCCTGCGTGAAGATGCCGCCACGCCTCGCTGGTTCGCCCGATTCCGCTTCGATGGCGCGACCAACACCGCCGGCAGCTGCGAAACAGGACGCAACCCAACCGGCGCGCCCAGCGCTTCCGAGCAGGAGATCACGCCCTTCACTATCCCGGACGGCCTGACCAGCGCGGCGGCTCTTGACACGCGGATTGAGCAGCTCACGGAGAGCGTGCGCTTCTACATCGGCGGCGTGCGTGTGGCTGAGCACACCAAGGTCATCCCGCACCAGCACGACGAGATGACGGCTGTCGCGGAGTGGGTCAATGCCGGCAGCGCACCCGCGTCGAACACCGACGCCGTGGTCGACTACGTGACCGGCAAGAACCACAACAAGCTCGAAGTCGGCTTTCTGAGCGACTCTGAGCAGATCGTCGCGGTGCAAGCGCCCGCCGTGATGCGCAGCTACACCGCTGGCGCTGTCGTCATCCCGATCAACACCGACCTGATCGTGATTGACTGCAGCCAGTTCCGGTCGCTGTCGATCCTGTCCGGCGCGGTAGGTACGACCGGCGTCGTGACCGGTGCATGGAGCAACGACGGTACTTTCACTGACGCCATCACAGCCACGCTGTTCTCTGAAACAGGCGCCAGCTCGACCACGTTCACGGGCGCGACCGCGCTGCTGCGCACGACGCCGGTTCGCGCGAAGTGGTTCCGCCTGCGGATGACCACGGCCACCACGGCGGCGGGCGCGACCCGCATCAACGTGGCGTGCTTCCAGGCAGACATCTCGGCTGGTATCGCTACCCAGCCGGTCAGCGGCACGGTGACCGCTACTCTGTCAGGCTCGCTTGCAGCAGGCACCAACCTCGTCGGCGACGTGGGCCGGCAGTACCGCGCCAACGCCACCGGCGCGGCCAGCGGAGCGCACATCGTCAGCGCGGCCACCACCAACGCCACCATCGTGAAGGCGTCGGCTGGCCGCGTGATTGGCTGGTCCTTGAGCAACACGAACGCGGCATGGCGCTACGTGAAGCTGCACAACCAGACCACCACGCCGACGGCCGGTGCCAGCGTGGCACGTGTCATCGGCATCCCGCCCAACGGCAAGAGCGAGTTCACCGTTGAGGGCGGCATCGCGTTCACCACTGGCATCGGCCTGACGACGGTCACCGGCTCGGCTGACGCAGACACCGCCGCCGTCGCGCTCGGCGACATCGTCGGCGATCTCTACTTCGCGTGAGGCAAGCATGATCCTGTTCAAGTTCAACGACACCGCCGAAGTTGAAGGTAACACCTACGTCGACACCCAGGTGATCGCGCTCCCCGACGGCTTCGACGTGAGTGCGCTCCCTGGAGAAGTCGTCACCAGCGCCCCGGTCTTCATCGAGCACACGCCCCGGTAAAGCGTCATGTTGCTGACGCTGCTCCACCAGAATCTATCGGGGCAGCCGAGGCTTTACTACGTCATCTACTCGTCGGCGCTGGGCACGCCGACCGGCGCGCAGATCGTCGCGCGGCAGGACGCTACCAGCGCAGCCGCAACCGCGAACGGCAACGTCCGCAGCCCGACCAGCACAACGACCTTTGACTTCAGCGCCGCCACTGGGCTGACGTCAGGCACGAGCTACAAGGTCGCGTTCGTTTGGTTCGACGGGACGAACTACAGCAACGTCTCCGAGTCCGCGGCCTTCAGCACGTCGTCAGGCGCGATCACGCTCGACGCTGCAGCCGTCGTCGTCGCTACCGCCACGGGCGCGCTCACGACGCAGGTCGTGCTCGGCAGTGCGGCTGTCGCACAAGCTGCTTCGACCGGCACGCTCAGCACGTCGATCCGCCTCGCTGGCACGCCAGCGGCGCAGGCGACGGCCACAGGTGCGCTTACCACCGCGATCCAGCTTGCAGCGGCCAGCGCGGCCCAGGCCACGGCCACCGCCGACCTGACCGTCGCTGCAGGGCTCACTGCCGCAGCCGTAGCTCAAGCCACTGCCACCGGCGCTCTCAGCACGAGCATCGCCCTGGCGGCTGCTCCTGCTGCCGTTGCCACTGCCACCGGCGCTCTCAGCACGAGCATCGCTCTGGCAGCTACCCCTGCCGCCACGGCTACGGCCACGGGCGCGATCACCACCGGCATCCCGCTGGCCGCTGCCCCGCAGGCTCAGGCCACGGCCACCGGTGCGCTGAGCACGGCGATCCAGCTTGCTGCCTCCCCCACCGCACAGGCGACCAGCACTGGCGACCTCACGACGACGCCTTCTGGCTTCGCCGTCGACGCCGTCGCCCAAGCCGCTGCCACGGGCACGCTGAGTACGTCGATCCGCCTCGCGTCGAGCGCAGCCGCCCAAGCCACTGCCACGGGCGCACTGAGCACTGGCATCCCGCTGGCCGCCGCGCCCGCCGCTCAAGCCACAGCCGCCGGTGCGCTCAGCACGAGCATCGCCCTGGCTGCCGCGCCCGCAGCCCTGGCAACCGCAACCGCTGCGCTCACCGTGGGTGCGGGACTCGCAGGCAACGCCGCAGCCCAGGCCACAGCCACCGCTGCGCTGACCGCCAGCGGCGCGGGGCTGTCCGCTGACGCCGCAGCCCAGGCCACAGCCACTGCGGCGCTGAGTACGTCGATCCGGTTGGCCGGCACCGCAGCCACCCAGGCTACGGCCACTGCGGCGCTGACGACCGGCATCGCCCTGGCTGCAGCGCCTGCTGCGCTGGCCACGGCCACAGGCTCGCTTACCGTCGGCGTGGGTCTGGACGCCGCTGCTGCCGCCCAGGCCACTGCCACGGGCTCTCTGACGACGGCTGTCCGCCTCGCAGCCGCGCCTGCCGCCCTGGTCGCGGCCAGCGCAGCGCTGACCACTCGCCAGCCGGTCGCGTCGAACGCAGCGGCGCAGGCCACGGCTACGGGCTCGCTGACCACGAGCGTGCAGCTCGCCGGCGCGGCCATCGCCCAGGCCAGCGCCAGCGCAGCGCTCACCACGGCGATCCGCCTCGCTGCGGCCGCACAGGCCCAGGCGTCAGGTACTGGCGACCTCGTGGGTGCTGCGGCCTCGCTCGCCGGTGCAGCCATCGCTCAGGCCAGCGCCAGCGCAGCGCTGACCACCGCTGTGCGCTTCACGGCCATCGCGGCCGCCCAGGCATCTGCCTCGGCGACTTTGACCACGCAGATTCGGTTTGCAGGGAGCGCAGCCGCTCAGGCCTCCGTGCTCTATGCGTACCTCGGCGTAGGGTACGCGAATCCGCTGGTGCGGATCTTCGACGTGCCGGTGCAAGACCGCGATCTCGATGTGCTGGCCCAAGACCGCAGCTTCGACGCGCCCGAGCAGGACCGCAACTTCGATGTACTACCACCTGACCGGAGCCTCCTCGTATGAGCGACCTCGCATTCACCCTGGCGGCTGGCAAGCCGACCATCGACAAAGACCCAAATGCGGAGCTTGACTACAACGTCCGGTTCACTGCGTGGCTCGACGCTGTCACCGACACGATCGTCTCGCACACCGTGAGCGTCATCGGCGTGACGCTGCTCAGCAGCACCGTCGTCGGCAACAAAGTCGTCGTGCTCTGGCTGAGTGGCGGCACTGTCGGCCAACCTGCTTCGGCCACTGTCCGCATCACCACTGCGGCCGGGCGCAAAGAAGACCGCACCGTTTACTTCAAGATCAAGGAGCACTGATTGGACACCCACGCCCACGCCCAGATTGCCAACGACGCCGTCGTCGCCGGGGTCGCGAGCAAAGTGACGTACGCAGGAGCTGGCGGCTCCTTCCTCGGCTTCCTCATGTCGAGCCAAGCCGCTGTCCTGTTCGGCATCCTGATCGGCCTCGCCGGATTCATCGTGAACCTCATCTTCTCGTACCGGCGCGACCAGCGCGAGAAACTCAAGATGCAGGCATACCTCGCCACCCTCTCTGCTGAAGAACAGGAAGACTGACATGCTGCCCATCATCGCCGCCCTGGCCAACGCAGGCCTCAGCCTCATCGGCAACGCCGTGCTCGCCAAGGGCAAGGAAGTCGTCGAGGAGAAGCTGGGCGTGAGTCTCGAAGACTCCGTCAAGACGACTGAGGGCAAGGCCAAGCTGCTCGAACTGCAGTTCAAGCACGAGGAAGCCCTGCAGCAATTCGTGATCGCACAGCGCGAGCAGGACTTGCGCCAAGTTGAGCTGGACAACAAGAACACGTCCGATGCACGCGGCGCGAACGCCACGATCGCCATCAGCGACCACGCACCCTGGTACCAGAAGGCGCTGCTGCCTCTGATGGCTGTGCTGATGGCCGTCGGGTTCTTCGCCTGCATGGCCGCGCTGATCTACCTCAGCGCCATGAACATCCGCCTCGACGACAACACCCGCGACGTGCTGGTGTACGCCTTCGGCGTGCTCAGCGCTGGCTTCATGTCTGTGATGAACTTCTTGTTCGGCAGCAGCGCTGGGAGCCGCGACGCGCAGGCCGCAGTGGCGAACATCGCGAAGGGCAAGTCATGAGTCTCGTCGTCGAGCAAGCTGCGTTCCTGCTGGACGAGGCTCGCTTCGTCCTGGCGGTCACCGCTATGGGCTTCACCGTCACGGGCAAAGAGCTGGGCCGCACAGCGGACCAGCAGGCCATCTACGTGAAGACCGGTCGGTCTACGACCATGAACAGCAACCACCTCCGCAACTGCGCCATCGACCTGTACTTCTTCAAGGACGGCAAGCTCATCATGGACAAGGCCACGCTGCAGCCGCTGGGCGATCTGTGGGAGTCCTACAGCCCGAAGAACCGCTGGGGCGGCAACTGGAAGTCTTTCAAGGACGTGCCCCACTTCGAACGTGTTCCCTGACATGCAGCACTGACCAGTAGGGGTGTCGCTGCACCGGTGCCTCGCTTGCGCATCTACCCAACCCTCTACCGCGCTGTGGGCCCAAGGGGCCTTGACCAGGGTCCACGGCGCACCTTTCAAACGTAGAATTCACCATCTCATAGGAGTTCGCCATGGCAAACGCCCTTTACGGCAAAGGCAAGGAAAAGCTGCTCAGCTCGACCAGTGCCGTCAGCCTCGACACTGACACGATCAAGGCCGCGCTTGTCACGAGCGCCTACACGCCCAACCTGAGCACCGACGAGTTCTACACAGCCATCAGCGCTCTGCTCGTGGGCGGCGCGTCGGCGACGATGAACACGCAGACGCTCGGCTCGAAGACGATCACGCTCGGCGTGTTCGACGCGGCCAACATCACGTACCCGGCTGTCACCACCGGCATCACGGCGAAGTACGTCGTGCTGTACAAGGACACTGGCGTTGCCGGCACGTCGCCGCTGATCGCCTGCCTGGACATCATCACTGGCTTCCCGCTGACCACCAACGGCGGCGACGTGACGATCCAGTGGGACGACGGCGCGTTCAAGATCTTCAGCCTGTAAGCCATGCCCGCCGTCAGCGGCACGATCTACGACTCGTCGGCCGCGCCGGTCGGCGGCCGTACCGTGCGCGCTTACCGGCGCGACACCGGCGTGCTGCTCAACTCCACGGTGAGCAGCAGCGGCACAGCGCCGGGCGACGCTGACTACGCCAGCTTCTCGGCGCTGCTGCGCGGCAACGGCGCTGATGGGGCTACGTCGATCGTCGACGAGAGCCCCACGCCGAAGACGTTCACGCGCAACGGTACGCCGGTCATCAGCACGGCGCAGTCGAAGTTCGGCGGCTCGTCGCTCAAGTTCGGCTCCGACGGCTGCTGGTGGGGTGCGTCGAACGCCGCGTTCAACATGGGCACGGGCGACTTCTACATCCGTGGGTGGGTCTACGCCGACGTTGTGGGGCGCCTGAACATCATCACAGCGCAGACGGTCAACGGCTACTCGTTCTACATCAACGCGTCGAACCACCTTGAGTTCGCCCAGGCCAGCGTCGCTGTACGCCTCACCGGTACCGCGACGCTTTCCGTCAACACGTGGTACTGGGTTGAGGTCTCGCGAGTGTCGGGCACGCTGTACCTGTTCGTGGATGGCGCGGCTGACGGGTCCGTGGCCAACACGAACAACCTCAACAACTCCGACACTGGCGTCGGAGGGTACACGGGCATCGGCGGCAGCACGACGTTCCGCGGATACATCGACGACCTCGTGATCGTGAAGGGTATCGGCGGCCACACGGCGGCCTACACGGCACCTGCCATCGAGACTGCCATTCCGATCACGCTCACGACCGGGCAGTACATCATGGACTTGGCCGGGTACAGCGGCGAGATCAACGTCATCGCTCTTGATGACGTCGCTGGCTCGACTGAGAACGACCTGATCCTCCGCACGACGGGGGTGTAGCCATGCCGTACAGCCCGCCAGCCGGGAACGCAGCGGACCTACAGTTCCAGGGCCCGTACGTCGTTCGCCCGGGCGGATTCGCGAACCTCAGCTTCGAGGCGCTCGCCACCGGCGTCACGCGCGCTGACGGCTGGCTCACGACTTCGTTTGGCGCGACCATCGCGACGAAGACGCCGTCGTCGATCAACAGCACGACGTTCGGCACCGCCATCAGCGCCTTTGGCCTGTCCGCGGCGGGCTTCAGCAGCGTAGCGCTCGGCAGCCCGCGCGTAGGCACGGACCACCCGGTAACCGGCTTCAGCTCGACGACGTTCGGCGCGGCCGCCGCGCCACCGTTCGCCGCGCCGATCTACAGCACGGTGTTCGGCCTGCCGAACTCACCGTACCTGCAGACCGGCGTTGCCACGTCGATCAACAGCACGACGTTCGGCGACCAGCGCCTCGGCTCGCTGCACTACGCCTTCGCGTCGAACCCGAGCACAACCTTCTCGCTGGCGTACACAGCCTTTGCGCAGACCGCCGAGGCTGTGGGGCAAGTGCACACGCGCTTCGGCACGCCGGCGTACCAAGTCCTGCCGACAATCACAGGCAACCGCGTCGCGACGCCTGACGGCTTCAGCTCGACGGCGTTCGGCACGCCGTCGTCTCCGTACGACCGGACACTGACGGCGTACGGCTTCAGCGGCACGCGCTTCGGCTGGCCGGGCAGCTACACGCTGGGCGCATCGTCGCGCGTGGGCACGCCGACCTCTGGCTTCATCACCTACGCAGGGTCGACCGCGCCGGGTAGCTCGTTCGGCACGCCAACATTCGCGCTGCGGCAGTTCGGTTTCAGCACAGGTGGCGTCGGCGCTCCGTCCTCACGCATCACGCCGCGTGCCCTGGCCATCGCGCCGCGCACCACGTTCGGCGTGCCGTACAGCCGCATCGGCGGGCACAAGGCGTTCGGCATCGACCTGGGCCGCCGCTTCGGGCGCGCGTCGGCTACCTCTCGCGTGAACCGGACAGCAACAGCCGTGACCGGCACGGCCCTCGGCACACCGACCGCCCTCGACACGCATCACGCGACAATGCTGCCCCCGTCCACGGCGTTCGGCGAGCCGCTCATGAAATGGAACCCAGCATGCTGAAGTTCGAGAAATTCACCGGCGTCAACAACGTGCTCCCGGCGCACCGGCTGGGCAAGGCCGACCTCGCCCAGGCGACGAACGTCGACATCGGCCTTTCGGGCGAGCTGTCTCGGCGCGCGGGCTACACCGAGCGCTCAGCCGTGTGCCACAAGAACTTGTGGCAGGCGACCGGGTTCATGCTCGCTACCGTCGACAGCGACCTGATGAAGACCACGGGCGCTGTGCAGACGATGGTCTACGCATCGCTGGGCGTGCAGCGCGTGTGGTACTGCAACCTGCCCGACGGCCGCACCACGTTCAGCAACGGGCTGATCAACGGCATCACCGACGGCACCACGACGACGAAGTGGGGCGTGGAAGCGCCCGCTTCAATCGGCGCGCTCACGGACGTGGCGGGCGATCTGGCCCCTGGCGACTACCAGTACCAGTTGACGTACGTGCGCATCAGCGACGGCGCAGAAGGGCCGCCCGCGTACTCAAACCCGGTGCCCATCGCCTTGGGCGGCATCGTGCTTACCGGCCTGCCCACCCTGGCCGGGCACAGGATCAACGTGTACATCACGGGGCAGAACGGTGGCACGGGGTACCTCGCGGGCTTCACCGCAGGCGGCGCGTTCAGCTTCACCGGCACAAACGCAGAGCTGGTGCTGCCGTGCCGCACCGAGTTCACTTCGCCGATGCCCGTGGGCACCGTCACGGCTTTCTGGCGCGGCCGCGTGCTCGTGGCTCAAGGCCCCGTGCTGTACGCATCGAAGCCGCCGTCCTGGGAGCTGTGCGACGTGCGCCGCGACTTCAAGCAGTTCTCTGGCGACATCACGCTCATCCAGCCGGTGGACGGTGGCGTGTTTGTCGGCACCACGAAAGAGCTGGCGTTCCTGTCCGGCGACGAGTTCGACAAGCTGACCTACGTGCGCGTGGTTGACGGCCCCGTGGTGCTGGGCTCTGGCGTCGCAGTGCGCGGCGAGCTTGTGAAGCGCGGCGACGAAGTGGGTCGCGGCACATCCATGGTGTGCATCGCTGACGGCATCGTCGTGGCTGGGCACAGCGACGGCACGCTGCAGCGGCTGAGCGAAGGCCGGTACAAGACCGCAGCGGCAGAAGTCGCCGCTACGTTCCGCATGGTCGGGCGCACGCCGCAGTACATCGCCATCCCGCAATGACGCTGTTCCACCAGGGCTGGATCGGGCTTGATGGGCAGCCCATTACAGGCCGCCCTGCCCCGCGCACCACCATCAAGGCGCCCGAGGGCGTGACGATCTCGCCGCAGCAGTGGGGGCAAGTCGCGCACGCGCACAAGCTGTTCAGCGACGCGGTCAATGCGTCGAGCTTCCCGCAGGGCTACCACGTACAGAACCGCACGTTCTCTGACGGCACCAGGGTCCGCATGACGTCGAACCTGGGCGTGCACGAAGTGATGGTGGACTTGCGCGGCGTCGGCTGCGTGCCGAAGCTCCCGCACGGGTTTGTCGTGACCGCGCCGTGGTGCACACCGCACATCTACGCGCGCGGCTGGGACGGCACTACGGCTACGTGGAAATTCCCGCCGCTGGATGTGCCGCAGGCGAAACACCCAATCACCGGCACGAACCAGCTCGTGGTGCCCGACGCGCTGCCCGCCACGAGCGCGAGCTTCTTGCCGCATGTGCACATCGGCACCAAGAGCCAGAAGTGGGACTTGAAGCTGCGCAAGGGGCTGCTGGGCACCGCTACTGTGGCCGTGCCCATCTCGATGCGGTTCGGGTCGGGCTCAGTGCGCTTGGGCGACTACATCCGCAGCGGTGCGATCCTGGCGACGGACGGCACAGCGCAGTACACGATGACACCGCCTGTAGCCATCACGGTCACGCCAGAAGCGATCCAGTACCTGCCCGGTTGCACTGACGGCATCGGCAACTTCGCCACGCTGCCGGCGTGGCGTGAAGCGGTGCCGTTCACCGGGAGCCCCACACTCTACAACCTCGCGACGGACGCGGTCACGTACGACGGCGCGACCTACTCGCTATTCGCCCGCGCCGCGCCCTCATTCTCCGCGCCCGTAGGCTCTGGGTACTCATCCGCGACGACCAGCGCTGCGGACATCGGCGAGAACGCCAGCGATTTTGTCAATATCAAGATCGTGACGTGGGGAAGCGGCACCACTCCGTTCACCACGGTCATCTGGAACTCGGGCACGTCCTCGTGGGCCTTCGGCTCTGTGGAAGGTGACGGTCTCTATGAGTGGGACACCGTCATCGCCCCCTGGCCACCCGCAGGAGGCTCCTACGCAGCTACTGGTGACGCGTACCGCTGGCAGACCGCGCAGACTCCGACTGCTGCCGTCGTGACCCCCGGCGTCGCAGTGCTACCGAAAGAAGACGGCATCGACTTCGTCGATTGGAGCGTCCTGGCACCCTACACGTCGCAGAAGAACTGGCGCGGCGGGTACCAGATCTTCTCGCACCCCGACAGCACCGCATCCAAAGTGATCTACGGCGTCATCGAGGCCAAGGTCGAGCGCGCGGACATCCTCGACCGCCGACTCACCGCGCCGCTCTGTTCGCTGGACTTGCGGTGGGCTCAGTTCAACGTCTTCGAAGGAACGGTCGACGGGCACTTGCGCGGGCGCAAGCACGTTGACAACTTGAAGACTGGCGTCAACCTGCCGACGAACCCAGTGTCGTTCTACCGGTGGAGCACATCGACTTCACCGACATTCCCCACTGGGGGCACTACAGGGCCGCCGTACCCAGGTTTTGGCGCGTTCAACGGGCAGACAATCGCGTGGACGCCGAACTACGGCGCTGCATGGATGGCGGGGCGCAGCGTCACTGAAGAAATTCTCGCCGGTCTCGCCACGCCGAGTACGGGTTCATTCAACCCGCCTGTCGTGCTGGTCGACGAGAAGCTACTCAACACGATCGAGTACACGCTGATCTCGCGGCACCTGACCGACTACGACCATCGCGCGCGCTTCTACGCGGCGATCCGCGTGGAGGTGGTGTGCTCGGGCGCGCGGTGGGACCAAGACCCGGCGTCGTTCGACGGGGCGCTGAAGAAGACGCAGAGCCCCACGTACACAGTGAACATCTACTTCGAGTGGAACTGGGCCGGCACGCAGGGCGAGACGCTGCTGACGTCGGGAGGGTGCACACGCCCCGGCTTTGAGTTCGGCACCGCCGCTCTCGCCAACGCATTCCTGTACCCGAACCCGAACCCTGCGTTCGACATCATCTACTCGACGCCGCCACAAGTGGTACCCGGCCCGGAGGCGATCCAACAGTTCAAGGCGCTGACGGCCCATCAAGGCGTGAACTCGTGCCTCGCTGCTGAGGACTACTCCGCGAACCTCACCACGCGCAGCGCAAAGGGTGTGGAGTTCTCGGACTACCCGAACGGCCCGGCCCCGAAGAAGCACGCTTCGGGCATGATCTATGCACGGACCTTCAAGCTCTCGGACTTCGGCGATGCCCTATGGCTGCTGCACTCGACGGCATGTAGCGCCCCGGTCGACAATATCGGTACGACACCCTGGTACTACATGCCGGCGTTCGGCGCGGCCCTCTCGGCCCAGACGTACCACATCGAGCTGCGAGACGGCGTGCTGGTGCAGTGGTCGGACGACGTGCCGCCCAAGACGACACGCCCCGCCCCGACGGCCCGTGACCTGAAACTTTACCGAGTCTGAGCATGGACACCATCATCTGCAACACGATCACCGGCGCGATCTCTGAGTACGGCAGCTTCGGCTTCCAGAGCGTGATCCCCACGCACGCAGGCTCGGCTGTCGGGCTGTACGAGCTGACCGGCGACACGGACGACGGCGCACTGATCGTCAGCCGCGTACTGACGGGCAAGCCGCAGTGGGGCACCTCGTTCAAGAAGATGTTCCGCAAGATCTTCTTCGGGCTGAAGGGCACCGGCGAGTTCTCGGCGATCGTGGCGGGCGAGTCGGACGAGTACACATACCCGTTCACCGCTGTGGCCACCGGCGAGTCTCGCGCGCAGCCTGGGCGCGGAATCCGTGAGACCTACCTCGCAGTTGGATTCACGAACCCGTTTGGGCAACAATTCCAGCTCGACAACATCGAACCGATCAACACCACGTCGAAAGACCGGAGGGTCTAAACATGCCCAGCGCAGCAGAACAAGTCGACAGCGCGTTCAACCGCGCTGTCACGTACGCGAACGAAGCAAAGACCGCAGCGGCGTCGTTCCTGGCGAACCTGGACGCGGCGATCTACACGCCACCCACGCTCAGCTTCACGTGGACCTCGCTCACGGCACCGACGCTGCCCAGCATGCCCGCTGTGCCGACGATGCCGACGATCGCGTTCAACGTGCCGGCCAATGCCCCGAGTCAGCTCGCGCTGGCTGAGCCGTCGATCACGATCGACGACTTCACGGACCCGCCGCCGACGCTGACGATGCCCACCGCGCCGACGCTGAGCTACGGGTCCGTCCCCACGGTGCCCGCGGTCGGCGCTGTGTCCGTCCCCACCGCGCCGACGCTGCCCACCGTGACCGCGCCGTCGCTGATCACGCTGAGCACGATCACGACGCCGACCATCGACCTGCAGGCGTCGTGGCTCACCGCCCTCAGCACCACGCCGACGCTCGCGCTGCTGGCCCCGACGCCGTACACGTACGCGCGTGGCCCGGACTACGCCAGCACGCTGCTCACCACGCTGAAGGCCACGCTGAACTCACGCCTCACTGGTGGCACGGGCCTGCCCGCTGCTGTCGAGCAGGCGATCTGGGACCGTGCACGCGACCGCGAGACCCGCAGCGCACAGGCGAACATCGACCAAGTGCAGCGCTCCGCTGACGCCCTGGGGTTCCAACTGCCTGCGGGCACCGTGGCTGCGCAGCAGCGCGAAGCTGAGCGGAACTACTACGACAAGCTGTCGGAGCTGTCGCGCGACATCGCCATCAAGCAGGCGGACCTTGAGCAGAGCAACCTGAAGGACACCATCGCTGCGGGCATGCAGCTCGAAAGCCAGTTGATCGACTACAGCTTCAAGACGGAGCAGCTCGCGTTCGAGTCCGCCAAGAAGTACGCCGACAACGCCATCGAGCTGTACAACGCGGGCATCGCCGAGTACCGCGCACTGCTGGAAGGCTACCAAGCCTACGCCGCTGCCTACAAGATGATCATCGACGGCCAACTGGCCGTGGTCGAGGTCTACAAGGCGCAGCTCCAGGGCGAGCAGACCAAGGCGAACATCAACACGCAGCTTGTCGAGCAGTACAAGGCCGAGATCGAAGCAGGGCTGTCCCAGGTCAAGATCTACGAAGCCCAGGTCAGCGGCGCGCAGACGCTGATCCAGCTTGAGCAGGCCAAGATCGGCGCGGCCGGCGAACAGATCCGTGCGTACGTCGCGCAAATCAACGCCGAAACCGCGAAGGTCGAGGCGTACAAGGCCGGCGTCGAAGCCGAGACGACCAAGGTCACCGCGTACAAGGTGACGGTCGATGCGTTCCAAGCCAAGGTGGGCGCACAGGCTGAGCGTGCACGCGCCGAAGTCAGCCGCTTCAACGCGCTGTACCAAGCCAAGTCCGCTGAGTGGGAAGCCTACCGCGCCCAGGTCGGCGCTGAGTCTGAGCGCATCCGTGCGCTGGGCGTGCAGTCAGGCACCCAGCTTGACGCGTACAAAGCCACGGTGGCGTCGATCACGGCGCAGGCCGAGCAGCAAACGGCGATCTGGACCGGCAACATGAAGCAGTACGAGGCTGGCCAGAACATCGCCATCCAGACCGCGAAGATCAACAACGACGCCGTGATCATGACGAACAACGCTCGCCTGGACGCCGCGAAGACCGGCGCGCAGATCTACGCTCAGCTCACTTCCAGCGCGTACAGCATGATCCACGCTCAAGCAGGCATCAGCGGAACCGCTGGCACCAGCGTGAGCTACAGCTACAGCAACGACACGACGACGTCGGTCCCGCCGATCACCTCTATCTGAGGCTGACTCGTACAATCGAACTTCGAACGAACTAAGGAGCCACCATGGCCCAACCCCTTCTGCCGCTGCCCGAAGTGACGGAGCTGAACGGCATCAAAGCCCTCCCCACCCGAGCGGCGATTGCGGGCCAGCAACTTGGGCCCACGATTCGTTCCGCAGTGAGTGGTGCGCGGCGACTGGGTGCAGTGGGCGCGGCGGCAGGCACTGCGGCCTCGCTCGGCGACTACAAGCTGGACGACCCCGAAGTGGACTCCAGCGCGATGGGGACGATCCGCGCAGTGGGCGACGGCAACTTCGACATGGCCCGCCGCAGCCTGGGCAAGGGCGCGCTTGAAGCAGGCATGGACTTGGGCAGCGCAGCCGCACAGACCCTGGACATGGTGGTGCCCGGCACGAACACCGTGTCGCGTGCGTACGGCAACATGCTGCGCAACCAGTTCGGCCCGCAGCTCATCGACAACTCCGGCACCATGGGCAGCGGCGGAGCAGGCCGTGGGTTCGTGAACCCGCCCATGCCCAGCGCAGTACCTGAGAACGCCCCGCCGACTGCCACACCTACCAGCGTGTCGCGCCCGGCCTTCTCTGACGCCCGCATGACGGCGCAGACGCCCGCCCTGATGAACGGCGTCGGCTCATCTGGCCCGTACGCGAAAGCGCCGCCCACCGGCAACGCGCCGGGCACGTTCCGCTACGCGGACGGCTCCACCGGCAAGGGCACGGTCAGCGCCATGGAGACGATCGGCGTCGACGGCTACAACCGCCAACTGGCAAACATCCGTGGCCTGGGAGGTCCGATCGACAGCACGGTGGGTCAGGGTGCAGGCGGCATCGGCGGCGGCACCTTCGGGTTCCGCCCGGCCAGCGCTGAAGCGCCGAGCCTGGACACGCGCGGCATGAGCCAGCGGCAAGTCGCAGGGCTGCGTATGCAGCAGGCCGAGCTGGGCGAGCGCGCCCGTGTGGCAGACATCAACGCTGGCGCTCAGCGCTACAGCGCCGACGTAGGTGCGGCCACCTCGCGCTACGGTACGGACGTGGGCGCGAGCACGACGATCCGCGGCCAGAACATCGGTGCGGACACGGCTCGCCAAGGTCAGGCTCTGACGTTCGAAGCGAACAAGGCCGCGAACCGCCTGGGCACGTTCAACGCCCTGCGTGAGCAGGCCAACGCGGACCGTACCCACAACGCAGGCCGCGCCGACGCAGCCTTCACGCAAGGGCAGCAGGCCATCAAGGATCTGCACCAGCAAGTCGCTGGCTGGATTCCGCCGACCATGCAGGACGGCAAGGCTGTACCCGACACGCAGACCGCCGCGCGCTACGCCACGGCCATGCAGTCCGTCGTCGGGCGCATGGGCCGGACCATGAAGGACATGGACGAGTCCGACAAGGCGCGCATCGTCGCAGGCATGCAGTTGGCCGACGTCGCCAACGCGACCGCGACCGGCAGCATGACCCCGTGGGGCACGCGAGCCATCCAGTCGAACGAACCCATCCTGGCGCTGCGCAAGCTCGACAACGGCGACTACCAGACGAACCGCAAGGGCGTCAACGGCGAGACCGAGGTCATCCCCGGTCGCTACATCGAGAAAGAAGGATCGTTCATGGGCATGGGCGGCCGACCTACGAACCGCTTCGCCAACCTGATCGAACAGGGAGACAAGAAGTGAGCATCTTCGACGGTGTAGACCACTTCAAAGACGTCCCCCTCGCCAATCAGCCCGGCGAGTTTTCCAAGGGCATCCGTTCCGGCGCGCTCAACCTGGGCGCGAGCGTGGCCAACGCAGCGGGTGCCATCGGCAACCAGATGGGCTACGACCAGTTCGGGCGCAGCGCGTACGCGACGGCTGACGACCTGAGCCAGCAGGCTCAAGCCTCTGCGCCACGCATCACGTCGTTCCGCGACATCGGTGCGCCGGGCGGGCAAGGCTACTTCCAAGACGCCGTCGATTGGGGCGCGGGCACTCTGGGCTCTGTGGTCCCGAGCGCCGCGCTGGGCATCGGCGCAGGCCTGCTGGCCCCGGCCTCTGCCGGTGTGGCTGGCGCGATGGCTGCGGGCACCGCAGCCTACGCCCTGCCGGAAATCGGCGACGTGGTGGGCCGCCAGCGCGAAGCAGGCCAGCAGGTTGACCTGGGGCAGGCAGCTCTGACCGGTGGCGGCTCCGCTGCACTGGGCAGCATCGTGCCCGGCATGGTCGGCGCGAAGGTCGCAGGCCGCATGGCAAGCACCGCGCCCATGACGCTGCGCCGTGCTGGCGCTACCCTCGCCGGCGAAGGCGTGTTGGAAGGCGGCACCGAGGCTGGCGGCGACGCCCTGAAGCAGATGGGCGCGGGCCGCACCCTGGACAGCCTGGACAGCGGCCAACTGGTCGACTCGTTCGCTGGCGGCGTGCTGGGCGGCGGTGCCATGTCCGGTGTGGGCGTGGCGGGCGAATACGCCCACGGCAAGGCCGGCGCGGTATCCGAGGGGCTGGGCACCGCGAAAAACGGCGCCACGGGCCTCCTGGCAAGCGCCAAGGACGAGCTCAAGGGTGCAGGAAAGGCCGTTGCGGACGCCGCCGAGCCCTTGACCGACGCCGCGAGCAACGTGGCGGGTCAGGCCAAGGAGAAGCTCGACGGCTACGAGATCCCTGACCGCCTCAGCGAACTGTGGTCAAGTTCACGGACCAAGGCCAAGGACATGCTCCGCAAGGTGGCCGAGAGCGAGGACATCGTCGGTGACGCCAAGGAGTTCGCCGGCGCGCAGGGCGACAAGCTGCGCACCATGCTGGCCGGTGACGACGACTCGCGCCTGAAAACGGTCAAGGAGTGGGCCGACGGCCTCGTGAAGGAGAACCTGACGCCCGAGCAGCAGGCCACGGTGCAGGCCTGGATGGCCAACCCTGGCGATCACGCTGCGCAGGCGGCAGTGGCCGGGCTCAAGATGGCCAAGGACAAGGTCACCGACCTGGGCACAAAGCTCAAAGACTTCGCGCAGCGGGTGGTGGACAAGGCCGACGAGAAGCAGGGCGGCCCGAAGAAGTCCGAGGACTTCAGCGGCGCGGACCAAGCCATCATGCGCGAGATCACACCGATCTTGCAGGAGGCTCACCCCGAGCTGTTCACGCACGGCGGGCAAGAAGGCCTGATGAACGCTGGCCGGGCCATCCGCGGCCTCGTGTCTGAGCTGTCCTCCGGCAAGCAGCCGAGCAGCGACACCGTGGCCCGCCTGATCGACATCCTGGGCCCGCGCGCCACGGACATGATCGAAGCGGGCTACCGCGCTGTGGGCGACAGCAAGGACAAAGGCAAGACTGCCGCGTTCTTCAAGGGCCTCAACGACATGGTCGACGCCCGCGACAACCACACCGACATGGTCGGCGTGCTGCGCAAGAACCTGAAGAAGGAGTTCCAGCGCTCCGTCAACGACGGTGAACTGGGCACCGAGGCGGGCATGCTGCGCAAGTGGGCTGAACAGGGCCGGGCCACGCCTGACGACCCGGAGTTCGCCTACAAGGACCGCAAGGTCCGTGAGGCGCTGGCTGCGCGCTACGAGAACCCTGACGCCGTGCTGGCGGCGGTGGAGAAGGCTTCCAAGCCCAAGGAGAGTCTCCTTGCCGACGAGAGCCGGCCGAACAAGCGCGATAGCGACTTGCCGGGCAGCGAGCACGACTTCGATGGCACCGACGACATGCGCGAGGTGGCCGTTGAGGACAACGCCGATCGCGTGAAGTTCTTCGGCAAGGGCGAGCAGCTCTACGAGAGCCCGGCCGGCAAGGAGGTCGTCACCAGCGCCAGCGGCAAGACCTACCCGCACGCCACGCTGCAGGCCATCGAACGTGCCAAGACCATGCACCCTGACATGACGGTGCAGTTCCGCCCGGCAGCGGAACTGGGCATGGACCACCCCGCCGTGGCGAAGCGCTTCAAGATGCTGGCCGACCAGTTCGAAAGCGAAGGCCACCCGGCGAAGGAAGCCAAGGCTCTGGCCGAGAAGGCACTGGGCAACTACGGCTACGTGACCGCCGAGGGCTCCAAGCAAGAGACCCGCATGAACCGCGACGAGGTCGACTCAGTGCGGTTCCAGGCGGACACGACAACCGGCAAGGTCAAGTCCTCGCACTACAAGAATGCTGCTGCCATCAAGACCGGCGACGAAGCTGGCTCCCCCGTGATCGACGCCGTGCGCCTGACGGACTTCATGGAGAAGCGCATGCAGGGCGCAGACAACCGTACCGAGCGCGACAACGCCGGTTCGCTGCACCGCCGTGCCCGCATGTTCAAGGAAGGCATCGCCGCGCTGCAGGATCACCTGGGGCGCAGCTTCGACATCCCCGACAGCACTGTGATCGACCGCTTCGGCCACACCTGGGGCGAAGTGAAAGACCTGAAAGTGCTGGGCAAGACCACGGGTGAACTCAAGCGCTCCGCCCGCGAGATGCGCGCCAGCCTTGACGAGGCCCGCGTGGAGTTCACCCGCCTGACTGCTGGCCGTCCCATGACCCGTGACGGCAAGATGACGTGGTACCCCAAGGGGTCGCAGCAAGCCAAGGATCTGGCCAAGGCCCGCAGCAACGTGGAGTGGTTCACCAAGCGGCTGGAACAGACGCAGGATCAACTGGCACACGCGCAAGCCTCGGAGCTGATCGACAAGGCTACGCAGGCCGAAGGCGGCCGCCCGAGCAACGCCGTCATTCAGCAACTGATCGACGGCGACAAGGAGCGTCCGCCCGCTGAGCCTCGCGTCGCCAAGGCCCTCGAAGAACGTATGACCGGCGAGCGTCACGGCACTGGGGGTGCGCAAGACGTCGACCCGTTCGGCAACGTGCACGCAGCGCTGGGCAACGGCAACCCGAAGGATGCAGTGATCCGCACGAACCTGAGCGGCAACGCCCGCAGCGAGGACGTGCAGGGTCGTCGTCGTCCGGCCGAGTCGAACCCCCAAGCGCAGCGTCCGCCCGCCGCAAAGACTGAGCCCGCGCCACCCAAGACCATCGGTACGGACAAGACCTACGGCAACGCAGATCTTCCCGCCATGATCGACGCGTTGCGCGAGCGAGTGAAGGACTTCCGACGTCCTGACGTCGACACCGACACGCTGAGCCTCGGCAACGAGTTCCCCGGCTACCAAGCGCGTCAGGTGAATCCGACGCAGTGGGAGATCATCGGTCCGGACAACGAGGTCGTCTACTCGATGGGCGCCAAGGACAAGGGGGCACCCCCAAGCCCAAAAGCGGTAGCCGCCAAGAAGGCGGCACTCAAGGACGCAGCTTCCTCTGGTGACCCGGCCCTGGTGCAGGAACTCCGCACGTCAGACGACGCTGCGGGGCTGCAGCGCGCCGTAACTGAGCTGTTGAAGGGTGCGGGCAAGGGCAAGACCGACGCTGCCATCGACGAGGCGAACGCTCGCCTTTCTGAGCTGGTGCGCGACAACCCCGACGTGTCCTACAGCCTCATGCGCGATCACCAGACCGCGCAGAGCGGCGTGGGCCCGCAGGACCGCCGTGGCGTGTACGAGTACATCAAGCGCGTGCTGGGCGGCAAGATCTACCTTGCGTGGAAGGACATCCTGCACGCCGGCGAGTTCGAGCGTGTGCACATGGCCGACGGCTCGCACGAGGACGTGATCCGCCTCTCCATCCACAGCCTGAACCCGCTGAGCACGGCGCACCACGAGGCGCTGCACGGGTTCTTCGAGCGCCTGCGCGACATCAAGCAGGGCGGCGTGATGGACGTGCTGGACCGGGCCGCCAGCTCTGCGCCGGTGATGAACCAGCTCAAGAAGCTCCTGGCCGGTCACCCCGAAGCTCTCAAGCAGTTGGGTGACGCTGAGGAGCGCGCTGCGTACATGTACCAGTTCTGGGCCGCTGGCAAGCTGACCATCGGCGACCACACCCGCAACGTGTTCCAGCGCATCGCTGACTTCGTGCGCTCCGTGTTGGGCATCTGGTCGAACGACGAGCGCGCACTGCACATCCTCGACTACTTCCACCAAGGTGAGTTCGCCAAGGACAGCACCAAGCAGTTCGCCCGTGACGTGATCAACGAGAAGCTGATGACCCAGGGCCGCAACGCTGCACTGGAATCTGCCAAGCGCATGACGCAGCCCTTCCGCGAGATCGGCGAGTCCCTGGCCGTGGCCGGTGGTGCACGCCTGCGTGACACGGGCATCCCAGCGCTGCGTGAACTGGCCGACGCCATGAAGCTGCACGGCACCGCCGAGGGCGCGGACGCTGGTTTCCTGCCCGCTGCGCGCGCGGCTCGTGCCCAGGTGATGAACGACCTGGGCGCTAAGCTCAAGGGCGCAAGCCAAGCGGCACTCACGGCTGCGTTGGAAAGCCTGCAGACCAAGAGCAACGCATCCATCGACGCCCTGGCCAGCCCCGAGGCTCGCCTCGCTGCGCGCATGGCGAAGAAGGAGATCCGCAAGACGCTCGACTCCATGTACAAGTACATGCAGGACCGTGGCGTGGACGTGGATGATCTGGGCGTGGGTAAAGACTATTTCCCCCGCCAGTACGACGCCAGCTTCATCAGCGGTCATCAGGCTGAGTTCAAGGCGGTGCTGGCTAAGCACGGCGTCAGCAATCCCGACAACGTGATGAAGAAGATCGTCGGCGCTGAAGGTGCCGAGTTCACGGTGGAGGTCGACAAGCCCGGCATGCAGGCCTTGAAGGCGCGGACCCTAGCGCACATCCCCGACGCTGAGCTTGCGCCGTTCATGCGCAAGAACGTGTTCGAGATCATGAACAGCTACATCACGCAGGCCACGCGCCGCGGTGAGTGGGCTGACCGCTTCGGCGACAAGAACCAGCGCATCGACGGGCTGATGCAGCAAGCGCAGCGCGAAGGTGCCACGCCCGAGCAGATGAAGGCTGCGCAGAACTTCATCCGCTCCGTGGACGGCACGCTGGGCGACACGATCAACCCCGAGGCTCGCCGGCTCATCGGCAACATGATCGTGTACCAGAACATCCGCCTGCTGCCGCTGGCCATCTTCAGCTCAGTGGTTGACCCGCTGGGAGTGGTGGTGCGCGGCGGCACGGTGCGCGAAGGGTTCGAGACGTTCAAGCGCGGCATGCGTGAGACGGTGAAGAACTTCAAGAAGGAAGTCACCGACGACGAGATGACCAAGCTGGCCGCATCCATCGGCACGATCGACGATACGACCCTGGTGCACACGCTGGGCGCTCTGTACTCGCAGGGCATGGTGGGCGACACCGGCCGCAAGATCAACGACACGTTCTTCCGCTACAACCTCATGGAGCAGTTCAACACGTCGATGCGTGTGGGCGCTACTGAGGCTGCGCTGAACTTTATCAAGCGCCACGCTGACGGTTCAGCCAGCAAGCACAGCGAGCGCTGGATGCAGGAGCTGGGCCTGCAGAAGGGCAGCGTGAAGCTCGACGCAAACGGCCGCCCCGACGTGAGTGACCCGGCGATCAAGATGGCTGTGAACCGCTGGGTCGACGGCGCTGTGCTGCGGCCTGACGCAGTGGACAAGCCCATCTGGATGAGTGACCCGCACTTCGCGCTCATCGCGCACTTGAAGCAATTCGTGTTCAGTTTCCACGAGACGATCCTCAAGCGCGTGGGCCACGAGTTCGATCACGGCAACTACGCGCCTGCAATGGCGCTGGCCAGCTACGTGCCAGTGATGATGGCTGCGGACTTCATGAAGGGCCTCATCCAGGGCGGCGGTGATCAGCCTGAGTGGAAGCAGAACTGGGAACTGAGCGACTGGGTGCAGAGTGGCATCGAGCGCGGCGGCCTCTACGGCACGGGTCAGTTCGCAGTGGATGCGTTCAAGGACATCCACCGTGGCGGCAGCGGCATCGGTGCTCTGGTGGGTCCGACGCTTGAGCAGTTGACCGACGCGGCGCGTGTGCTGGGTGGGCGCGAACAGTTCGGGCACTTCGCCCTCAAGAGCATGCCCGCGAATGCGCTGTACGCGAAGGCCCTCGGCGGCGAAGCGACGGACCCTAAATTCGTTGACTGAAGGGCGGATCGAAAGGGTCGGTTTACCTATGTAGACTGACTCTCTCTTATATTCTTATACTTATATTTTGAAATCTTCTAGAGAAATAGAAGTATAGGTAGAAGTAGATATAGTGGTTTGTAGTGGAGGTTTGCCACCGCAAGTCTCAAAGATCGCAAGCGCCCGTGTGGGTGCGAATGGCCCGGCACAGGCCTCTGTGGGTCGCGGTCCGTCCCCGTTTGAAAACAGGAAAGTGCACACCTCTGGGCTATTCGCAACGGACAGAAAGACTTCCGCTTGAAGCTGTAGCGCTTGCGAATACAGCCAAGAGCTGTACTGGTAAGAGCTAGTTCCCGAGCTTGATGCGAAGCCGCCCTTCAAGATCAGTGATGCGCATGGTCAGGCCCGTGAAGGAGCCCACGTCGTGCGGAATGGCGCCGATGCGCTGGCCCTTGTACTTGAACCATATCTGACGAGAAGTACAGTCGATCTCAATTTCATCCCAGTGAGCGTAGAGACCTTTCTCGTCGCTATCAGTGAGAAGGCCGTCGCCGGCCAGTGATTGGAAGACAGCGTCGACGATCTTCACGCGAACATATCGGGTGTGAGGTTGACGAACTTGGGCTGACGAGGAACTTTGGGCGGCGCGGGTGGAAGCGCTGCGATCTCCTCGCGGGAGTACCACACGCTGCCGTCGCAAGGCTTGCCGCCAAGTGTGCACTCGGGGCTCTTGATGCCTTGAACATAGGCATCCAGGCCGAGAGCATTCAGGTGGCGGGCTGTCATCTTGGTACGCCAGCCCGCGAAGCTGAACTCTTCACGGTAGTGCGAGAAGCGCGGCTCGGGGTGACCTTCTGCTGCTGCTTCAAGAGTGAGGGCAACGCGCATGGCGGGATCTACCCGTCGCGCAATAGCATTGCCGTTCAGGCGGTAAACCTCGCCGTCAGTCTCGCAGTTGCCACGCCTGCACGCGCGGCCCTCATAGAAGGCCTTGGCAACCGTACGCGCCGTTTCAGGCGTGTGGTTGCCCCACCCGTAGAAGCCCATCGCTCAGTCCTCAGCGCTCGTCACGTCGCAGATGTCGTCCGTGTGCTTACAGTTGGCATTGAGCCAGCCGATCAGATCGGCCTTGTTCGTCGGCACTTCGACGTCCTCAGCACTGATGGCCTTGCGCTTGATGCCCAGGTCAGTCAGTTCTTTCTTGCGCTGAGAAACTTCGGCCTGAGTGCCGGCCCAAGTGGCTTCAGTGTGGTTGAGCGCGGTCACGCGGTAGAGGCGCATGTCGATCCTTGGGAAAGTTGAAGGCGTGCAAGACGTTGTCGAGCACGGTGTGCAGCCGACCGTTGAGTCGGTGTCTTACGCGGGCGGCGCTTTGCGTCAGGCTTGTCGCCCAATGCGTACGCGGCGATTGTCGAGCGACCTACGGAGTCGTTCTCCCAGGCAGCAATGTGGATGCGTTTGTGCCGCTTCAAGATGCGCAGCAGCTTGCGCGCGGTGTTGGCGTGGATGCCTGATTCCTCGATCAACTCGAAGACTGTGCAAGGGCCATCGAGTAGGCAACCAAAGCACAAAGCATACGCAACAGCGCCGCTGTTCGTATGGTTCAGGTTGGGCATGGGAACATTCGCTCAAGGTCTGCAGCGCTCAAGAGCTGCATGGCTTCTTCTTTGGTCATGCCGCCGCGTAGCCCACGCCAGTAGTCCACCGCCGAGTTGTGGTCACAAGCACCGCCACGCCGGCGATGCGGGAAGTGGTATCCCTGACAGCGGCAGGCGAGGCGGGTATTGCGGTGCTTGGCGGTAGAACGAGGCGGGAGAGCGTTGACCAGGGCGTAGCCGCGGGTCACGCTCCCTCCGGGCGTAGCCCCAGGTACACCGGATGGCGCGGCTTGTCCTTCACGCCGATGGGGAAGTGCTTGTACTTGACGATCGCGCCACTAGGAACGACACGAGTGCGACCCCACTCCCACCACCACACGCGGTCTTCAGCAGTGAACCCGGTGCCGATGTTGAACTCGACGCCGGTCTTCACATCGCGCACGATGAGCGCACCCATCGTGCTCTTGCCGGTGAGCCCAGCCTTGGACGTGCTGCGTTTCGTGCGGCCCAGTTCGTTCGTCTCGGCTTCGTTGCCGTTGAACATCTCTTCTTCGATGCCGATGACTTCGGCCTCGCTGTCCTCGAAGCGCTTGAGCTTCAACAGGTAGCCTTCCTTCGCCGTGCTGCGGCCGCACTTGTAGGGCGCGTTCGGCGCACGCAGGATCAGGCCCTCGAAGCCCTTGTTGAGCGCGGCTTCCTCGTAGGCGTCCAACTGCGATCGGTTTTCGATCAGCGCGGACTCCAACAGGTCCACAGGCAAGCCCGTGAGCTTCTCAGTGAGGCGCTGCAGCTCGTGCCAGCGCTCACGGTAGCCGTAGGGTGCGTTCCACAGGTCGAACACGTAGAAGCGGGCATCGGGCTTGCCTTCGTGGCTCATGACGGCCGTAAGCGTGTCGCGGTAGGCCGTCTTGCTCCATGCGTCGCCCATAATCAACTCGCCGTCGAAGCCTTCAAGCATCGGGCGGCCGAACAGGTCCGCGAGGTGCTTGTTGGGGATCGGCTTCAACGATCGGCTCATGAGCTTGCCGCCGATGTTGATGGCGCGAATGCCGTCGAGCTTTGGGCTGGCCAGGACAGGGTAGGCCAGCTTGTCGAAGTCGACAGGGGCGGCGAGCATGGGCTTGAAGTCACTCATTTGCGCTTGGCTTTCGGTTCAGCCTTGGGTTGGACTCGGCTGGTGGTGATGAGGTGCATGGCATGGCGGTGCAGCGGTGAGTTGCGGTTCGCCATGCCCAGCACGAGATGCAGTGCGGTCTTGTCGTCCTTGTGGCCGCTGGTCGGCGTGCGCACCACGTCATAGAACGGGTGCGTGCTGCCGTTGTTGATGGTGGTGGTGAGACGCCACCCTTCCTTGGCAGCTTGCTCTGCCATGACCTTGTCCCACGTCATCCAATCACCTCGCGGCCGTCCATGTAGGCTTTGATCTGTTCAATGCGCATGGCTTCCTTGAGCTTGCTCGGGTTGGTCTCAGCGAACACGCGCAGGGCGATGGCGACAAAAGTCTCGACGCCGGCCCAGGCCTCGGTGTTCGCATCCACCAGCAGGAGTTTGTTGTCAGTGAGCAGGTTGCGGATGTGAAGCACATCAGTCATGACCTGCTCAGTCATGGCGTTGATCTGCTCTTTAGTGGGGCGAGTCATCGTGATCTCCGTACAGCTCTCGGCGGCGACGCACGGCGTTCGGAATAGTCTTGCGCTCACGCACACGGCGCGCAAGATAGAGCAGAAGGAGGGTGGTGCTGGTAACGCGGTAGATCGCCGTCACGACTCGCGCAGTCGTGAACAGCGGCTGGAAGTTGATCATGCAAGACCTTGGAGGAAAGTGGTGAGGTGATGTGCGAGGGTCTTGCGGTCCACGACATCAGTACGGAGTTGTTTGACGGTCCAGACGCTCGACCAGACCGTCGGCTTCGTCATGATCCAGCCGCCTTCTTCAGCGCCCAGGATCACCCACACGTTGCGCTTCTCTTCCCAGCGCTTGCGACCCCAATCCTGTTGCAGCGCGCTGAGGTGTGGGTTCTTGCCGCCACAGAGGTCGACCACAGTCGTGTCGCGCTTGGGCAGCTTGATGAACTTCCACTCGACCCAGAGGTCACGCTTGGCGCTGTACCAGTGGTCGAAGGTGCCACCCCGATAGGGATTTGACATCTTCTCGCGGTGGATCACGCTCAGCGGCGGCATGTGCCGGTGCACGCTCGTGTAGAACGTGGTCTCAGGTTTGCTTGCCACCGCGAGACTCCAACTCGATCAGCAGCTCAATGTAGTGCTTCGCCTTCTTGAGGTCGTCGAGTCCGTTCTTTTGGCGCCAGCGAGAGACGTACTTGATGACGTTGCCCTCGAAGTATCCGATGCCGTTGGCGTGGATGAACTCGACCGGCTGAATGGCCATGGACTTGTAGTGGCCGCCGCCCTCTTGGCGGGAGAGGGCGGTGGGCACCGGTTCAGCCTTCAGAGGTTTGGAAGGTAGGCCGACGTGGGCCGTGCCGCCAAGGTTTTTGCGAACGCTCATTTGCGCACCATCGCTGCGTAGATGTCCTGCACATGCTTCGCTTGCGCGATAGCGTCGTGCAAGGCGTTGTGGGCCAGCTTGTTCTCAGGCTTGGGCACCGAGGACGCCGCAGGCAGCGCCTTGTACGTGCGCACGCAGCGGGTGTTCCAGAACTGCCAGGGGGTCGTGAGACCGAGCTGGGTCATCGCATGTGCGAGCATGGCGATGTCGAAGTCGGCACCGTTGCTCCACACGCGTCGCTGGTCGTGCTCGAACCATCCGATGAGTTCGCGCAGCGCAGCTTCCAGGGTGAGCTTGGGCTGCTCGTGGAAGACAGCCTGGGCTGCGGGCGATTGCCCCATCCACCACTGCAGGGTCGACTCGCTCACGCGGCGACCCAGGTCGATGTTGCTGTTGATGCTGACAGAGGCGTAGAACGCCTTGTCTTCGATGTCACCTGATTCGAGGTTGAACTTGACCGCGCCGATGCTCAGGATCACGGCGTCTGCCGTAGTCCCGAGCGTCTCCAAGTCGATCATCACGTCCTTCATAGGTCGTTTTCGCTTTGCTGGTTGGGTGGCAGACACCCGCGAGCGAACAAGGGGCATGCTTGCTCGCGGGTACTACGTTGCGCCGTTGGGAAGGTCAGGCGGCGGTCTTGCGGCCGCGCTTGGCCGGCACGGCTGCGGCCACCGGGGCGGGCGCTTCCTTGACCGGGGCAGCCGGGGTGGCAGCGTCCAGCAGAGCCAGCTTGGCCTGGATCTTGGCTGCGGCCTTGTCGGCAGCAGCCTTGGCCTTGCCCTGGGCCTTCTCGATCGCCTGGAAGGCCTTGTTCGCGGCCTTGGTGGCAGCGGCGTGGGCCTTCTCGGCGTCCTTGAGGGCGCGGTCAGCGGTCTTGACGGCTGCGTTGCCGATCTTCTCGGCCTCGTTCACAGCCTTCTCGGCGTCCTTGGCGGATGCCAAGTGGGTTTTCAGCTCTTGCTTGAGCACGGCCTTGGCGGCACGGGCTTCACCGGGGGTCATCACTTTTGCCACGGAATTTCTCCTTGAGTTGGGCAACGTACGAAAGCTCGTGCAGTCGTGCTGCACGAGAGATGAGTCGGTCGATGACCGACTCGCGGCGAAGGCTGGATGACTCCACCTGGAGGCACCACAGCACTTCTTCCTCGGTCAGCTCATGCAGCGTGCTGCGCAGGCTCTGGAACGAGTCCAGAGCCTGTGCAACAAGCGTGCGACGAACTGCCACGGGATCAGCGGCGGGCCGCAGGCTTCTTGGCTGCGACCTTGCCACCACGGGCGTTCGGGGCTTGGTAGCCACTCACGTCGGGCTCGACCATCAGCGCGTCGCGCGCCTCGGCCATGCGAGCCACGGCCACGCCGGCGTTCTCGTTCGGCTTCGGGTCGCTGAAGGTCAGCGACGGGTACTCGGAAGCCTCGTTGAAGCCCACCGTGGTGACCACGCCGGCCGGGCCGACGCCAAAGGTGCGGTTCACCCCTTGGACGTAGCCGTCGAAGGCGCGCAGGGCCGTTGCAGACACGCTCAGGGTCCACAGCGGGGTGTCCTCGTCGGCGTCAGGCGGCAGCACGGCCAGCAGGCGGTTGTTGCTGCACGCCTTGCCCTTGCCGTTGGCACCGGATTGGAACTCGTTCATGGGGCAACCCTGGCAAGAGTCGCTCTGCAGGTTGGGCGAGTTCTTGCTGGGCGTCATGTCCTTCGGGTTGGGGCCGATGGCGAAGCAGCCGGGCGGGACGATGTTGTTCTTGTCGAACGCGGTCTCGTAGAAGTTGTGCGTGGTCATGAAGTCCACGATCACCAGTTCCAGCGGACCTTCGGTCTTGGTGCCGTCGGGCAGCACGAACTTCTTGTCCTGGGTGATGCGAATCTTGTTGCCGCCACCGGGGGCGATGCGGTCAGCCAAGCTCGCGGCTTGCGCCTTCAGAGCTTCTTGGATGCTGACGACAGCGCCACTGGTGGGCTTGCGCACCGCGACGGCGACGGCGGTCTTGGCGGGGGCAGTTTTCTTGGTGGCCATGTGGTTCCTTGAAGTTACAGGGTGCGCAAGTTGAGGCGCTTCTTGGTGAAGGGCTTGATGCCCGGAATGGAGCCTTTCTGCTCCAAGATTTCGCGCACGGATGCGTCGGACAGCCGGCGTTGGAAGAGATGGAAGTAGCCGGTCTTCTTGACGTAGGCGAAGAACGCCACGTCGTCTTCGATCTGGCCCACAACACTCGAACTGACTGAGACCGTGGCGGTCTTGCCGGTGGCCTTGGCCATGCCCTGCTTGTCCAGGGTTTCCATCAGCTCATCGGCCAGCTTGGTGTAGCTGTCTTCGACGACCTTGAGTTCTTCTTCGAGCTTGCGCTTCTGCTCGCGCAGCTCAGAGAGGGAGTCAATGCGAGAGCCGAGGGTGCCGTCCTCGGTGAGGGATGCGGCCACTATGGTTGCAGTGGCTTTGGCAGAGGTGACAGTGGGCTTGATGCGGGCCATGCGTTCGCCTTAGGTGAATGAATCATACCACATTCCTGAACGCTTTGTTCTGGAATGTTGAACGGGTTATCCTCGAAGCTCCCTAGCTACGCGGGCAGAGACACACCGCTGTATCGCTTCAGTGATCAGAGCCCTGAAGTCGACCTTTCGTACGGGGAGCGTGAAGACGATGTCACCAACTTGGAAGTCACTGGGCATCGAGGACTTGTTGCGGTCTATGGCGAGCTGCAGATGGTCGAGGATCTCGGTGTCGGTCATTGCATCTCCTTGGCGACCTTCGCCACGATCATGAGCTTGGCTCTGCGGCGGTAGGCCTCTGCCAGCAGCGCAGTGCCGTTGACGCCGATGTCCTCGTACTTCATCTCGAAGCAATCCTCGTACACATCGTCGAGCGCCATCGGCTGTGAGTGCACGAGCTTGACGCGGGCGATCACAATGCCGGTTAGCACGTCCGTCGTGATGGTCAGCCAGTCAAGGCCGGGGTACTCAAGCGAGAAGAGTTTGGTGCTCACTTCAACTCCAGTGCTACCGCCGTTGAGACCGCATCGCTATAAGCCTCGGCAAGGGTGGGTGCTTGACAGTCGATGAAAGAACTCGCTTGAATGCCTTCGTGGATGCTGAATCTGAGCTGCCACCGTTTTTCGAAGCATCTGACAAGGCAGACTTTTGGATGAAACTTCAGGAACACGCTGGCTTCTTCTAGCTGCTCACGGGTCATGCCCTGCGGATTAAATCCGTGCAACGCTTCCTCTCGGGTCAAGGCGTAGCTATCGAGGTCGATCATTGCGCAAGCTCGTAGGCAACTTGTGAAGCGACAGCTTCAGCGTACGCCGTTTCGATCCAGAAGGACTTGCCGAAGAATGATGTGGCGACCGTTTCACCGGGGTAGGTCTTCCGTATTTCTACGATCCAGTCGTTGCCGACGGTCCTGCTAACTTTGTAAACAGTCGGGTGGGACTTAAAGAAGTCCCGCAGTATCCCGTGCTCCTCGCGCGTGAAATACAGCGGTTTCGGCTCGTCGAGTGCCTGCCGTCGGGTCGCGCCCGTTATGCTGTGGGCAGGAAATAGGTCACTTGCTGTAGTTGATGTCATAGCCGCCTTCGCAGTTCAGCGGGATGTCCATGCACCACTGCAGCGGGGTCTTCATCACCTTCTGCATGAAGTCGAACGCCTTGGGCGCAATCTTCGCCTTCACGTGTGTGGAGACCTCGTCGTGTGTGGTCATGACGACGCGGTACTTGCGGCTGATGTCCAGCATCTGCTTGCCCACGATGATGCGCGCCAGGGCCTGCACGAGGTTCTCGCACAGTAGGCCGCCGTAGATCTTCTTGCGCTGCTCGCCCGACTGATAGGTCCACTCGTCGTAACCCGTGTCGTCGTTGACGCCCTGCTTGAGGTTCGGGTACTTGAGCGACATGCCGTTGGGCAGCCAGATCGTTTCTTTCTCCCAGGAGATGCACTTCCATGAGCCGGTGCGGCCCACGGCCATGTCTTCGATGATCTCCTTACACTTCTCCCAGCCGTCGCGAATCTTGTTGTTCTTGCGGCGGTAGGTGTTGATGATCGCCTTGCACTCGTCAAGCGTGAAGAACACAGGCGGGCCACCGAGTGCGCCCTTGGCCAGGGTGACTTGCAGCTTGGCTGCGCCCATCTGGTAACCCAGGCCCAGCACGCAGACCTTGCCGACGAAACGCTCGGTCTTGTCGTCGGTGGTGATCTCGCGGCGGTACACAAGGTCGGCAAAGCGGCAGTAGGCATCACGATCGTCGCCGCGAGCCACGCCTCGGCTCTTGTCCCAGGTGTCCGCTGTGCGGAACGCGTCGAGCAGATCGAGCTGGTTCCAGAGCCATGCGTTGACGCGGGCTTCGATCTGGCCTGAGTCCACCGTGCAGATGTTGTGCTCCTTGGCGGCCAGGATCGACAAACGCAGTTCCCCACCACGGGTGAGGTTCTGCATGTTCATCTTATTGTTCCCACCCCAGCGCCCAGTATGGGCTCGGTAGTACGCATATCCGCATGGGAGTGGCATGCCACCGGCGCCAGCCTTGAGGAAGCGCTCGGCGCGGGTGACGTTCGTTGTGGACTTGACGGCGATGCGGCAATCCACGAGGTTGCGCAAACGCTCTTGGCGCTCGGCCAGCTTCTTGATGTCTGCGACCTTGCCAAGATTCAGGCCGGCGCACAAGGCGTCAACATCGTCGGGCAAGTTGATGAACTTCTCGTCGTCTTTCGCAAAAGCGTATGCCCACTTGTCCTCGTCTTTCCGAAGCTCCTTGGGCTTCTTCATCCAGGCCGGGCTGAGCTTCACAGGCGGCTCAATGCCCTCAGCGCGCAGAAGGTCAGCGAACTTCTCGTTGCTGCCCACGATGCGCTTGGCCTTGAGCATGTGCCGGGCCTTGCCGGTCAGTTCACGCTCGGCCACAGACTTGAGCAGCGTCTTCAGCTCAGGCAGCTCGCTCGGCTTCTCGTAGAGGTCAGTCGGGATAATCTCAAGCAGCAGTTCTTCGCGTCGGTAGACCTCACGGTCCAGCTCAGCCTTGACGCGCGGGAGGTCGACCTTGAGCACGGGGTCGCAGAACATGCGCACGGTGAGGTCGATGAGGTCGATCTCGTCCTTGGGCATGTTGAGCAGCATCTCTTGGAAGATGCCCAACATCTCGTCCACATCCACGCCGCAGTAGTCCGCGCCCTGGTCGTAGAGCTTCTCGGCGACGAGCTGCTTATAGCGGCGGCCCTTCATCTTCTCAAGGTTGCCCTTGAGCTTGCCGGCGCGGCCGTAGAACTGCGCGACCTCGTCCAGGCCTGCACCGATCTCGTTGCTGTGCAGGCCGCGGGCCATGCTCAAGGTGCAGTAATACTTCAGCGGCACCACCCCGTAGTGGTGGCTTAGGATGAAGCCGTCAAACTGTGTGTTGTGGCAGAGCACGGTGTGCGTGCTCCACGGGATCGTCTTGAGGAACGCCTTGATCTTGGGGCCGGGAATGACGACGCGTTTCTTGTTGCCGACCTTGACGCCCATCATCAGCGCTTCGAAGCGCTCGTCGCGAATGTACTCCGACGTGCTCAGCTTGGAGAGCGTGTAGTCGTCATCGTAGAAGGTCTCGAAGTCAATGCTGACAAGCCGAGACCAGTCGACTTGCTCGATGGGGAAGGTCGGGCGCGTGAAGTCGTAGACCGGCTTCGGTGGCGCTTTGCGGACGGCGTTGGCCCAGCTCATGATTCAAGGCTTTCTGCGACGATCTTCGCGATGAGGGGTTCGATCTTCCCCTTGAGGTGACTGCGGCGCATGCTGAACGTGGTCCCGTACTTGGTGTTGTGCATGTTGTACTCAGGCATTGGGATACCTGTGCTTCGCAGCGCGTCGAGTTGGTCCCAGTTCATGTACACGTTGGGCCCGGCGTTCTCAATCATGCAGACCAAGTCCGCGAGTACCTGCGTGTTCGGGACCGTCATGAGGTTAGGCTCTCAGCCACGGCTGCGGCCAAAAACTGCGTGTAGATTGCAAGCGCTTCTTCTCGTCGCATGGTGTAGATTCGATTGCCTTCTACGGATTGGTAAATTTCAAGCGATGCCGGGGTACATCCGGCCCCCGTGAGTCGACTCGCTTGTGACCACATCAAGTAGATGTGATCGCCTCCGTATGCGAGCAGCGCCCCTTTGAGGTCTTCGACAATTTGGGCAGCGCTCACGACTCACTGTTCGCCGCGAACAGTTCCAGCAGCGACTTCATGCGGCCCTCCTTGGGCATGAGGATCTCGTTGTAGATGCGCTCCTCGATCGTGCCCTTGGCGATGCAGACGACGATCTCGGTCTTCTGCTTCTGGCCGATGCGGGCTTGGCGCTTGTTGCCTTGCTGCCAGATCTCCAAGTCGTACGTGGGGCTCGTCCAAATCGTCGACGTGCCCGCTGTGAGCGTCAATCCGTGAGCAGCGCTCTTGGGGTGCGCAAACAGCACGTCGTACTCGCCGCGCTGATACGTGTTGACGATGCGGATGCGGTCCGTGTCAGTGGCGTTGCCGTCAAGCACGGCGTACGTCATGCCACGCTTCTCAGCCTCGTCCACCAGGGCAAGCCGCTGGTGACCCCAGAAGAAGAACACGAGAGGGTGCTTGCGCACCTCGCACATGTCGAGGATCGACTCGTAGCGCTCCGTTTCAATGACGTGATACTTCGAGTCGTTGTCGTACACCGCGCCGCTGGCGATCTGTTGCAGCTTGGTGGTGACGGCAGCAGCGTTGACTGCCGTCATGGTGAGGTTCTTGCCCGCCTGCTTGCCGGTGACGAGCACCTGGGCCAGCTCCATGTCCTTGTAGGCCTTGGCCTGCTTGGCGGTCATGGTGTAGTCGACGGTGTACGTGTGGGTCTTGGGGATGTCCACACAGTCTTCGAAGCGGTGGCGGATGACGATGTCGTTGAGCAGGCCGAACACGGCGTCTTCAGCTCCGTCCTTGTCGCGCCATTCCATCGCGTGCTGGCTACGCCCCACTTGGACCGGTGTGCACACGCTGCTGCGGAACGCATAGAAGCTCGGCCCCAAGCGCTTGCCGCCGTCGAGCAGCAGCATCTGATGCCAGATGTCGCAGATGCCGTTGCTGGTGGGCGTGGCCGTCATGTTGGCCGCGTGGGCGAAGACCTTGTTCTTCGGTTGGAAGATGCGCAGCGCGGCCTTGGAGCGCTGGCTGGTGTGGTGCTTGAACGCCGTGGACTCGTCGGCCACGACGTCGCCGTCTTCGAAGCGTGCCCAGAAGGGTGCCTTCTGCTTGATGAGCCACTTCACGGCGTCGTGGTTCGTGATGTACACGTCCGCATCAACCTCGAAGGCTTGCTCGCGCTTCGCAGCCGTAGCCACCGAGACCTTCATGTCTGGCGCGAACTTGGCGAAGTCGTTGGCCCAGGCCACGGTGAGCAGCGAGCGCGGGGCCAGAACCAGCATGCAGCCGCCACGCTTGCGCCGGCGCTCAGCCCAGGCCCAGATGCGCACTGCGGTCTTGCCGGTGCCTGGGTCGCTCATGTCGAAGACGATGGGCGTGGTCTTGCTGTGCTCCAGGCTCACGGCTTGGTGAGCCATGGGCTTGATGAGCTGGCGGGCTCGGGACTTGATCATGGAGAAAGATCCTTGGCGATGCGTTCAGCGATGTCCGCTCGGCAGCGGTTGCACGTGATCTGAGAGGTGATACGCGTCGTACGGCGCGGTGTGGCCTCGCTGAACCACGTGCCGCATGCTGTGGTGTGCTTGCTCTTGGCGTAATGCGTGACGCGAGGGCGCTTGCGCTTCACTTCAGCTCCTTTGCAACTTCACGTGCGGTGCGTGCTTTGCACGACAGGCAAGTGACAAGTTTGGTGTTGGGAACGGCAGGGGTGATGGCCAAGATAGGGCGGTTACAGGCGGTGTACCTACCCGAAAAGGGCGTTTCCCAGTGCATCACGCGACGTAGCCGATCGACAGCCTTGTCTGACATAGGTCGAGCAGTTTGTGAAAGCCGAGCGTGGTGTTCACGTCGGCGTGAGTATGGAATGCGATGAACGCTCCGAACACGAGCACCGCAGGGTCAAGGTCAGGCTTGCCGCCCTCAGCCTCGATCTCGTCGATGGCTTCGAGCAGCATGCGCGTGATGGCCGGCAGGCCAGGGGAAGCCACGCCAGGGGTGGCTACCTCCAGCGCGTCAAGGTAGCGCTTCATCGCTTGCCGACCTTGCACTGCCCTCCGTTCCAAGGTCCGTACTGGCACCACTGGCAACTGAACTTGTTCGGGTTCGGTGGGAAGTCCGTGCACTCCGTGATGGCGCGGCCGCGCTTGTCCAGCGCTGTGCGGAACCGCAGGCCCTGGTCACGCGTGAAGACGCGCTCCGTCACTTCGTTCTGGTCGAGATACCAGAGCTGTGCCGTGACCCGTTCCACCTTGGGGTAGCGCAGGAACGTACAGAGCTGGTAGATCAAGACTTGGTCGTTGTGCTTGACCTCGTTGCCGAACTTCTTGCCGGTCTTGTAGTCGATGACGATGGCTTCCGTAGGGTGAGGGAAGACCAGGGCATCGAGCTTGAGGCGCAGCCACGCGCGTGCCCAGGGGGCAATGCCCCACTGGTCGTCCATGCCCCATTCACCTTCGAGTGAGACCACGCCTTCTGCGTACAGCGTGCGCAGGAAGTCGAACTCGATGCCGAAGTATTTCTCGGCCTCGGGCGCGAGGTCATACGAGTTGCCGCGCACGTACTGCTCGCAGCTATCGTGGACCCGTGAGCCGCGATCGTTCGCATGCTCCGTCTTGCCGGCCGCGAGCGGACGCTCGGGTTCTGGGATGCGTTGGTCGTGCTTCAGGTAGGCAAGGAACTTGCACTTCTCAAAGTCGACGAGCTTGCTGTGAGACCACGAGGTGATGGGCATGACGGGGTTCTAGAGTAGGTCGAAGTGCGATTAGACCACTTCGGAGGCCGACTCAGGGCTTGGCTGCAGCGGCCTTGGCCTTGGGCTTGGGCGGGGACGTCAGGGCGAAGTAGGGCGTAGCCGCCTTGAACTTGGCCTGCTGGCTGGCAGCGTAGATCGTGCGGCCGCCGATGTAGGCGATAGCGCGGCCTTGACTGACAAAGGAACGGTCAATGCTGACCTTGGTCGCGGCGGCGCTGAGCGTCGCCATCATGTCACTGACATGCTTGTCCATTGCAAATCCTGTGAAGCTGAAGCTGCAAACGCTTCGCTTCGATGAGTTGAGGGGTTGCGACGCCGCCTGTTCGTGCCCGTGTAAGTTGGCACTTGACATAGGAGTCGCCGAGTTGCTGGCGTTGTTTGGTTTGGTACTTCCGATCTGCAGCCCTATTGGCCGTGCTTGTACATGCTGTGCAAGTCGATCTGTAGCGACCTTGGCATGTGGGGAAGGTTGAGAACGGGAACCACTGCTCGCAGGTTTTGCAGCGTTTCCCACCGGGCGGGTGGACCTTCATGCGAAGGTCGTGGCGATCTTGTTCAGCGCAGCCTTGCCGTCAGCGGCCATGATCAGCTCGTCGAGCAGGGCTTCTTCCTTGGCCTCAGCTTCGGTACGGATGCGCGCGGCCTCGTCTTGCCACTTCTCCGCTGCCGCCTTGGTTTCGTCCATGGCTGTCGTGAGCGGGTAGTCGAAGAAGTCAGTGACGTTGCAATAGCGGTCGCTGAGACCGAGCTTGGCCTTCAGCTTAGCCTGCCCAGAGCGCACCATGGCGAGCTTCTGCTCATCGCCGTAGTCGATGCTACCGTCGGGCTTCTCGCCCAGCGCCGCCATCTGACGGTGGATGAAGGCATTCTTCGCCGCCGCGATACGGGTCTTGGCGTGGTCGAGCTGGGTCTTGGTGAGTGCGGCCATGACTCAGGCCTCCTTCGAGTCGAGGTAGTCGACCAGCGCCTGGATGCCGGCGTTGCGCTCCTCGATCTCCTTGACCAGGGCCTTAGGCTTGTTCTTGATCTTCTCCAGATCGGCCACGGCGGCTTCTTGCTTGGCGATCAGGTCGAACAGGTCGGCCTTGGGGAATCCCTTGGCTTCAACACCGTTGATGAAGACGATGGATTCGACTTTGATGACTTGGGGCTTGGACACGGGGATCTCCTTGGGGGTAGGGGTAGGGGCAAGCACGGATTTCTCCACGCGGGGTTGGACGGGGTAACGAACACGATCGAGCCAGAACTCGATCGTGGGATCTCTGGCGTACGACGCGGTGTCGTTGCTCTGGTCACATGGGTCCAACTTCCACGTGTCGTCGAAGCACCGACGAAGCTGCTCGTAGAACCTGCCGTGCGGCGTGGTGATGTTCAGGCGACGGCAGGCACCAGCGATGGTGTCTCGTCGGGTGCCCGCGTGATCGGGTGAACGGCTGGCGTGATAGTCGTCGTAGAAACGACGATCGCTCTCCAGCGTGAGCGCGACGTCCCAGAGCTTCTGGGCGAATGTGGCATCCGGGCCCACGGGCATCTCCAACGCGTCGGGCTCGTTCGCATACTTGTTGATCTCGTTCTGCGGGTAGCCGAACTCGGCGTCGAAGTACCGGCGCAACTGGTCGCGGTCGAGGATGGTGTTCTTCATCGCCCATGGAGGCGTGCCGACGTAGAAACCGGGATAGCCCAGATGCGCAGATATGAAGGAGCGGCGTTTGCCGTAGGTGTCGAGGTCAAGAGGCTTTTTCGCGTACCGCCTCATGAACTGCGCATCGTTGCGCAGCAGTTTGACTGCGTCTTTATACCCCTGAGCGGTGAACGTCATGGTTCCACCTTGAGCGTCTCGCCCCACGGGGCGGTCTTGTTGTTGATCGAGCACCAGAGCACCGGATAGTCCGGTGCCTGGGCAGGGAACGGGCCTTCAAGGTCCGTGAGATAGATCAAGCACGCGGGCTTGATGTCGTTCTTCTCCAGCCAGTTGAACGGCGGGCGGAAGTCGGTACCGCCGCCGCCGTGGCACTTCATGCTGAACGGGTCTTGCATCGTCAAGTCGTCGACGTGGTTGATGCGCGCGTCGCAACTCAAGACGATCGTGCGTTCGGGCATCACTGCATCGCGGATGGAAGCGATCTCGTTGGCGAACAACTGCAGGATGTCGTTGCCGATGGAACCTGAGTCGTCAGTGACCAGCGCCAGCGTGCCCATGTGCTCGCTGTGCAGGCCGGGCAGGTAAATACCCAGCGACATGTAGCGGCGATTGAGGCGCGTCCACGAGTAGTCGTTCTTGGCGATTTCGATGGCAAACTGGCGCAAGCGCTGACGCCAGTCGGTCTTGGTGGCTGTGATCTCGTCGACGAAACGCTGCATGGACGCGGGCAGCTTGCCGATGCCACGGGCCGCGTTCGCAGCCTGGATGGTGGCTGTCTTCCAATCCTGGGCCAGCTCCTCCATCTGGGCGGCGTCCTGGGGCGCAGGTTTGAGGCTGTCCAGCCCGCCGTGGCCGCCCTTAGGGTTCTGCGGCAGCAGCTTGTAGACCTCGTCGGCGGTCATGCCGGCGAAGGCTGGGTTGAGCAGGCCGCCGCTGGTGGGCATGGTCATGCCGGCGTCGACGAGGATCGGGTTGATCACATAGTCGCCTGCGGCGTTCCAACCGCTGGGGTCGCGCGCCCCGACGCGAGTGATGTGCTCGAAGACGCAGTGCATCACCTCGTGCGCCAGGGCGAACTTGACCTCGTCGAGGGTGTGATCGTTGACGAACTGCGGGTGGTAGTAGATGTTCTTGCCGTCGACAGCCATGGTCGGCGGCTTGAGTGTGCTGTCTTCGATCATCTGCAAGCGCAAGGCCAGCGTGCCGAAGAACGGCTGCGTCTTCAGCAAGGCGATGCGTGCCTTGGTGATCTTGGTGTCGGCTTCTTGATCCAATTCAATCTCCGGTTAAGCCCACGGCAATACGGCAAGGATCTTGTCCGCCGCCCTGGCTACGTCAGCACGCACACGCTTGTTCTTGCGCAAGTCTTCGGCGGGCACGAGCAAGTCGCGCATGTCCGCTTCGATCTGCGTGAGCGTGGGGTCGCCTGTGAGGTTGAGTGCAGGAAGAATCGCCACGAACTCGCGAGCGTTCTCGATCGACGAGTCGTAGATCTTGCGGTCCGTGTCGCTTGTCTGCTCTTGAATCTTCGCGACGATCTTGCGAGCACGCTCAAAGACCTCCTTCACAGCAGCGTCCTGGCGAGCTTGGATGCGGCGTGTGATGTCGCCCTTGATCGACTCGATGTGGCCCTCGGACAGCTTCACGCGGAAGTCGTTGGCCGTGGCCACCGGGCTGAAGTCCACCTTGAACTCGAAGCGGTCCTTGATCTTGGCCGGGTACTCAGTGGCGTCGTACATCGTACCCAGGCGCACGCGCGCGGCCTGGATCAGGTCAGGGTAGTCCGCAACGAGCTTGTTCACCCGCTTGTCGAACTCGGTGTTGAACTTCTGCATCTCGTCGCTGTACTCCATGAACAACGAAGCGGGCAACAGGCGCTCGCCGTTGTCGCCCCAGCCCAACGTCACCTTGTAGTGGTGCTGGCGGGCCGCGCCGACAAGCTGGTCGATCGGGTCGAGGGCCGACTTGTCGATCAGCAGCTTGTTGTAGCGGCCGCCGTCTTTCGCGCCGTGGGCCTTGTCGACTTCGAGCGTGACCGAGCGGTCCAGTTTGCGCGCAGTCCACTGACGGATGTTCAGTGCCGCGAGCATGGCGAAGTCAGTGATGGATGTACTCATGTATCTCCCAGTTCCGAAGCGACGACCAGGGCGAGGTACGTAGGCCACACCTGTGCGTGCTTCTTCATGTGCGGATTCTTGGACGCGGCCCAGGTAGCGAACTTCTCCCGGTACTTGGTTTTTCGCGCCTGTGAAAGCTGGTGGTAACGCTTCGCGTCGGGGTGCTTGTGCTCGTGGAGCGCACTGCCGAGAAAGTAGTTCCTGTCGTGCATGGCGGTGTGGTCAACAACTTTGAAGCGCCGCGCGGAAGCAGCAACGTCATAGACGCAATACGAGATCAGCTCGCTCCACAACTGGCTCGATGGGGCGAAGATCACGTTAGACATGTTCGCTGCCCGTGCATACAGCGAGGCCTGAGCCTGATGCTGCAGCATCTGCATCCCCGTGGCGCTCAAGCTCACAGCAGTACGTCGGCGTTGTCGACGCTCCAGGCCTTGAACGCTGCGGTGAACTTGATCTTGTTCACCGTACGCAGCACGTCGCGGGTGTAGACCACTTGGAACTCACGCGGCAGGCGCTTCATGTATTCCATGAAGGTGCTATAGGCCGACTCCTCAGTCGTGGCCATAGCCAGCGTGGTGCTGATAGCGTGCTGCGCAGCCGGCGACGAGGGCAATGTGGCGCCCTCGGGGTCCACCTTGATCTCGTCCAACGTGGGCAGTTCCTTGATCACCTGGATGAAGGCGTCGTACTCAGCGGCCGCGCCTTCGCCCACGGTGCCGTTCATCAGCTCACGCTCGATGGTGCGGGGCAGGCCCTGGCGGCAGACCCTGTCAGCGAAGGCCCATGAGCGCGGCGACGGGAAGGCGTGCTTCTTTGCGTCCGGGTTGAAGTCGTGCAGCAGCTTGGCGCGGAAACGCAGGAACGCGATGCGGTGCTCGTGGATATTGCCCACGTCAGCGGCCCAGGCGCACCACTCGTCGAGGTCCACTGTGAGGTACAGGTGGACGAGGCGGTTCGCCAGCGCTGTGCTCATGCGGTGTGTGACGGCGCGGTCGTTCTCGTTGTTGCCGGCAGCCATGATGGCCCAGCCGTCAGGCAGCACGTAGTCGCCCACGCGGCGATTCAGCACAAGCTGGTAGGCACTGGCCTGCACAGCGGGCGGTGCGCTGTTCATCTCGTCGAGGAACAGCAAGCCCTCGCCACTGGTGGGCAGGAAGTTCGGCGGGAGCCACTTCATCGTGCCGGACTTGGCGTCAGGCGAGGGGAAGCCCTTGATGTCCGTCGGGTCCATCAGGCCCAAGCGCACGTCGCGCAGCTCGTACGGCTTCTTGGGCTTGCTGCGCTCGGCGCAGATCTGTTCCATGATCGACGACTTGCCGATGCCGGGCGCACCCCAGACGAAGCCGGGCTGCTTGGCGTCGATGAGACCGTTGACTGCGATGATGAGTTGGGAAGGCTTCATGCCGGAGTGTTTCCTTGAAGTTGTGCTGCGATGAGCAGCGTGAGGTAGTTCGTCATGTGTCCGAGAGCCGCGGCTGTTTGAGCCCCGGAAGTATTCAGCGCAAGTTCGCGTGTGTCGTAGCAGCTATGACTCCAAGCGTGCTGGCCGATGTACTCGAACCAGACTGTGCCGTTGTCGTCGTCACCGTAGGTGCTGAATCGGGTGAACAAGTCACCCTTGTCTTCGACGCCACGCAGCCACTGAAGGACTTTCTCTTTATCCATGGTGAGCTGGGTTTCCGACCCAACAGAAAGACGGCCCAGCACTGGGGTCTGCGTTGCCCGCACACTCCGACATGAAGTGGGCACAGCACTGGGCCGTCTATCTCTTGAGTCAAGAGGTGGAGCTGCAGGCCTCCATGAATTCACCTGCTAGGCGAGCGGTACTCTCTGCTCCGTTGAACTACTTCCAGCTCAGTGCTTGGACAACGAGCCAAGAGAGCCAGATCACACGCCAGAACCACACTTCGAAGTTCTGGCGTGCCAGCTTCTGCTTGAGCAGAGCGATGGTGCCGCCACTGTGAAATGTGACCGGCAACATCATAGCGTTTCGATCTGTCTCTGCAGCTCGTCGACCGACAGTGCGGAGAGCTGTTCGTTCTGTTTTTGGGCCAGGATGGCCAGCAGCGCCTGTTTCTTCTCCTTGTTGGCGCGGGCCTGGGCCAGGGCGGCGTTCTCGGCGAGGCGCACGGTGATCACGTGTTTGACCATTTCGAAGGCCAGCCGGTCCTCAGTGGAGACTGCAGTGCTAGGTTCGACGAACGAGATGGTCTCGTCAGACTTGGTGCGCTTGTGCAGACTGCGGGCGATGTCGTCCAGATTGGCCTTGCCCGTGGCGCTGGTCAGCGGCAAGTCCCACAGGTCTTCGACGCTGACAGCGCCCTTGGGAGTTTCGAAGCGGAGCTTCAGGCGGGATGCTTTTTCGAACATGGTGGTCCCCTTCAGAATGTGACCTTGATGACACGGTTGAACTTGCCGCTGACGCGGCACAGCACAGAGTTGCGCTGGGTGGATGAAAAGCCCAGGCCGCTGAGCTGCGACTCGGACTGTTCGGTGCGCATCTTCGCGCCGACGACTTCGATGACCTTGCGATGCGGCGTCAACTCGTCCTTGAGGAACTCGTTGTAGAAGCCGCGTGCGGTGCCGTCGTTGCGGCACCCATCGAGCATGAAGAAGTGGTGCTTGTTGCCCACGCCGCGACCGTCCCAGTAGTTCGGCGACAGCATCACGGCGTTGACACGCACGAAGGTCTGGGTATTGAGGCCCCAGACGTTGCGCGTGGCTTGAGTCGACGGCAGCGAGCTGATGAACTCGACGCCGTCCTTGTGCGTGTACGAGAACTTCGCAACCACGATGTTGCCCTTCTGGCCCACAGGTTGCGGGTATGCGAAGCGATGCACGGTGCCTTTGAAGTCGATCTCCACTTCGAAGCCGACATCCTTGTCTTCACGCTTGCTGAAATTGTGCACGTACAGGGTGTACGTACCCTCTTGCATCTTCTTGGCGTCGCCATAGAAGATGTTCTCGACGGGTTCACGTGTGATGCCGCCGCCTGCGTTCATGTCCACGTCCAGACGGCCGTCAGTACGTGTAGAGTGTTTGCGCATGAAGCTGATCTCGTTGCCGTCCGGCTCCATCATGTGAAAGTCAAGGTCGTCGTAGTTGAACCACGCAAGGCGGCAGCACAGGTCGCCGGTGACGTTGCCGCCCGCCTGCTTGACTCGTTCCTTCATCGAGTCCGCCACGTCGCCGTTGTACGTCCATGAGAAATTGTTCGGCCACTTGAACAATCCCAGCGCGCCTGCGTCGGCGGGAGCGATCAAGCTGACGAGGTTGCTGACGTGGCTGTTCTCGACCATCAACTCCAGCTTGCTGGCGTACGGCACGATGTCGGCCATGAACTTGTCGACGTGTACCTCCTCGACCTTGTCGAACGCCTTGACCTTCTCAGGCACGGCGGCAACCAGATCATCGAACACGTCGCCGCCCAGCGCCTTGCGGGTGCCGCGGTCAGCGTACAGCACGTTGTTGATCGTGATGTCGCCGATCGCAGCATAGCGACGCTCCAGGGCCGAGGTCAGGCCCAGCTCATTGAGTGTGCCCTTGGCCTTCTCGATCATGGCCTTGGTCACCAGAGCCGTCGGGCGCTTGTAGTTCGCCGGCGCGACCATGGTTTCGAAGGCGCGCACGGCCTGCTCCATGTCCATGCCCTCGGACAGGTTCGTCAGCAGCGTGCCGATCGACGTGTTGCGCAGCTTGGTGACCGGGCCGGGCAGGCTCTGTGAGGCCACCCAGGCGTAGGTGTTCTGGCTGGTGATGGGCAGCTTGGCGTAGTCGGTCTGCGCCTGCTGGAACTTCTGCAGCGTGGCCTTGTGCTCGTCGCCACGGTACAGCGAGCCCTGGGCGATCAGTTCCAGCACCGTCTGCACGGCGTCAGGCGTCAGCTCGTCCAGGCTGCGTGCGAACACGTCACGGTGAGCACGCACCTCGCCCAGCTTGGTCGGGATGCTGGCCTTCTGCAGGACGAACTGCTTGGGGATGTGTACATGGAAATGGTCCCAGGTCTTCGGCGCTTCGCCGGTGACCTGTTCAAAGTTGCGCTCGGTGCCGGCATGGCTCTCGTAGTGCAGGAACGCATCGCTGATGGGGCGGACTCGCACCAGACCGGCCATCGTGTTGGCGACGATCTGGTAGGCCTCGGAGTCGACCTTGATGTCCCAGATGCTTTCGACTTTGCCGTCGATGATGGCCACCACGTTGCCCATGGTGCGGATGAAGCTCTTGCAGCAGGAGCAGTCGTGCTCGGTGCGCTTGCGGTACAGCGGGTTCGTACCGGCCGGGAAGGCGTTCAGGTACGTGGCCCACAACCAGTCCTTGTCCGCGTTCACGCGGAACAGCGGATACGCGCTCATGCGCTTGAACTGGATAGCGACCGCCTGCTGGAAGATCTTGAAGTTCATGGTTAGCCCTCGGAGTGTGGTGGGATGAGTTCGTCGTACGGGTTGCCGTCGAACATCTTGGCGAAAGGAATGATGGTGATTGAGCCGTCGCCTTCGCGCTGCGTGGCGGCGAGCACGACGACCGGCTTCTTGGTGCTCTTGTCGGTGCACTCGACGAGCGCAACGTCCTTGTACTTGAACGCTTGCTTGAGCGTTTCGAAGTTGGCCTTGTGGCCTTCAGAGATTGCCATCGAATACCTTCCGAAGTGCGCGCTCGTAAGAGGCGCGAGCTTTGTTCAGGCGGCGTTCAGCAGCGAGAACTTTTGCGACTGTTGGAGATCCTTGCGTGCTTTCTGTCTGGGCGACAGCAGCAAGAACAAATTCACGCACTGCTTTGCGCAGCGTGACCATGGTCTTCAAGTTGGCTGGCATAGCACACGCCCTGCGTCTGTCATGAAGACGTTGCGGTGGCCAGAGGTCACGCGAGTGACCATCCCAGCAGCTTCGAGCTTGTCGATCAGCAGATGCGCGCTGACCTTGGTGATGCCCATACGAGCACCCAGCTCGGTACGGGTCAGCGGCGCGTGGCCACGGCGCTCGTTGGAGTGCAGGGTCTTGAGCGCTTTGAGCTGGCGTGGGCCGATCGTCATGCCCACACCATCATGAAAAGGCCGACGACGAAGACGATCGCAGATGCGATAAAGACGAGCCCGGAGAGTGCGTACATGTTGTCTGACGGCTTGAACCCGAGCCAGAGGCACACGGCTCCAAGGCTGCAGTTGACGAAGAACACGAGAGCTGCGCTGAGCGCGATCTGAGCACCGAGAGTCATGGCTTCACCAGAGGTTTGAGTTGTTCGTACGCCCAGCCGCCAGGGCAGAAGTACGCGGCTTGTCGCTCTTGACCGAACTCCATGAACTGCTTGATAGCTTGAAGCTGGTCAGGTGTGACAGTGGTGCCTGGTGCGCGGGAGAGTGCTGCGCGTGCTTTCTCGCCTCCGTCAGCGGCAAGTGCGTGGCGGCCTGCATCGCCTTCACTGTGAATCAAGCGGGCCAGCCTCGCCTGTTCGCCGTACCAGCGCAGCGCCTCCACCAGTTCCGCCGCGGCCTGCGCATCCTTGATCGCCTCTGCTGAATCACGAGCATGCTGCCGTGCGTTCGGGTCGCGTGCCAGTGCATCAAACAGCTTGCGGTCGGTGTCTTGCAGAAGGTGCTGAGCGGCCTGCGTGGGGGCGGCTGAATTCGATCGTTGGCCGGCCTGTGGCGGTCGAAGGTCCGGGTTCATGTGCGCGGGGATGTCCGCGCGTCCGGCCTTCCACCGTGCCAGCAGGCTTTCGATCAGTTCGCGCCCGTCCTTGCGGTCGCAGTTGCTGACGTACTGCGCGGCCTTGTCGGCTTGCAGCACCAGCACGAACGCGATGGGCTCGCCGGCCACCTCGTCCAGCACTTCGGCCAGCGACTGCGCAATGTCCTGCA
>OFRO01000003.1_pt1 | contig 67611 bp, 72 predicted proteins | sample 1543091 | NCBI WGS metagenome assembly OFRO01 (sample SAMN07774217, study PRJEB24372) | wastewater metagenome | isolation source: Exp Tend NO 10WW | collected 2016-02
TATATAATAAAATTAACTACTACCACGAGGAGTGGAAATGGCAGTACGTACAAGGACAGTGGAACGCCTCGATGTTGCGGCATTGGAGCTGGATGACCGTGTAGTCATCGATCTTGAGGGCGGACATTCCGTGCAAGTCGCCGTGACCGTATGTGGGTCGGATCGTCAGCGAGTACTGGAGCTGGTGGAGACGCCGCACTTCGGCTTCTGGACGTTTCTGGGTCTCTGCGGCGAGACGAGTTGGTCTCGCAGCGATTCCCACGTCGTGCTGGTCGAGGGTGACGTCGAGATCGGCAAGTGCTTGGTTCTCGCCACCCAGAATGGGCGACACAAGCTGGCACGTTTCTCCGTGGTCGGCGTTACTTCGGCCTGACTTTTTCCGCGCCTGGCGTGTCGAGTTCATGAAACTCCGCGCCGTTACAGGCGCGGAGTTTCAATTTTAAGCTAATGATTTTCGCTGAACGTATGCTCACCATTTATATTTCTCAGAAAGTCTCTCGCACACAAGAAAATCCTCACTTGGGTAGTACGACAGGCTGACACTTCAGATATGAGAATCGCCTCCAACGCATGCGAAGGAGGCGATTCAGTTGAGGGCTTAGGATTGCTCGAGGAAATGGATTCTTTGGCGCAGACTGTCAATTACTGCCTGCTGATACCTCTTTTTCATCGCCTCGAGTTCTGGTTCGCTGAATTGCGAGAGATAATTCTGCAGGATCTGCCTCACGAACTCTGATATATTGGGCGACAACTTACCGGTCAGATGGTATGCAGCTGCCTGTAGGCGCTCCATGAATTCCTGTGAAACACGGACATTGATCATGACGGTCGGCTCCGCGCGGCGGGGTCTTGCCATCCTGCTCTCCTATCTAACTAAGCCTGGAACTGAACAAACAAATTATGAGTTTTTATACGCGCTGTGTCAAACGCAGTCAGCTATTTTATGTCCAAGTCATTCCGGATTTACTGGCCATAACAGAGATGACTAATTGACAAAAGTGCTAAATGATATATTATAAAAAATAACTACTACCACGAGGAGTGGAAATGGCAGTCGTTGTAGATCCCAAGACCGTTCAATGCCTGAACGTCGATCGCCTTCTGTACGGAGACTGGGTAGAGGTGGAACTTCTCAACGGGACTCTCGTCCATCTAATGCGAAGTGAACTAGGCACAACAGCGCTAAATCTGAGGCCGGTGCTGATGCTCGGTAAATCTCGCACGTTCAGCTTTGATCAGTTGATCGAAAGTACCGGATTCGACAGATCATGGTTGCCTGGGGGGTTGCAGCTAGCGATCGTGCAGGATATGAAGGTTCAGACAGAAAGCCCTTTGGTCATGCTGGTCGCGGTGGAGTATGATCCCACCAACGATAGATACCGTTTCGTTGATGTTGATCTTCCAGTGGTGGTGGGCATCCACCAGGCTTGATCTTCTGTTTCCGCGCCCTGGCGTGTTGAGCCCGCGAAGGCTCCGCGCCGATCATAGGCGCGGAGTTTTCATTTTGTTAGACTGGTATATATGAAGCGTGCAATTACGCCCGAAACAATCCGGCCCGATGATTTTCCATCACATTTCCGTGATGCGGCTCGGGAGATTGCGGTGTTCGCTCTCGTGCACGGCTATGAAGTATCACGTGATGTATCACAGGTGCTGGCCGCAACAGACGGAGATCTGAGGACGAGCCAGCTCCTCAACAAGTTGAAAGTAGCTGATGTAATGCGATGGGTCCGCATGGAGCAGCAGCTTATCGAGGCACGTCAACAAGTTGGAATTGCGATGTCGCAAGATCTCCGAGGATGTAATTCCCAAACTGGGTTCGATGTAGCTGGGTAACGGTATACCCGAGCGCGATGAACGTGCGGCGGATTTGGCGGTTGCGGCCTTCGTGCATGACGATCCGATAAAGAGGGACCCGTCCCTCTGCTTGCTTTGGGAATGAATCCCGAAGCGGCGCTTCTCCCCCTAAAGCTCGCGCGGAGCGCTCGTGTTCGTCTATCTTTTCGATCATGAGCTTGCTGACGCCGTCCTCAAGCGTTATCCCATAGTCGCTGATCATTTGCTGATGCAATGGTTCTAACGGTTTGTCGAGGGTGACTTCGTAGGTCTTATTTTTGTGAAATGACGGGTGCGTCATACGGTGGGCAAAGTCGCCATCATCCGTCAGAAGTAGTAGCCCGGAGCTGTCTTTGTCGAGCCGTCCAACAGGCTTGAGCAGATGGTAGATGGGAGGTAGTAGTTGGTAGATGGTAGGATCGCCGCCTTGGGATTTGCGGGAACAGAGGTAGCCAACGGGTTTGTTGAGCATGAGGTAGGTATAGGTCGGGGCTGCGTTTGTGACTGGTTTCCCGTCGATGGCGAGCAGGTCGGTCTCGGCAATTTGGCTCCCGAGCACGATGGGACGGCCGTTGACGCTCACTCTGCCCTGTTCGATGAGCTCATCAGCTTCACGCCGGCTGATACCGGTGGCGTGAGCGAGAAATTTGTTGAGACGCATGAGATAAGTATAGCTTATAGCCTAGAGTCCATAGCGAGGAGCAAGAACTAAGAACTAAGAACTAAGAACTAAGAACTAGCTTACTACTAAACCGCTGTCGGTGAGATCGGCGGTGGTGGCGGTGGAGGCGTGGTACTGCTGAGCGGAGCGACGACTGGCGTAGGCGATACTACGGGTGTAGCTGGGCTTGGTGCGGGAATCGGGGTCTGTGCTGCTACTGGTGCTGACGTTTCTGGGGTAACAGTGCCGTCTTCGCTGATGTTGACCTCTGGGACGTCTGACGCGCTGGTGGGTGCCTCGGCAACGTCAGGAGGCGTGAAGCTGGCGATTTGTTCGTTGATAAGGGCTTTTTCCTGATCAGTTGAGACTGGTGCGGCGGCGTCGTCGCTGGTGCCGGATTCTTTGGCAAGTTCGCGGTCGAGTAGTTGGTTGAGGTCAACGGTCGACTGAGAAGGATCGTTGAGCGGCTGGATGATACGGGTTCTGAGTGACGGTGGTTTGGGCGCCGTACCGAGCTGTGATGCCGCTGGTGTTGGAGGGGCGACTGGCGGTGTGGCTGGAGCGGCTGACACCGGTGGGGTGACAGGTTTCATCGGTGTAGGCATGGCTGTTGGCGTTGGTGCGGCCGGAGCTGCCATAGGACTGACTGCAGGTACCGGAGCCGGAGCTAGTGTAGTGGCCGGTGCCTGCGACGGTACTGGTGAAGCAGAAGCACCTGAGGGCTGGTCGCCGAGTACTTCGTGCACCACATGGACGACGTCTTCGATACCGACTTGTGATTTGACGAGGTAGCGATCTGCGCCGAGCGATTCGCCGCGTGTCCGCTGTTCCTCTGAGCTGAGCGCAGTCATCATGATGACTTTGATGTCTTTGGTTTCGGTCGTCGAGCGCAGGATATCGAGCATGTCAAATCCGCTAATTTTCGGCATCATCACGTCAGAGACGATCAGCTGAGGCCGCTCTTTGATGGCCATTGCCAGTGCTTCTTCCCCATCGCCGGCGCTGACGATATCGTAACCCTCGGCCAATAAACGAACGCCATAAATCTCGCGCAGAGATTTATCATCTTCAACTAACATAATCTTTGTCATATTAGATCCTATTGTATGGGCTATTCCCAGAAATTGCCATAGTGTTTACGTTTTAGAACCTCTTCCATATCTCCAATATCACCGAAATTGCCTGGTTCCGAGACAAAAATTCTTTGTACCGACAAGAGGTAGCCGTAGCTACCTCGCGAAGGTACAGGGGATTTTTGACCGGAAGCCAGGTGATTTTTAGGCTGAATTGGAGGGTGTGGAATAGGTTCTATAGAGCAACTTCGGGGAGTTTCGGGTCTGATACGGCCGGAGAATGAGCTGCCGTGGCTGGTCGTTCGGGGGGTGCAGCGACAGGGGCTGGTGCTCGCTCGGCGTGTCCCGTCGTAGGAGTGGCTGGCGGTGTCTGAGGAGGTGCTGCGACTGTTGGAGTTTGGGCTGGGGACGCTGCTGCTGGCGCCGAAGTCTCAACGGCGGGTGCGGCCGTAACTGGTGCTGTCACTGTTGCTGCAGGAGCGGCGGGAGGCAGAGGCTGCGCAGGAACCGGCGCCGTCGCGACACTCGTGCTCGTGGCGATCTTGACTGCGGCGGCTTCTTCTTCGCTCGCCAGAAACGACGGTGTCGCATGTAATTTCGTGATCTCGGGCTGGTCAGCAGATGCTTCGATCTCGCGGATGGCATCGAGGTTGCTCATACGAGGCAACTCGATATGGAAGGTGCTGCCTTTGCCGTAGTCGCTTGTCACCCAGATACGTCCCCCCATCGTCTCGACGAGACGGCGACAGAGGTAGAGGCCGAGGCCGGTGCCGCCAATTTCGCGAGTGTCGGTGTTGTCGACGCGGTAGAATTTCTGAAACAGATGCGATATGTCTTCGCTGGGTATGCCGATGCCGGTGTCTTTGATAGTGATGGTGGTATGTTCGTTGTCACCGGTCACATCGACCGTGACGTCGCCTGTTTTGGTGTATTTGATCGCGTTCTCGACGAGGTTGGCAGTGACTTCCCGGATGTGATCGGGGTCGACTTTGACAAAGAAGGCCGGCGAGACGTGCTGATCGCCTGCATTGATCGTGTCTGGTTTGTAGAGCAAGATAAGTCCTTTTTGGCTTGCCATGTGTTGAAAACTGAGCGTGATGTCTCGGACAAAGGCCACGAGGTCAACGACGCGTGGCTCGCTATCGAGGCGGCCGTCGTCGGCCTTGGAGATGTCGAGGAGATCCTGAAACAAGCGGCCGAGGTGCTGGGCGGACTCGTGAGCTTTGCCGAGGTAGGCTTTGGCTTTTTCGTCGATGGTCGCCGTGGCGGGATTGAGCGCTAGCCCGATATAGCCCTCGATAGCCGCCACCGGTGTGCGCATCTCGTGGCTCGCGGTGCTGATAAATTCGGCCTGCTGACGCTCTTCTTTGCGCTGGTCGGTGATGTCACGGAAGACGACGATTGCCCCAGCGCCGATCTGGCCGAGTGGTGACACAAGCAAGTTGACCATCAGCTTTTTGCCTGAGGTGGTAGCGAGGATGAGCTCGTCGGTCTCGACAGTCTCGTTGGTATGGAGACACTGTTGGAGTGGATCGAGCGCGTCGGTGATAGCTTCGTTTTTGTGGTTGAACAGCTGCAAGACCGAGCGATAATCGAGCCTCAGAGCGTCTTGTTTGCCCCAGCCGATGATCTGTTGTGCCGCTGGGTTGATAAGCTGGACGATCCCCTGTCCGTCGATCGCCACGACGCCGTCGGCGATGGCGTTGATGACGATTTCGCCCTTGTTGGCAACCTGTGAGAGTTCTTTGGCGAGGGCTTTGAATGTCTGGTCGTTGGCGGCATCGTCGGCCGGTGTCCGCTTGACTCCGGTGCGCCATATCAGCAGGCTGGTGATCAATGGCACTTCGACAGCGATCGCAAACAATATCAGCTGTTCCGGACTGACAATATTGTAGAGGTACAAACAGACGAGGTAGGTATTGGCGATCAAGGCGGCCGGTATGTAGATGACGAGCCCGAAAAGAGCCGGAAAGATCGAGATGAGCAGCCAGAGCACAACAAACGGCGAGCTGGCGTTGTCGGTCGAGATAACCGTATAGAGTGAGGTCAGGAACATGATGCTGTAGCCGATAGTGATGAATTGGCGGCTAGAGACGTGGCGGCGGGCGTAGCCGACGACCATGAGGAGACTGGCAAGTGATGCTCCGACGACCGTCAGTGGCAGCACCGACAGATTCATCGTTGTCACCTCGCGCCGCATCAAAAAGTTACCGACGACCCAGAGTCCGACGAGGACTATCGTGAGAAGCCAGGTAATTTCACTAATTCTCCGATACCAGAACGGAGTGATGGGTGCAGAGGTATCTGTTGTGGCCACTATAAAATGCTTACGCTTTCAAGATAATTATGCCTGTGAGCGGAGTAATAGTCCATAGCCCATAGTAGTCAGTAATCAGTAACCAGGTATCAGTCAGCTACAATATACCTGACTACTGACTTTGCGGTCTTGCGACTAGCGACTAATCGAGACGAGTTCCCAGCCGTGGCTGTCTTGTGCCTGGCGGAGGCGGAATTGGACGCGGCCGTCACTCAGGTCAAACAGCCGGGTCATGCGCTGTCCGCTCTTGATACTGAGCCGGATGCCTTCGTCGACAAAGTTATAGCTGCGGCCACCGAACTCGATGCGGCTCGGGACTGGCTCAAATGATTTGTCGAAGCGAACTGAGGTGACGGTGACATTTTGGTTAATTATTTCTCTTTTCATATTCATAGCGATTCTCTCCTGAGTAGTTTAAGGTTATAAAAAGTCCGCGCTTGTTTGAAAAGCTCGTAAACGGGGGTGGAGATGAACTACATGGATACGAGATATTCGCCGTTTTATCGAAATCTTATGACCTTGGTAGTTTGATCGCTGACCAGACCGATTGGTCCGATAAGTGCTTTGTGGGAGAGTTTCCCAGATAAAGCTTGTGGGTGGAAATCCGGTGTTCCCGGAAGTACTCACATAGCTAACAACTAGTATAGCCGCCGCACGCTCGCACGTAAGTCTTGTTTTTGGTGGTTTCCAGTGTGAAAACCAGGTTTTGCGCAAGCGCTTAGCGGTAGTTCGTAAAATTGACGGGGAAATCAAAGCCGTGCGAGGTAACAAGTTGCATGGCTTTTTGGAGGTCGTCTTTGCTGCCGCTGACGACGCGCACGGCATCACCCTGGATAGTGGCTTTGACTTTGGGTAGTTCGTCACGCAGTAGTTTGGTGATGGATTTGGCTTTGTCCTGGTCGAGGCCTTCGACAAACGGAATTTCCTGCGTCACCTTCATGTTGGTAGTGACGGGAGTACGCGTCAGGTCGAGGACGGCCGAGGTTAGCGAGCGGTTCGCCAGGTTTTTGCGGATGATGTCAGTGATGCTTTCGAGCTGCCAGTCGCTATTTCCGGTGAGTTTCAGCCCGTCTTTGTCGCCGAGCCACTCGAGACTAGCCGGGGTGTTTTTGAAATCATAACGGTTGGCGATCTCGCGCTGGGCGCTCATGACGACATTGTTCATCTCGGCTTTGTCGTAGGTTGAGACGATATCAAATGAAAATGTTGAGCTCATAATTGTTACTCCGTGACGATGAGTGTACCGGTTTTGGTATCGTCGTGGTGGTCGTGGAATTCATGAGTACCGACGACTGACACGGTGAAGCTGCCGCTCTCGCCCGGGGCAAGCTCGTCCATGTTGATCTCGGGGTCTTCGAGATGCGTCGGGTGTTCGCCCGACGAAAACTGCACAGGGACAGATGATTTGTTGGTCACGGTGACCTTGGTTCCTTTGGCGACCGTCAGAGTCGATGGCGAAAACCCGTCGTCGTTGAAGATAATAGTGGCGGTCGCCCCGGTCTCAGCAGTGTTAGAATTGGTCGTCGCGTTTTGCGCGCTTGGTGCGGACGAGTTGCCGTTGATCAGTATCGCCGCGACGATGGCGACCGTCAGAGCGGCGATGGTCAGCGTGACGATGAGCACGGTGCGTGATTGTTTCGAGTCGCTTGGCTGAGGGTTATTGCTCGTTGATTGCATGAGTTCTCCTTTGGTAGTCGTACCAATAATTATAGATCATCGACAGTACAAGTATCCAGCCGAGTGCCAGCCAGACAAATCTGAACCAACCGTTCATGAGCTCGCCACCGATGATGAGCGCGTGCATGAAGATCAGGATCATTGCCCCTATGTTGGCATAGTCGACATATTTCCACCATTTCCTCTGACCAAACCAGCGTTTTAACTCAAACAATAGGAAAATAGTCAGTCCGATGCTGCCGAGAAGCAACGCGACGCGTGCCCCGACGCTCTGGTAGACGGCAAACGAGCTCAGTGGCGGCAATCCAAATCCATCGGTGTAGAGCCCGGTATAGAGCAGGCCGGGGTGTAGCAAAATGAGCCCGAGGACGATGACGCTGGTGACGGTGAAGTATTTCCGGAGCACTGCCCTCTCGTTCGCGAGTCCGACGTAACGTTTCAGGCTGCCGCTAACGTAGTGCATCCACATCAGCCCAAACGCCATGAGGCCGAGCAGCGGGAAGAATTCATAGCGCCCGACATTGCCCCGCACACCCTGAAGCCATGCCAGGAAACTCAGCCCGAGGACGAGGGTCGTGAGGAGCGCGGTGGCGAGGTACAGCGTGCGGTGACTGGGACTGGTTTTCATATCTACTAGTATATAGAACAAACGCCTAAACGTGCACCATCCGCCCCTTAGTCTAGGCCCGTGTATCGTCGCCGAGCTCGAGCAGGGTTTTGATAAGTTCGTCTTTGGAGAGATGCGAGATCTGGATGTTGTTGTGCTGGGCGATGACGTAGCCCTGGATGAGATGTTTGAGATGCATGGCGTCGTTTTTCCAGAAGAATTTGATGCGATAGTGATCGGTCGAGTTCATGACCCGGCTGGCGATATTGAGCGAGCCAAAGATGAGCGTGGTGCCGACGGTAGCGTTGAGCACGTCTTCGATGCGGATACTGACGACGTCTTCGCTCCAGAAAAAGGTGCGTTGGATGATCGTGACTTTGGTGCGATCGACGATGACGGTGTCGCGAAACAAGGTAAAGGGAAAAACGGTCGTCACTCTGGCTAGTTTTTCGTGTGATCTCTCGACGAGTTGCTGCAAGGACTCGGACTGTTCGTCGTCTCGGCGTTTTCGTTTGATGCCTATCATCTCGAGTGGCTGAGACGTGCCCAGGAGTTGCTCGGTGGTCGGGAGGCTGCGTTCTTTTTTGAGAATTTCTTTGATATCAGGGAGGGATCGGGAGGCAATACGGCCGAGGCGACGACTGAGTCCGAGCCAGCCATACTGCGGTCGGAACCGGCTACGCGGCTTCGATTGGTCAGGGTGTACCGGCTCTGCACGCTGTGGATCAACTATGAGCTATCCTCCCTTCGGATAGGGTTATTATAGCATATATAGTGTCCGCAAAACTACCTGTCACGCTATTCTACCAGTCGTTTCACCTCGTGATATCTATCGCCGCGAAACATACGGATTGTCCGTGAGATAGAACCGCCACGGCATATCGATAGCTTTGGTGATGCCAATACGAGTTGTAGTAGTCACCTCTCGAGGATTTACCGCGTCACGCACCACGAGTCGCAGGGGTGATTTGTGGAGATCGTGGCCGTCGAGCGAACGGTCGATCGCCAATGCCTGGCAGAGTTTCGCTGGCCCATTAGTCAGATCCACGCCGGTCTTGGCGCGGCGTTTACCGAGAGTCTCTTCGCCACTGAGTGGCTCGACGGCGCGGATCAGTACCGCCGCGCCGTAGCCCTCCTCGCCCACGACGACGTTGCAACAGTAGTGCATGCCGTAGGTGAAATAGACGTACAAATGCCCCGGCTCGCCAAACATGACGTCTGTGCGAGGCGTGCGGCCGGTGTGGCTGTGGCTGGCGGCGTCTGTCTGGTCGTAGGCTTCGGTTTCGACGATTTTCACGCGTATGCGTTGCCCGTCGAGTTCCCTTTCCAACTCACACCCGAGGAGCCGCTGGGCTACGGTGGCGGTGTCTTGGGTGAGAAGTGAATAGGCGGTGTCCATAAGTTCATTATGACGGACTGGTGGTAGCCATACGAATCCATGATTGTATTCGCGCCCACCAGCGTGATGACGCCATCTGTGGCCGGGTGACGTAGCGAGCTCCCTCTCATAATTTCATGTTAGAATAAGTGCAATGAACGGTGTGAATTACTATGAGCTCTTCTCATTGGCGCCGAGCGCGGGGATCGATGAATTGCGCAAGCAGTATCGTCGACTGTCGCTGCAGCTCCACCCAGACCGTGGCGGTTCGACCGAGGACATGGCGCGGCTCAACGAAGCCTACCGGACACTCTCGAACCCTGTCCTGAGGGAGCAGTACGATCAGCGGCTCGCGCTCCAATCATCTGCCAGCGGTTTGTACCAGCCGAATTATCATTACACACACGCCCCTCGGGCGCGTCGCACGGCAGCGTCCGAACAGGCGCAGCAGAGGAATTTTTGGCGACGATTTGTCATGTGGGCGGTCTTCGGAGTGGCGTTTTTGGCTTATGACATCATGGCGGTGATTGTGCTGCCGTCGATGGTCAAGGAGACGCCTCGGGCTACGGGTGTTATCTCGACGCCTGTTACGAACAGTGATCTGACCGACGAGGCGAACGCTGCGCTGTCAGAGATGCAGCAGACCGGCAGATAAACACCCGCTTGGGTAGGCGGGCGTTTCTGCTGGCTAAAATTTTCGGAACGGCTTAGTCTGGCGTGATCGGCGAAACCGAGTGATGCGTTTGTGGAGCGCGCGCCGAGTCTTGGGGTTGGCGCGGCGATTATCGTGCGTGTCCGCGGGCAACTCGAGATAGTCGAGCCATGGATCGTCGACGATATATTTACTCATAGACTCTCTCCTCTCTTCGACTGTAGCGAAGGATCTGCTTTAGTTTGATATCGTGAAGACGTTGCGCCAGGATCTGATCTAATTTAACGGGCATCGAACTGTGAGTATTCATACATTTCTCCTGAGTTGAAAGAGTTTATAAAGAGAACAACTAAAACTTGGTTTCAGCCGGAACGGATTTTGTTGTGAGCTATTCTGCTATACAAAACCGTTTACCGAACAAAACGATTTTTACAGAAATAACTGAAAATTGTATGAGACGCACAGGGACCGAAGTGTGATTGTCTTGTGTAGACTAATCGTGCGATGACCGCGGGAGCGATTCATGCTCGTATAGCTATCCTTATTATATGCTCATGGCCTTATAAACCAAAATACCTCTAGCGTTTAATTTCCGACACGCCACGCTCTGTAGAATGTTTTGTTATTTAGATACTTTCTAGGGCGCTTTCGGGCAAAAGGCCGCTCAGCAGGTGAGGCGCTGAGATTCGTCTGCAACTTGCGATAAATGTCGCGTATATCGTGCTGGCGGTACCGTCGCTCTCGGCGTGCCACTGGATGCCGTAGTGACCCCGCCCTGAGATGGCCTCGATGGTGCCGTCGGGTGCATAGGCGGCGACGGTGAAATCGGGCGCGAGTTGGTTGACGGCCTGGTGGTGACGATGGGCGGTCGGGACAGCCTCGCCTTGTTTGAACCCTAAGAAATCAGACGTAAACGTGACGTCATGTATCTCGGCGCGGGCGCTCACGCCATGGCTGATAGTCCCCGGGTGATCTGTGGCGAGATCTTGGTAGAGCGTGCCGCCGTAGTGGATATTGAGGAGTTGCGATCCGTAGCAGACGCCGAGGATGGGGACATTTGCCCAGTCGCAGGCGTCGATCAATTCCCTTTCCCATATAGTTCGTTCGAGTGGTTCGAGCACACCACCGGCATTCGCGAGTGCCGCACCATACGTCGTCGGGTTGATATCTTCCCCGCCGCTGATGATGATCCCGTCGCAGATGCGAGCGGCAACAGATGGCGAGATGTTCAGGTCAAGAAAAATGGGCTGGCCGCCCAATTCTTTTACTTTTTCCCCGTAGGAATTGCGGATGAAGCTATAATCCGTGCCGGGACGGATCTTGCCGTAATTGTCGAGTGACATAGTGATACCGATGATAGGTTGTGACATGTTTGTGTTTACCTTTTCTTTCCCTTAGCATACAACTGCGCGGTTACTTCGTCAAAGACGGTCTGTATAGGGGTTATGGCCGCTGATACCGTATACTACCCCTATGACTTCTCGCTATGCGCTCTACGAAACCGACAAACTCCGCGACCGATTCACGCTCCAGGCCGGCCTGCCGCGTGGGGTGAAACCTCACTACAATGTCAGCCCAGTCCACGAAGTGCCGGTGGTGTTACTCCGTGATGGCCAGCGTCTCGTGGAGCGCATGATCTGGGGATTTGTGCCGATGGGCGCCAAAGACATGAACTCAGTCTTTCGTTACAAGACGTACGCGGTCAAATCCGAGGGAATTCTCGATAAGCCTGCTTTGCGCACTGCCCTGCGATCCCAGCGCTGTATCATCCCGGTGAATGGGTTTTATGAATGGAAAAATCTCGAGAGCGGCAAGCGGCCATTTTATATCCGCACGACTACCCATGAGTTGTTTGGTCTGGCTGGACTGTACGGCGAATGGACTGATCCGGAGGGAGCGACGCATGGCGTGTGCACGGTGCTCACGATCGAATCCGATGCTGGGAGCGACATGACGCCGAGCCGGCTGCCTATCATCATCGACCAGGCTGACGAGGCGGATTGGCTCAATCCCGAACTGGGCGACCTGAGTACGCTCTTCCGGATCATGCGGCCATATGACCCCAGCAAATTAGAAATCATCCCGGTGAGTGATGCGGTCAATTCAACTAAGCCCGACACGCCCGATCTGATCGAAAAATTCCAAAGATAATACCCGCCGAGTGGGCGGGTATTGGCGTGTTTTTCTACACATAAAGAGCGAGGCATTATTAGGACAATGCCCATAGTCAGTTCGGCCTATGTAGTGGCGCGAAAACAATCGTTTTTCTTTGAGAAAGATCAGTTACCTTAGTTATCTCATCTGTTACGATTCATGTGCCGTGGCAGTATTAGCCGTGTTCGGTCAGATGAACGCTTGGTTGAGCCAAGTGAGAGTTCCAAGTGGTTTTTCGTCATTCTGCAAGAGAATGGTAGAGAGAAACAGTTGTTACTATCTAATGTAGCACAGATACCAGATTTTGTCAATAGCGGAATGGATTTGTCTTACCCGCTTGGAGCCAATAGGCTGCGACAGGTACAATGATAGCCGTGACATCCCCATCCGAACACCAACAAAAGGTCGACCGCATACGTCAATCTATAACGACGCTGCGGAAGAACGGCCAACAAGCTAAGATGTACCACGGCTCTACGAATTCGACGCGGCCGCCGGTAGTACCCGGCCTCCAGCTGATCGATGTGAGTGGGTTGACCCAGATACTTGAGATTAACGCTACCGAACAGTACGTCCTCGTCGAGCCAAACGTACCGCTGGATCAGCTGGTGGCAGCGACGGGCGCCCATGGTCTCATGCCCCCGGTCGTGGCTGAATTTCCCGGTATCACTGTCGGTGGTGCCGTGCAGGGCGGGTCAGGCGAGAGCAGCTCGCATCGGTATGGGCTATTTGCGGATACCTGTCTGGAATATGAAGTCGTGCTGGGTGACGGTTCACTAGCTGTGTGCTCGCCGTCAGAAAAGCCTGACCTCTTTGGGGCGATGTCGGGGGCATTTGGATCTCTCGGTGTGCTGACGGCCGTCAAAGTAAAGCTCGTCCCGGCTTCCCGCTACGTCGCACTCACCTACATCCCGACCACGAGCCATGACGATATGATCGCCAAGATAAAGCAATACAGCAAGCCGAGTGTCGACTTTGTTGATGGGATACTCTTTTCGCATAACTTCGGAGTTGTTATCATCGGCAAGAAGATCGACGAGGCGCCTGCCCCGCCCGTTCGTTTCAGCCGTTTTTGGGATGAATGGTTTTATATTCACGCTTACAAGGCAGCGAAGATGAACCGTGAATATTCTGAGGTTACACCTCTCGCGGATTATCTCTTCCGCTACGACCGTGGTGCATTTTGGGTGGCAAAATACGGCTTCGGGAAAGCGCCATTTAACCGCTTCACCCGGGTTATATTCTCTGGCATTTTCAAGACCCGCACTCTTTTCAAGCTCATGCACAGTTCGGGCTATGCCTACGTCTATGTGGCTCAGGATATTTGCCTGCCTTCAGCATCTGCATTAGACTTTTTGGATTACTGCGACAAAAACCTCGACGTCTATCCTCTCTGGGTATGTCCACTGAGACCGACAGACGACAAACTTGCTCCGACGCATCTCCAAACGGATTTGGTAATAAACGTCGGTGTGTGGGGAGAGATGAAACCTAGTCTCAATAGCTTCACTGACAGTAACCGCGCGCTTGAGCATATCGTCGCGAAGCTATCAGGCCGCAAAGTCCTCTACGCGCATGCGTACTATACGCCCGATGAATTCTGGTCAGTATATGACCGGAAGTGGTACGAAAAGATCCGGCGTAAGTATGCTGCGGGTGAGGTGTTTCCGGATGTATACCGCAAAACGGCGACGGGGTCGCTCGCTACTACTCCATCGCGTAGGCGTGGTGTGCGAGGCTTACTGAAATCACCCTACAAACCTTAGCTGGGTGAGCTCCTAGTTACCCTATGCAGCGAATCTTCTGATACTTTGCCGAGGACTTCGTGGGCATCGGCGATGATGATGAAAGCTTTCGGGTCAATAGAGCGGACAATCTTTTTGACTTTTTGCTCTTGGAACCGTGTGATGACGACGAGCATGACGCCGTGCGGTTCGCGGTCATCTGGGTCACTTTCCTTGAGGTAGGTCACGGGCTCCTGGATGAGTTCATTGATCGCGCGCCCAATGTCACGAACTTGCATACTCACTATAGTGAAGCTACGTGAGGTGTCGAGTCCTTCGACGGTGACATCGATGGCTTTGTGGGCTACAAAGTACGCGATTAGTGAGTAGAGCGCTTGCTCCCAGCCGAAGACAAATCCAGCCAGCGTGATGATGAACCCATTGATGACCATTATCGCCTCTGAGACCGAAAATACCGTCACGCGGTCGATGAGCACAGCGATCGTATCCGCGCCGTCGATGATACCGCCGTAGCGGATGACGAGGCCGACCCCGATGCCGACGAACATGCCGCCAAACACGGCCGCCAATATCGGCACGTCCGTAAACCCATGCGAGACATGAACCATTGTCAGGAATGCAAGTGCCGTGATACCGAGGGTCGAATAGAGTGCGAAATCACGACCAAATTTCTTGTAGCCCAAGAAAACGAATGGAATATTGAACACCAGTAGAAAAAGTCCGAGCGGCAGTCCGGTGAGTTGCGCCACGATGATCGAGATGCCCGTGACTCCCCCGTCAAGCAAGTGGTTTGGAAGTAAGAAAAACTGCAGGCCGACTGCAGTGACAACGCTTCCGAGGAGCACGAGGACGAGTCGTTTGATGTGTTCTAGCAGTGTGGCCTCCTCTTTTTACGTATACTTCTACTCTACCCTATCTTCACCCCTGCTGCCAATAGGTAAGTGTTTTTCGTACTTTAACCCGAACTCGGTGTGTATGCCGAGTTCTCAAGGGGTGGGGGTGCCCGCCCACCGGTAGTTTCAGTGCCGTATACTATTCGTATGGCCTTCAATCACTACGCAAAAATCAAGCGTATCCTCACTATCGAGCCGGAGGGCTGGCGCGTGACGCGGATCGATGAGCCGACAGCTGCGCAAAATTTCAAAGGCGAGCTGATCCATTATGATCATTATTACCGCGTTGTTCGCGCCGACGGTACATCTATCCCCTACTGCAAATTCCAAAAGCTCGACAAACTAGCGCAGATACTCGGTCTACCGGCCGAAGTATTACTCGATGACCGAGCAGATACATAAAAATCCTATCAAAACACCTCTGTTCGATGGGCGTCACGGCCTTCTCTGTACTCAATACACCCCAGAGTTTTTGCGATAGGCGGCGGCGTGGTATGGGAGCGCGTCGCCTTCGCGGCAGATGCGCCACGGTGGGTCGCGCTGGATCTGCTCGAAGAGCTGCTCGGACGATAGGGTGCCATAGCGCGTGAGCTCGTGGTCGAGGTATTTGAGCTCTTGCGCGCTCAGCTCGCAGAGTTTGGGTGCAACGGCCGGCAGATATTTGCGCTGGGTGTTTTTGAAATGTTTGGTGGCGACTACCTCTAGCTCACCCTGCGTTTGCATATGAGCGACCAGCTCGTCGAATGATTTGGTGGGCAGCGGCCCGTACTGAGTGCGGAGATAGGTGAGGCCGGTCAGTGATGCCGCGCGTTGCTCGTAGTAGTCAAAATCGATGAGATAGAGCAACTTGTAGAGCGTGGACTCCCCCATGGTCGGCTCGGCACCGACGCGGGCGAGCACGTAGAGCAAGACTTCGCGGAGTTTGTCGGGGTTGCAGGTCGGGTGGTATGCCGGCGTGTCGTGATCTGGTGATGCGGCTCGGTAGACTGGCGTCGGCTCCGATAGCACACCCGGCCAGTCGTCGCCCTCCTCGGCGATCAGCTCCATCATCGGGATTTCGTAGAACTGCGAGATCGCTTTGAGCTCACCCAAGTCCGGCTCGCGCTTGTCGATCTCCAGCCCGGCATACGTTGCCCGCGCCATGTCGAGTTTCTGCGCGACTTCTTGCTGGCTCAGGCCGGCTTGTTTGCGTAGTTGTTTGATCTTTTTGCCGATTCCCATATTATTTATCCTCCTCGTCTGTCAGAAAATCGGGGAGAAAATTTTGCTCATCGATGGTGGATTTGCCGGTTTCTTTTTCGAGTTGTTTGCGGGCGGTACCTGCGACGCCACCACCGCGTCTGGCGGCATTTTTGTTTTCCGGCAAGCCTTGGGTGTCTTCGGATCGGGCGATTTCGGTCGTGGCAGCTTCGCCGAGTTGCGTCAGTAGGAGCTCGATGTCATTCATATGGTCACGCAGGTTTTCACGTTTGAGACCCTTGAGCTTTTTGTATTGGCTTGGCGTGATTCCAAATGTTGCCTTAGATATCTCAGAGGTCAGTATGGCGTATTCCAGGCCTTCTTTGACGCCGCGGTTGCCCCATTCGTCAGTTAGCTCATTGCGGATGGCGATACCACGTACCCGCCGCTCGATCCAGGCATCGTCATAGCCCTTGGCTTTGTACAGTGCCTTCATGCGTTTTTGGGCAAGCTCAGGATTTTCTATTTCCTGTACGCGCTCATATCCGACGCGTGCCAGCCAGCGCTTGAACGGCTCGGCTTTTTTGCTTGGGATTGATTGGATGAGGCGGAAAATACCTTCGGTGTTCCAGCACTTGAATGCTTGTTTACCTCCGTCGGTATCAAACTTCAGGTCAAGGGGCGCGGCAATTTGCCGCGCCCCTTTGTCGTCGTTGGGCGCAAGTAATTCTGCTACTTCAGGATCCCGTCGTCTCATGTCGCGAATGTAGGCAGCGGGGTCTTTTGAATCCGTCAACGCCACGACTATGTCATTTAAAACAAACCACCATTCGCCCCCATGTAGTTGCTTGCGGATTTCCTTTTGCTGAAAGATCGCTATCTTTGCTATGTCGTCGCTCATCACCCCTCCTTTGCTCTATTTATAGTAGGATTGTAATAAGTTCTGACATTTTAGTCAATACGTATGTATAGAATTCTGACAAAGTGTAGTTTTTAGAACCTATTCCACACCTCCCGAATTCAGCCTAAAAATCACCTGGCTTCCGGTCAAAATTCATCTGAGACTTCGCAAGGTAGCTATAGCTACCTCTTGTCGCCTCAGCTTAATTTTGTCTCGGAATCAGGCAATTTCGGCGATATTGGAGATATGGAACAGGTTCTAAGCCCGAGATTATTCCGTTTTGCCATCTAATTCAGTGAATTTCGTCGCCATGGTCGGGTTGCCTCGCGTCAGCTTCTTGACCGTCAGGTCGTCGGCCTTGTCGTTGGCGATGCGCAGATTGTTCTCGGACGATAGGAGCGCTTCTTTGGTTTTTTGCAGTTGGGTGATGGATTTGTCGATACTCTCGACGGCAGTTTTGAATTTCTCGCTGGCCAGCCGATAGTTGCGACCGAACGAATCGCGGAAATCGTTGAGTTGATCCTCGAAATGAGTGACGTCGACGTTTTGCGCCTTCACGAGCGCGAGCTCTGATTTGTATGTGAGCGAATTGAGCGCAGCATTGCGCAGCAGCGTGATGATCGGAATGAAGAACTGTGGGCGGATGACATACATTTTCGGATGCCGATGCGAAACGTCGACGATACCCGTGTTGTACAGCTCGCTCTCGGCTTCGAGTAGGGTGACGAGCACGGCGTATTCGCACTTTTTCTCGACGCGGTCTTTGTCGAGTTCGCGCAGGAAGTCTTCGTTGCGATGTTTCGTGGCGGTCTCGTCGCCTTCGTTTTTCATCTCGAACATGATGGAGATGATCTCGTTCCCGGCCTCGTCGGTTTCGCGGTAGATATAGTCACCTTTGCTGCCGCTACGGGCGTCGTTGTCTTTTTCGAAATATGCGTTGGGGAATGCCGTCGCGCGGAGTTTGTTGAACTCTGTCTCGCAATGCTGCTCGAGCGTCTCCCCTACCATCTTGGTGGAGAGCTTGGCCTTCATGTCTTTGTAGTAGGCGATCATTTCATCTTTGGATTTGAGTTCGCTTTCGTACTTATCTTTCAGCGATGATTCGAGCAATTGCTTTTCGGTATCCCGGTTTTTGAGCTCACTCGCAATGTGGTCGCGTTCTTTCTCGACCTTGTTCACCGCTTCGGTGACGGCCAGACGTTTCTCGATCGCGGCGGCTTCGATGTTTGATTGGAGCCGTGTGATTTCGGCGGTTTTTTCTGATTGCAGGCGCGCAAGTTCTGTATCTTTTTCGGCCTTTAATTTCGCAACCAGCGAGTCTTTGTCTGCCTTGAGCTCAGCGATTTCGGTCTCTTTCTTGGCGACGTCAGCCTGTAGCGTATTCTTCGCATTGGCCTCGGCCAGCTTTACAGCATTTTCCTTGTCCCGCTCGAGCAATTCTATACGATCGTGCAGCTCTTGCTCGAATTCCCTATCGCGGACTTGCTTCAATATATCAGCAAACCCCGCCTCATCGACTTTGAAGGCCTTTTTGCAATGCGGGCAGATAATTTCGTTCATGTTCTCTTGATTATACAATGTTCAAGAAGTCATTTAGTTCATCGCTGAATTGGATATTCTTATCCCTAGGCTTTGCGATCTCCCTCGTTTTTACTAATGAAAACATATATACGTAGGTATTGCAAAATACTCACTTGTGTGTTACTATAAAAATGTGCTTGTGGGGCTTGCCCTAGAACCGACCCAGGTGAAATCTCCTAAGTTGGAAGCAGGCACACTAATGAACGTCTCTAAGGGGGCGTTTTTTAGTACTAAAACTTCATAATACTTATAAAATAGTGCTTGCCCTTAACGCCAACTTTGCGCGTTACGACCCGCACCCGTACACTATCTTTGCCGACATGCGCCTCTAGTGAATAATATGTTACGCTAACCTTTTTACCATCAATTAATTCTTTGCGAATACGAATTTCTTTCTCTTCTTCACAATTATGTATGACCGGGGCGATAAGTGGTATCAGCACCAACCGATTAAAAATAGCTTTCGTATCACGACGACGATTATTTTTGAAGATAAGGTGCTTAAACCCAGGCATATTGAAATACACTTTGTCACCGATCGCTTTCGAATAGATTGGCTTTAGCAACTTATACATAGCCTTGTATTTTCCAATGTATTCGCTAGTCGTAATTCGTTCGTCGGACATAATCAAACTTAATTTTCTGATGTATCATCAAGTATCAGAGCGTTAATAAAACTCGAGAGCCTAGTTGCGTCTACTTTGCTAACTTTTTTAGGTAGATATAATCGCGCAATATTACCATCGGTTAGAGGAAATGGGTAAACAATCATGTTAATGTCTGTATTCGTGTTATTTTCCGCCGATACCTTTACTGCCTCGTTGGTGTCTTCGACCACAGCATTGTTTGATATAGAAGAAATGCTAGTTCTCCTTGTTGAGCTACTCTTCTGCTCAGCTGATTGCTTTGTTTGTCGCTGTGGTGCCCAGCCGGGATTTTCGAGAAATTTCTTATACCATGTAATCGCACGCTGTATACGTAAGTGATACGCACGATAACTTGCTTCAGTGTATGTACCTAATGTAAAGTTTTTGAATCTTAACATTGTGTCGTCGAGATCGATATTTGTAACATCTACTTGTGTCCATTTATCTTCACCTTCAGTTTTTTCAAGTACTTTTGTAAGCGCTGTCTTAAGCGGCGATACGACACCATCACGTGATCGTCCTTTTGCCACGAGTGAGTCTAAGTATTCGATCACTCCTTGCGCGGTACCTGTTCCGATTTGATCTGTCATATCTACCTCACTTCTTAATATTGGCTATAAATAATTATAGACAGACAAGAACGTTCTGTCAAGAATTTCATCTATCTAGGTTTGTAGCTTTGAGACGAAAGCTTTATCCCCAGACCTCGGTGATTTTGTCTTTAACCTTTTGCTGGAACGTTTCGATGAGTTTTTGCTGGCGTCAATTAGCCTTTGTTCTGTTTCGAGTTCGGTGACGATTTCCCGCTGTGTTTCAACTGGCGGGAGTGGGATTTTAACTTTTTCGACAGTAGATTTATTTATCGATGGTAAAGCAGCGTCACTAGCCTAATTGGATATATCGATGGGTACAAGCCAGAGAACTATTACAGCTTTCGTAAAGCCGGTAGCACCCTTGTCACTGAACTTTTTGAGCATAGTCTCAAGCATGGCTACTCATTTATATTTGACGGCACCCTATCGCATGACAACGGCTACAAAAATATCAAGAAAACTCTCGACCATGGGTATGCAGTCATCGTCCTCTACGTCCACCAGGATATTTCTAGTGCGTGGAAACTGACTCAGGATCGAGAGTTAGTAAAGAAGCGTGCGATTGAACGCACGGGATTTATCGAGACGCGCCAAAAGATAACGAATAATCTGCGAAAGATATTCGCGGCATTTTCAGATAATTCCCATTTTGCGTTTTGGATAGTCAAAAAGAACGGTTCTCCGGGAACAGAAAATTCCGATCTGGTTTTTTACGATCGGATGGATCATCTGAGCGGCAGCAAAGCGGCCATTGAAGAGACACTCAATGAAAAATATAATGTGAATGAACTAAAGGATTAAACTATGGAATTAGTACTCACCAAAGAACAGAAACAATACCTCGAAAAGAAGGGTGTTATTTCGCCTGCGTCGCTACAAAGGGCCTACACTAAATCAGTCAAAGAGCAGCAAAATCTGATCAAAAAAGCTGCAAAGATTCGTAAAGAGCAGAATTAGCTCAGGATTCGAACAAAGGGATACGCCTGGGTTGTTGCTCGGGAGTTTCGGTGAATTCAGCGGGCTCCTCCGTCGCCTCAAGGGGCTCAACTTCTATTAAGTCTTCGTGGGTCTTGCCGTCGAGCATGGTGATGGCTGCCAGTCCCATGTAGTAGCCGAGGTTCACTGGGACTGCGTTGCCGATTTGTTTGTATTGGGCAGAGGTTGAGCCGGCAAATTTCCAATCATCTGGGAATGTTTGGATGCGGGCGTATTCGCGGACGTTGAGTGGACGTGTTTCTTCGGGGTGGCAGCGTTCGGTTTGTTTCTGGGCCGGGTTGCAGGTGAGCGTGAGGCTCGGCTCGTCCCATGAGAGACGTCGTGCCATGCCCGTCTTGCCACCAGTATGGAAGTAGCTGGCTTTCATGTATTCACGCTGGAGCTCGTCGCTCAGGTCACGCCAGTAGCCGCCTGCCGGGACTTGTTTCATGATCTCGTATTTGCGCTCAGAATATTGCTGTCCGTCTGACTCGGGTCGATCGCCGATCGCTTCGCGCAGGGAGATGGTATAGTCGCGCTCTTTCGGGAAAAGGATCGGGGTGTCGATGTCGTTGCGGACGCCGATGATGACGAGACGCTCGCGTTTCTGCGGGATGTCCATGTATTGGGAACGCATGACTTTGTAGGCGACGCGGTAGCCAAGGTCTTGCAAGATCTTCACCATCGTCTGGAGTGTCCGGCCGTCGTCGTGCGTCAGCAAGCCACGGACATTTTCGCCGATCGCAATTTTCGGATTTACTTCACGTACGCACCTGGCAAACTCGTGGAAGAGCGTCCCGCGGGTATCTTCGAACCCCCTACCCTTGCCGGCATAGCTAAATGACTGGCACGGAAACCCACCCTCGACGATGTCAACTTTGCCTCGCCACTGCTTGAAATCAACTTTGTGAATGTCGTCATCATTGACGTTCCATTGTGGCTTGTTCTGACGCAGTGTCGCGACGGCGTGTTTGTCGAACTCGTTGAGCAGGACGTGATGGATGCCGGCATTTTCGAGCCCAAGCGCGGTACCGCCGGCTCCGGCAAATAAATCTATCGCGGTGTATCTACTCGGTTTCGTGGCTCTCAGGATCCGGAAGTTATTTTCGCTCTGTTCCCCGCCGGAAGTTTTGTGGTGGATGCGCAAGATCTCGTCCATCGAAAACAACCGGTAGTTGTTTTCGGATCGTACGGATTTGATCAGGCCTTTCTTTTCCCACCGGCGGATAGTGTCGGCTGAAACCCCTATTTCCTCGGCAGCTTCTGAGATCGTTAGTAAAACCCTCGTGCTTTTCATAGTCTTAGTATTGCAGTACCCATTGCATAATGCAAGGGTTATTTATATGCACGTATGAATAGCTGTTTTAGCTTGGCGTGATCTTCATCACTTACCTTTTCTCTCTGGAGAAGTTTTGCGATGAGATGCGACATGACGTCATATAAATCCTCGAGGGCGTCATCGTAGCCTGTCACGGTTCGGTAGAAGCTCTCGCCATCTGCTTTGCGGATGTCGTCTCTGAGGGGCATCGTCACTTGGTTTGGCGACCACGGTTTGTCATAGTCACCGACGTTCTTTGGTACGATAAAAACAACATACGCGTTATAGCCTCTGTAGTCGCCGTCGACATAGCGAGCTAGCTTACGATAGGTGCTTTCGGCCGAGCTGGAATTCATCGTGTTGAACTTGTTTTTTACTTCGACAAGTATCTTGCGTTCGTGATTGATCAGATCGTAGCCGCCGCCTCTGCCGGGGTTTTCCCAGCCGGGAACGGAGCCGAGTATGTTTTGGTGGAAATCACCGACGGCGTTTTGCAAAGTTTTTTGCACCTGGCGGGATCGTTCCTGGTTGAGCCAGTCCTCGAGAGTAATATCTTGTCTCATGGCGTCAAAAGTGGCCGAAAATGGATCAACCACGTTCGAATACAGTTTTGCGTCAGCCCCGTCGTAGGCGATACGAACTTTGTCAAGCACTTGCTGTGTATACATGACGAGCTGGTTATTTGAGATAAACGACAATAATGGCATGAAGAAATTATACGCTAAACTACCCCTGTTCCCCGAACTTTTGGTAAAATTGAAAATACTTTATACTGAAAACCGAGGCATGACAAATTGTCTCTCGTCTATCCCTGGAAGGGGGTGAATACAATGAAGGCTCTCCGGGAAATCCTGCTAATGTTGAGAGCGTCATGTACCTGCCGGTGCTCCAGATGCATTGGCAATGGCGGGCACTGTGGCAACGTTGGCAGCGGCTGCTTGTTCTAGCGGCAGCAGCCCAACGATGGCCCGCCGGTAATCCGGCGGGCCAGATTTATCTATGGGTATTTGTATAGTATAGGCGACAATACATCGTTAAATGTACCTAACCACCATTTTTAATGCTTAATGATTTGATCGAAGTGAATTCGAGTTTGGTGACAATCAGATGATCGAGCAGCTCTATGCCGAGTAGCTTGCCGGTTTCTTTAATGCGAGCGGTGATGGTGATGTCGTTGTCACTTGGCTCGAGATTACCGCTCGGGTGGTTGTGGGCGATGATGATGGATGCCGCGCGGTCGGTGATGGCGTCGGCGAAGATCTCGCGGGGGTGGATGAGTGAATTGGTGAGCGTGCCGATGGTGATGATACGGTTTTCGATTAGGCGGTTGGCGCCATCGAGCGTCAGGCAGACGCAGTATTCTTGTTTCTTGTCGCGGATGTAGCCGAGTTGGGCGACGGCGAGCTCGGGCGTGTCGATGACTGGCCGCTCGGAGACTTCGAATTGCCGACGCCAGAGTTCATACCCGGCCATGATCTGCGTGGCTTTGGCGGGGCCGAGGCTTTTGACGCCCAATAAATCGTCGTAGGTGAGCTCACTTCCCTTCTCTGTCAGCAACTTTTTGACGTCACGAGCTATCTTTGTCACATCGGCTTGCGCATTGCCGCTCCCGATAATCGCCATGAGGAGCTCATAATCAGATAGCGCTCCTGCTCCCTTGGCCTGTAGCTTTTCTCTCGGCCTGTCGTCTTTTCGCCGGTCAGTCATCTTAGTCATGGCGAAATTATACGCTACAGCTCCCCTGTATACCTAACAATACGTACATACTGGCTCTATGGTGACCGTGTCACTGGATGATTCCGTCCCACGTATCCTCGCTATGGCGTTCGGTCTGACTCTGTTCAGCTAGTTTGAACGTTATTGCCCCCATGGTGAGGCTGATCGCTTGGGTGAGGGTGTCTGATGACTGGGCTATAGGCCGGGAGACTCCTTGCAAAAGCCTGTCGATATCAGGTCGCTGCTGCAGATATTCCGCTGCATCCGTAGCCAACCACAGCGCCGGGTCGCCTTTCTCTAGTAACTCTTGCGTATAGCGCCCAAAGGCGTAGACGGGCTTGGTAGACATAGTCCACGTCGCGATTTGGTTGGCGAAGCACATAGCTCGGTATATGGCAGTATGGGTGTTGGTACGGGTTGGCTCTGTAGGATCGGCCAGCAGATACGCAAACCCTCTTGCATACGCCCGGAAGCCCTGTAGTTTTTCTGAACTAGAAAATTCGAGATCAGGATTAAGGATATCCCCCTGTTTCGCAAATAACCATAGCAACTTGCTCCGGATAGTATCCGACTGATTGTGAATAGCGGTATTGAGACTCGCTTCGACTGGCGACCGTTGCTCGATAGTCATGATAGCAGTAACTATAAAATAACTAAGGGCAAAAATAAAACCCCATCTGGGGTTGGGTCAGGCGTGCGGCTGGTGGCCGCACGCCTGACGAGTGAGGGGCGGCGACTTACGTGTAGGAAGTCGTCACCTGAATGGGAGTTGGCTGCTCTGCTAAACCGCTCTGTTGGAGGGTGAGCAAACAGATGCTCGCTAGCAACGCGACGGCGAAGATCGCTAGCCTTGGACGCGATGATCCAAATGTCATACCTGATCCTGTTCTCTTCACTCGTATTCGGTTTGAACATATACATTATAAAATAAACGTGCGTAATATCCAAAATTGATACGGTCTTGACGGAGCGCAACTAAGCGTCATGCCTTAGTGTTTTTCTCAACTAACCGCGCTACAACACGATTGACCAAAACATGAAAATGTACTATTGTAATACTAATGTCGAGCTTGACTCCATGTACTTTACACATGGATAGCTAGCCGTTGATCGCATTACAATAGGAGTGCGATCAACGGTCAGCTATCCTGCTGCCAAACTTCAAAGATTGGAGATACTATGCCTGCGATGGCACTTGATCTCGTGACCATGGGTCACGCCCTGGACGCGCTCGAACAGCGGTTCTTGCGGGGTTGTACGTGGGATGGGCTATACGCACACCAGAATCGATTTCTCAATTGGTGGCGTGAGAACCGTGATCACATCTCCCTGTTGGAGGGTCTCAAGTCATTCGCATCTACGGATGCCAACGAACTGAATAAGTTCTTGACGGATCATGGTTTCGAGCCCAATTTCACTCCGCTCGGTCCGGATGGGATCGGCGCCGCTTCGATTTTGGACATGCTGGTTGAGTGGGTCGTCTCCGCACAGATCACAACCCTCAGGGCTCGGCAACTCCCAGGTCATGACTGGAGCATCTTCCCCGCCTTTCAGGTTCCGTCACAGGGCGTGATCTTGTACGAAGTCGAGGGGAGTGACTCTCCTCTCGTCGAGCTACTCACTAAGTCGGGTGACAGTCTCTGGATCATGATGTCAGACAAGCCGAGGCATGAACTCGATCTTGCTCTCCGCGCCCAAGACATCCTCAAGCGCCCAAGACAACTCACTAGTTCGTGGGATGGTGTCGTAGTGCCGAAGATTGATTTGCGACTCGAGCCTGATCTCTCGTGGATGCTGGGTGTCACAGCGCTTCAGCCAGGTGGCAGTTTTGTGGTCGACCAGGCGTTTCAGCAGTTCCGGCTACGGATGAACGAACAGGGTGCACGAGCCAAGGTCGCAACTGGCTTCGGGATGGAGCGAGGTGTCATGTTCACGCTTGAGCCGCTGCAGATTGACCGGCCGTTCATCGGGTTCTTCACCCAAAAGGGTCTGCGGTTGCCGATCGCAGTGTTCTACGCCGACTTCGATTGCTGGCGCGAGCCTGCAGGGTCGCTCAAAGAACTCTGACCTTCGCTGAGGTTTGGCGAAATTTACCCGGAGGACGAGATTACACCTCGTCCTCCGGGGCTTTCCGATGCGCTTTAGCTTTAAAACATATCGGAGAGCTTACGTTCTGCTATTCGGGTATACTAAGTATATGAAATACGAAGGAACCAAACTCCCCAACTTTGAACCAATTGATAGTGTCGACTCTTTGCAGAAAATCGATACCGAGGTCGGTACGGGCGATGAAGTAGCGGCCGGTGCGACCGTGACCGTCCACTATACCGGCGCGCTCTGCAAGAGCGGCATCATTTTCCAGAGCTCGCATGATTTCGGCGATCCGATCACCTTTCCGCTGAGCGGCGTGATCGCTGGCTGGACGCAGGGTGTGCCTGGCATGAAAGTTGGCGGCACGCGCCGGCTCGTGATACCGGCCGCGATGGCCTACGGCTCGAGCTCCCCTGCCTCGAACATCCCAGCCAATAGCGATCTGGTGTTTGATATTGAATTGATTGCTATAAAATAGTGCTCGTGTTTTGTTATACTAAGCCATAACACTAACAAGGAGCCGATGTGAAGAGTTAGGATTTTCAGGCACACCGTATATCAACCAAATGAGGATATAGCTATGATCATACTCGATGCAAAAGAAAACGGCGGCAAACCAAAGAAAGAAATCCGCAAGAAAAAGAAAAAGGCTGAATAAAGAAAACCCCGCTCACTCGAGCGGGGTTTTACTATCCGTCGTGCTACAATTCCGACATGCTAAAAAAACATTTCCACTACTACGACGTCATCTTGGCGTTTTTTGCGGCCATGCTGCTGATATCAAATTTGGGCGCGACGAAACTGATCGCTTTCGGGCCGATCATCACCGATGGCGGGGCGATACTCTTCCCACTCATCTATATATTTGGTGACGTATTGACCGAAGTCTACGGCTACAAATATGCGCGTCGGGCGATCTGGACGGCGTTTGGTGTCATGGTGCTGGCGGTAGTGGCATTTACCATTGTGCGCTATATGCCGGCAGCGGAATTTTATACTGACCAAAAAGCGTTCGAAGCAGTGCTCGGATTTTTCCCACGTATCGTCCTTGCGAGCCTCGTCGCCTACTTGGTCGGATCATTCCTGAACTCATTTGTCCTCGCCAAACTCAAAGTCAAAATGGCTGGCAAAAAGCTCTGGGTGCGCCTGATCGGCTCGACATTTGTCGGTGAGCTCTTCGACACGATCATATTTGCGCTGATCGCCTTCGGCGGCATCCTGAGTGCCTCCGACATGGTGGTCTTCATCCTCATCGGTTGGCTATTCAAAACAAGTGTCGAAGTCGTGCTGCTCCCTGTTACCTACCGCGTCATCGCCTTTCTCAAGAAAAAGGAAAATGTCGATACTTACGACAAGAAGACTGACTTCACACCGCTCAAATTTAGCGTCGAGAATTAACCCGAACTCGACGTAAACGCCGAGTTCTTGAGGGGCGGGTCTACCCGCCCCGCTATAGTCACTCGAATAAATCGAGTGACTATAGCTCCCCACCCCTAAAGGCTTCGCTGTCGCTCGCTGGTAGTTTCATTGGCTTGTGTGAAACAATAGATGTAACGGAAAGGACAACGATAACTATGCAAACGCCAACAATAACACTGAATAATGGCGTGAAGATCCCGCAGCTGGGTCTGGGCGTCTGGAAAGCGAGCGATGCCGAGGCGGAGTTTGCCGTGAAATCGGCGATTGATAGCGGCTACCGGCTGATCGACACGGCGACTATCTACGGCAACGAAGTGGGCGTGGGGCGCGCCATTGCGGCCAGCGGTGTGGCGCGCGAGGAGTTATTCGTCACCACGAAACTGTGGAATGGTGACCAAGGCTACGACCAAACGATCAGGGCGTTCGACAAAAGTCTCGCCGCTCTCGGGCTGGAGTACGTCGATCTCTATCTGATCCACTGGCCGACACCAATGTATAGCAAATACGTTGATACCTGGAAGGCATTTGAGAAGCTGTATGCTGATGGCCGGATCAAGGCGATCGGCGTGAGTAATTTCAAACCGCACCATCTGCAGGAGCTGATGAGTCAGACGGAGATCGTCCCGGCGGTGAACCAGATTGAGCTGCACCCGAGGTTTACGCAAGCAGAGACACGGGCATTTTGTGCCCAGCATGATATCAAGATCGAGTCGTGGAGCCCAATTGGCGGCGCGGCTGGTGCCGGGAACGTACTGGATGAGCCGGTTCTCGCGTCCATTGGCGAAAAGTATGGCAAATCCCCCGCCCAAGTGATCCTCCGCTGGCACATCCAGCTCGGGCTGATCGTCATACCTAAATCGGTCCACGAGGAACGGATCAAGCAAAATATCGACGTGTTTGATTTTGAACTCAGCGCGCAGGATATGGCGCAGATCGCGACCCTAGACACCGAGACCCGCCAAGGGCCAGATCCTGATCTGATGAACAGACACTGAAGAGCCGCCTGGGTGCAGCTGGCGCACAGGATCGGCCTTGTGAGATAGTCTGACAATTGAAAAGCCGGACGGTTGTAGCCGTCCGGCTCGCTCTCGGTTGAGAGCATTTTGTTTCTACAGACCGCCTGAGTCGCCACCGCCGTAGTTGGGCGGTGAGTATGAGGGCGTACTGTCGTGATGGTAGGAGGGTGCGTATAGTACGGCTACGCGCGCGTCTTCTCGCCTGCGCTCAGCTGCACGCTCAGCTGCACGTTCTGCTTCCTCGGCTGCAATGCGGCGTCGCTCTTGCACACGTGCCTCCTCGACGATGTGTTCGTGCTCGTTACAGCTCTGCTGTTCGGTCGCGTTGACCTCCTTGCTGAGCGCGTTGAACCGCTCTTGCTTGTCGAGCAAGCTGAGTTTTCCGGCGTGCAAATCTTCGAGCTGCGAAGCCAGACTCTTTAGAGCAATCTGGTAGTCGTCCTGGCTGCCCTTGCGCTGGCTCGCTTTCCTAGCAGCCACCCTTGCGGATTCGGCTGCTTGGGATATGTCGGATGGCAAGGAACGGTTGAGCTGTTCCAGACCATCTTGACGTTCGATGACAGCCACGGCATTTCTTGAGCATTTGGTGAGAGTGGCTTCACAGGCTTTCAGTGAGTCGACTGCCTGTGACCACTGCTGGGATTTCATCGAGCCCTGCTGCTCCGCTTGCCGCAGAAGAGCACTGGCCGACGCAATCTGATCGGTAAGCGAACTCTCCTCGGGGAGGTTGTCGCAAGCCCTTGGGCCGAAGCGTACACTGATGCGCGCCGTGATGCCAGTAGCTCTACGAACCTCTAGCTCCGATTCCTTGAGTTGCTTCCTCGCCTGCTTAAGAAGATCCGTGAACTCACTTTGAGCGGAGGGGGCTTTTTCGATTATCTCCTCTGCTTCGATGAGTTTTGCGACGACTTCATCGAGCTCATCGAGTGCTTGACCCGCCATCATGATGTCGACGTCTCCACGTGCACTTTGCAGTAGCTGTGTGATCTCCTCGATCAGTCGACCAGTGTCTGGCAGGATGTAGCCGAGGGACTGGAGTTCGTTTATGCGGTTTTGAAGCGTCGCGTATCGTTTCTCGTACTCTTCGAGCCAAGATTCCGCATCGGTGATCTTTTGCTCCAGATCTTTGATCAGCTTGACGAGGTGATCGTAGTCCTGCCTGGTGAGCATGATGCCCTGTAGTAGGGAGTTGTACTCAGCGGCTTTGATGGCATATGACGTTGCCCACCAGCTGTAGACCGGATCCGCTTCCAGCTTGTCGAATTGCTGGCGACATGCACTCAGCTTTTCAGTGAACTGGATGTCGAGAGCGAGGATCTGTTCGTCCCCGTTATCATCGACTTGCAGTTTGATGTCGTTGATACGACGCTCGAGGCCTTCGCTACGACCTTCCTCGAGTTTCACGAGCTGAGCCGCAGTGAGGTTGCGTAGATCGTTGTACCTGGCTTTTTCTTCGGAACGACGCTTGCGCGAGCTCACGATGAAGAATATGAGCAAGATGAGTGCCGCTGCTGCCAGAACAATCACCAAGAGGATCCAAAGACCAGCAAACAATCCGCTGTAGTCGACGGGTTGGCTCGGAGTCGCGGGGGCTTGAGGCGCTGGCCTCCCGCCAGAACCGCGAGCGTTGTATCGATCGATGGCTGCCTTGGATTCGGTCAGTCCTTTGATGATTCCGCTACTCACATCTCCCCTGATGATGTCAGGCGACATGCTTTTGCGGATAACAGAAGACGAATCCTGGAGCGCTTGCTGATAGTCGGCACCAAAGCTGAGGAGCGTCTTAGTCTGCTTGGTGTCAACTGCGTCGCCATTTTCAGCGATATACGCCATCAACACGAACAGGTTATGCCGAATGATCGTCCCTCCACCCCAACTGGTGCAGGCTTGGATCAGGTTGATCTTGTATTGGTCGAGGTCGGGGAATGAGTGCCTGTCGACAACAACGACCCGGACGCTAGCGCCGGTGGCAGCTTCGAACTGCGCAGCAGCTGTTTTGACTTGGCTTGTGTCACGTATGAAGCGTGACTGCGCGTAGATCGGCGTGTCACATGGCGTGTCGGCGTGAGCCGGCACAGCCATCAGAAGTAAGAAGCTCGTGGTGGCGATGAAGGCTACGGCGAGCCTTGTGAGGTGACGGCGCATGAGCGCCTCCCTTCTGGTAGAAACGATTATGTACAATCCGAAGATATCAGATTTTCAGATCAAAGAAATAATACAATAAAATAGCTAGTAAATCAATATTACTTCTCTCTGTGATACGAGGAAGCAATTACCGTTTCTTCTTGCAGACTTGTTTCGTTTCACGCTCGAGTTTTTGTCGCTTACTTCCCCGGCTCGCTGGTCGCCATATGAGCAAAATATGAGTGCTCCCGCAAATACCGTGCGTAACTGACATCTGTTATGATGGTACACGATGAATTTTGATGACAAGCAAAAAGAATTTTCGTTTCGGGTTGAGCAGAGACTAGCTGGCACGCAGGCGCGGACGGGTGTTATTTCGACGCCACACGGCGAGATAGTGACGCCGGCGTTTATCCCGGTGGGTACCAAGGCGACGCTCAAAGGTCTGACGCCCGAGCAGCTGCTCGCGACGGGTGCGCAAGCGGTGCTCGCCAACGCCTATCATCTGTATCTGCGGCCGGGATCTGGGGTCGTCGATGGCGCGGGGGGCTTGGGTACATTCATGCACTGGGACCGGCCGACATTTACCGATAGTGGTGGGTTTCAGGTGATGAGTCTCGGTGTGGGCTTCAAAAAAGTGATCGATATGACCGGCGACACGCTCGAAAAGCCTGCCAGTAAAAAAGAACGGCTGGCCTGGATCGACAACGACGGCGTGACGTTCAAGAGCCACTTGGACGGATTGAAGCACCGCTTCACGCCCGAAATCTCACTACAGATCCAGCACGAGCTGGGGGCGGACATCATATTTAGTTTTGATGAACTGACGACGCTGCACGATGACTATGACTATCAGGTCGAGTCGCTCGCCGAACGCACCCACCCGTGGGCGGTGCGAAGCATGGACGCGCACCGGAAACTGACCGAAGCGCGCGTCGACAAGCCGTACCAAGCACTGTTCGGGGTGATCCAGGGGGCGCATTTCGAGGACTTGCGCCGGTCTGCCAGCAAATATATGGGCACGCTCGGCTTCGACGGGTTCGGACTTGGTGGCGCGTTTACCAAAGAAGGCATCGGCGAGATCACGCGCTGGATGAGCGAAGAATTACCTGACGATAAGCCGCGGCATATGCTCGGCATATCCGAGCCGGATGATATATTTACGTGTATTGAAAATGGTGCCGATACGTTTGACTGCGTCTCCCCTGCCCGCGTCGGACGCAACGGCGCATTGTATACCAAGCATGGCCGCGTGAATATCACCAACGCGAAATACGCCGAAGATTATCGGCCGTTTGACGAGACATGCGACTGTTATACCTGCCAAAATTACTCGCGCGCCTACCTGCATCACCTCTACAAATCAGGCGAACTACTCTGTTTTACCCTCGGGACGATTCACAATGAGCGCTTCATCGTGCGGCTGGTCGACGATATCCGTGCCAGTATCGTCGACGGCACGTTTCATGAGTTCAAGAAAGAGTTCCTCGATTATTACTACCGCCGGTAATTAATCTATTGTTATTTTAATTTCTTCGAAAAGCACTGGTTCGGTATTGTGTAGTACAAGCTGCATAATTTCATAAAATCCTGGTACAAATTTGTCGCGTTCGAGCTCTTCTGGCTTTGCCCAAAAACTTTCACTCACGTCTGGGCGAGCCGTGTGCTCGGCGCTATTGTGCGTATCAGAAGCTTCAAAGAGGTGCACTAGCATGTGGCGGTCGACTTCGGTGTCGCGCGTACCCAGTACGTAGATGTCGCCGCGATAGGTGAGAGTTGCATCAAGTCCACCTTTTTCACGCAGTTCCCGTGCCGCCATATCTCGTACGCTCAGGCCATAGTGCATCATGCCATGTGGGAAGCTGAAGAGGTTTGTGTTTGGCTGGCGGTTCCACCGGGTAAATAAATATTCACCCGCATCATTGCGGCAGATAATTGCATTCAGAATTTTGGGTTGCATGCGAGGCTTGCCAGTTTCCAGGCTCAGTGTTCCTGCGTATTGCAACCCCTTGTCTGACAGGGTGTAGGAATTATCGGTTTTTTCAACGAGCCCCTCACTCACGAGACCCTTGAGGTAATACATGAACATATTGCCCTCGACATCACGTGGCTTGAGCTCACTATAGCGGCGGGTTTTGAACCGCGTGAGTTCGATGAGGATGTGATTTTGGATCCAGCTGGTCGTCTGTTTCATGGGAGTAGTCAATAATTTTTGAGTCGAAATAATTCGCTTATATCAATTTGCTAACGCCGTTAGTATAACACTGTACCTTAACAAACAGGAGAGGAGCCGGCCATGAAGGTCGTCGAAGAAAAGCGGTTTGAGCATGAATTTACCTGCAAGGGGTGTGGTTCGAAGCTGATCGCCGAAGCAGATGATATCCGCTACGGTGATTTTGGCGCTGGGTATGGTGGTGACACTGACTGGCAGTATTATGCCAGGTGTCCTGTCTGTGGCGAGTGTTATTTCATCAAGTCCGCTCTGCTGCCGCCCAACGTAGTGAGTAGAGCTCGACGGAACGCAGGCCGACGATGAAGATAGTCAACCGCAAATCGATTGAGCCCACCGAGCCGTATCAGTCCCCTTTTATATGTTCGTATTGCGGTTCAGAATTAATTGCTGAAGCTGACGACGTGAAACTGGGTTCGTTTGGTAATTACATAGAGAGCTGGAATTCGCTCTGTGTGCAGTGTCCGGTTTGCGATACTGTGCGCGAGCTGGGTCATGCAGAAGCGACGAAGTATAGTAAGTACGTCCGCGCGGTGGAACGTGAGAAGAGGGTACGTGGAAATGAGTGATCTACACGAAGTTGCAGCTGTCTTTGTCGGTGACAAGCACGGCAAGTATCTGTTTTTCGAACGGGTCAAGTTCCCGTTCGGATTGACGGTGCCAGCCGGGCATATCGAGCCGGGCGAAGCACCCGCTCTGGCGGCCGTCCGGGAATTACGCGAAGAGACCGGCATCATCGATGTTCAGATTCGCAGTCTGGCGGTCGATGACATCAGTGAGGACATTTGCCGGCGTGGCCATCAAGGCCACAGGTGGCATAGTTTCATCGCTACGAGCAGTCGTCCTCTCCATGTGAAGGTAAATGACGAAGGCAAAGATCCGGTTTGGCTCACGCCAGGCCAAGCGCTCCGGCGCAACCTTACAATTGCCACGCGTCACGTCCTCACCCATCATCTCGATACGGTGCGGTAGATGAATGGGTGAGGTCTCCTGTCCCGTATTCGTTTGGTTTTCCAGGCGAATACGGGACTTTTTCTAGCAATCATTAGCCTTTTGCGACAACAATCGTATACTTGAGGTATACGGCTATGAAAAACAAAAAGCAGCAGCACTCAAATGTCTCCAAACGCATAATCTTGCGATGGGGGTTGATGGTCGTCGGCGCGGGCATGGGTCTGCTTGCACTGCAGTCGGTTGCCCTATGGCTGCCCTGGCGCTGGACGTATGAATTTGCGGCCAATGCTAGTGCGTGGACGATAACTCAGCTGATGCTCGCTGTCGGCGTCGGGCTGATCGGCGGTAGTATATGGTTGCTCGGTAAGCGGGTGGTAGGAATTATATATATCGCGACCGGAGTGATTTGTGTGATCCCGGCGATTCAGATAATGATCGCGCTTGGGTCGTATGCGAGTCTCCATACAGTCCCGCTTTCGGTGACGAAGCAATTTGATATGGCGCGAAATACCTATCCCGCGGACGAGCAGACCGTCACGTATGGTCGGGGTGGCCAGACGGATCTCGTGCTGTCGTCGTATCTCGCAGAGACAACTGCTAGACAGGCTCCGGCAATTATCTATGTCCATGGCGGGGGCTGGAGCGGTGGGTCGCGGACGGAAAACAGTGACTTTTTTCGCTGGCTCAATCGCCAGGGCTATCACGTGTTTAGCATCGACTACCGGGCTGCCCGCGATAGCTATGCGAGCTGGCAAGATGCACCGCGCGACGTCGTGTGTGCGCTGGCGTGGCTGAATGGTGACGCGAGCGAAAAATATCATATCGATCGCAGTGCCGTGACGCTCATGGGCGATTCGGCTGGTGGACAGCTGGCCTTGCGAGCGGCGTATGGGGTCGCAAATGGCGATCTCGCCTCGAGTTGTGGCGGTACACCGGTCACACCGCAGAGCGTCGTCGGTATCGTTCCGGCGATTGATTTTGCTGAGCTCTATGACGATCCGAAACTGGGGTCAGCCTCGCGCGAAAACGTCGTGCGCTATCTGGGTGGCATGCCGACGAGCGCGAGTGAAGCCTATAGCGAGTCGTCGATCATCTCGCATGTCAAAGCCGGCTTGCCGCGCACACTTATCATCAATGCGACGCACGACACGCTGGTCTCGCCGCGCTCCGGCGAAGCACTGGCAGCAAAACTACGCGAGGCGAGTGTGGAGGTCGAACAACATACCCTGCCCTACACGGTGCATTCGTACTGGATCAATCCTGGAGGGTATCAAAACCAAATCGCTCGGGGATTGATAAGAGATTTCTTGAAGGATTAGTTGGCTTGAGTGGGCTTTGATTCAACTCCTGATATAGAAAGGATAAACTGTCTGTCATTTGTAATATTGGAGTGGAGCATGATGAAACCAATACCTTCGAAAATAGATACAATTTCTTGCGCACTCTGATGCCAATATCGGAGCATAAGTAACGTGTCGCCTTTTTCTAGATTTACTTTTCTCGATATTCTTCCATTTTGAAATTCAAGTGTGATCGATGTGCGTAGCCGTATGCGTATGTAGCGCATGAATTTTTTTTCGTCGAAACCGCTCTCGACAGTGTATAGGTCATCGCTAACGTTCATAAGATCGAGAATGTATTTATGGCTTGGGGCTAGTGAGCTGAGACCCGGACGAATACTTTGGTTTGGATCTGAACTAAAATCGAAATACCGACGTGATGCTTCGGTATCCAGCTTTGCTGTATATATGAGTAAGTCATCTTTGCTCATGCTTCCATACGCGACTGAGAACGAGCTAGTGAAAGATCTAAAGTTATTTGGCGTTGCCCCAAACAGTAAAACGATGTTTATTGTTTTTTCGGCTTGTTTATCGAGCATGTCGTCGATGAGGAGGTCGTCAAAACGCTGATGAGTAAAATCTCGCACATACTTTTCAAATCTCACTTTGCCCTTGAACCAATTCTTGACATTTTCTTCAGCGATCGAGAGCATCCTTTCGCTGATATCTATCGCTATATATCTGTGAAGCACAGACTTTACGAGTAAGTGATCCAAGAGTTCCTTTGCAGGCAAGGCATTACCAACGCCAAGGTCGATGACATTTACTCGTGTGTCTTTTTCGATGAGCCGATCTATTGAACTCATGTTGTTACGAAGTAACTCAACAGTTCCCATCAAGAGATTCGGTGCTGTTTCCTTTTCGAGCTTTTGTAGCCATTTATCCCAGTTGTCAGCTCCTTCGCCCAGGTAATTATATTGTCGTGGGACTTCGCGGTAGGTATTGAGATTGTTGATAATGTCGAGGATCTGTCGGTCATTATAAATTTTGTAAAACTCTGAACTAGGTACGATGATTTTGTGGTGTACTTGATTGCGGTATTTCTTGCCTTTTTCAGCCAGAGTTTCTAGTACACGGTTGTTTTCTGAAGTATTGGCGACATAGGTGCCGCTTTTGGCTTCATGAAGTTGCAAATTGATTTTTTGATCTTTGGCGCCAACAATCCAGTTGTGTACCGTTTTCAGGGACACATGGTATTGGTCTGCTAGATCTGAGTGTTTAAAATATTGCATATGGATATAAAGTTGTATGTTACCGAAAAAGAGTGTAACATGAAAGAGTGCGGTACACTAGGCGCTCGATCCAATTACACTTGTATTATACGCCGAACATATTATGAAGTAATAATATTTACCTACACACTCTTCAGATAAACACTCCAAACAAAGTCACCCGTATCATAACGACAACTAACAGGGGGAGCCATGGGAGAAGAATATCCAATAGGTGAGCTAAAGATCAAACCACACGAGCACTCACGATTGCTGCTCGGATCGTTCAAGAAAGATACGTCACCCAGAGGCTTCTCCGTCCATATCACCCCTGATAGCGAACATGAATTTGTCGCCTCAAGTATCGTCACACTCGACAGAGCTGGCGGTATGTGTCACCTCATCATGAATATCGAAAATTTTGGCAGCAAGACGGTCAAGGCGCAAGTCTGGCCAATTTAATTTGGTGATTTGATAAACCAATAAGTACATGCTTATTGACTAATAGTCTAAAACATTGAATTTTATAGAAATAAGCGTATAATCTGTTCGTATCAGTATGAGAGTGAGTGTCTATAGGAGGATACTACCCGTGAAAAGATTGACGCGTATACATCGTATGTTCGGTGTTATCCCAACAGTTGCAGTACTGTCGGCGATAGCGATTTTAGCAGCATTGCAGAGTGTATCTGGTAATACCTCGCAGGTAGCGACCGCCGCAGCGACGATGTCGGCTGCCGATGCGCAAACCCTGGCTGAACAAACGGCCATACTTGACCCGCAAGCCCCTATCGGTACCGAACCGATGCCTGCCGGGATGCATCAGCATGATATGACGACCGACGGTGTCTCGATGTATGATATGCCGGTGCAGACAGCAGTCCCAAATCTCGATGTTGCGGCAGATTTGCCAGTACTTGATCCAGCTCAGGGTGGCCGTTGGACAAAATTCTCATCACTTCCTACTGGGAGTAACGCCTACCATATGATCATGGGGCCAAACAGCAAAATCTTGCTCATCGCTGGGTCGGGCAACAATGCAGCGGTGTTTGCAGCAGGAACGTTCAGAGCCTATATCTGGTCGCCGACCAAGGGCATCACAAAGAAGCTGACGGTGCCCAAAGACATGTTTTGCGCAGGACATATGCTGCTGAGCAACGGCAAGGGTCTGGCGGCGGGTGGCACAACGGACTATTCACCGTGGAAAGGTAGCAGTGCTCTGTATACCTTTGATTTCACGAAGGAAGTATTTACCCGCCAGAAAAATATGGCCTACGGCCGCTGGTATCCGACGGTGATCGGCATGCCGGCCGGCACAGCATTGATCGTCGGTGGATACGATGGCGCCGGTAAAAATTCCGGTACCTCAGAGATGTTTTATCCGACTTCGAGCACGATCAAAAAAATCGCTGCCAACAAAAAATTCGCACTGTATCCAGAAATCTACACGACGGCCGACAAGCGCTATTTCAACACGGGTGCTTCCGGCAGTGGTCGTCCGGCTAACGCGGTGACGACGCCAGGTTTTTGGGATCCGTTTGGTGGTAATACCTATACGCCAGTCTCGGGTATGACCGAGTCCACCCAGCGGCGCTACGGGACGTCATGCCGCGTCGGAGATGTGCGCAACCAAGACATCATCGTCATCGGTGGTGGCTGGCCGGCAACTGCCTCGACCAATGTTATCAACCTCAATGCAGCTTCCCCGGTCTATACAAAAGGCCCCGACCTCGCTTCGCCGAAAGCCTATGTCAGCTGTGTGGAATTGCCCGACGGCACACTGCTCGAGCTGGGTGGCGGATCAGCGAACAAAATTGCCAATGCCAGCCGTGAGGTTGCCCTACTTAAGAGCGCTAACGCAAGTAGCTGGACAACCATGAATCCTCTGCCAGAAAAAGAGCACCGTCTCTATCACTCGCTCGCCTACCTGCAAGATGACGGATCGATTATCTCCATGAGCTCTGACCCCAAGGGTGAACCGCGTAGCAATACCGTACTTCGCTACGAGCCGACGTATTTGTTCCGTGGTGCTCGGCCAACTATTTCGGCAGCGCCCGCGACGATGACCTACGGCCAGACGTATACACTCAATGTGAGCTCCGACGTGACCAGGGTCAGTATCATGACCGCGTCCTCGCCTACCCACGGTACCGATGCGAATCAAAAACAAATCATACTGCCAGTGGTGAACGGCAAGATCACGCTCAACTTTGACTACTATCAGTTTGGCCGATCGATCGTCCGTATCTTTGCCCTGAACAGCAATGATGTTCCCTCGATGGCTGTGTGGAGCAAGATAGAGTAAGTCCAGAGTGCATTTGGCGGATTTCCTGCTAGTACTTTCCAAAGTAAAAACGTCACATTAGGTGACGTTTTTACTACAAGATAATTATTGATCAAGTTTTTGTGCACTGTATCCACAGGGCTCAATTAGGGGCTACACTGCTTTTCTATGGCATCCATTTCGCTAATTGACTGCAAAACTCCATTTGCGATTCCTTGGGCGTAATTCTCTAGCTCTGTATCAGGCAGAGGTTTTGTTATAGAGCTTGATGTTTTGCCGCCAATTTCATTGTAGACCCATGGGATACCCACCTTGCCCTGTTTGCTGTTAGCCTGTGCAAACAGTGCAACCAGTGCAATATTGCCTGCAGCTAAGCTTTCGCGGCCGTTAAAATTGAGCTGGTCGATCCGTACCTTGCGCCCTTGAGCCTCCTCGCGGGCAGCAGCAATAAGTTTGGTATACGCCTGACTTTCGCATGCTGTTTGGGAGTCTTTAAATTCCACACGGTTTCCGTTTTCTGACACCCTAAATTGATCAACGATCTGGGGATACACGGCCTGGAATCGGTCGTGTTGTTGCGTATGGTCGCTATGTAAGCTTATGGCTAGGTCGGCGTCTGCTGCGCGGGCAGCTTCGGTTCGTTCACGGTGAGTCATTGTGTCGGTAGCTGATTCTTTCCCGATCACTGATTCTACTCCCTTGCTTGCAAGGATTTCTTTGACTTTTAGTGCAGCTTTGAACATCTCTTCACGCTCGGGACTGTTCGTCGATGAGCTGTCTCTGAGTCCAGTTTCCTTGTCAATAACAACTTTTACTGAACCGCCGTGACCAGCGTCAATAAACACAATTCTCTTGAGCATCTGTGTAGAGGTGCGGGAAGTTGGCGTAGTCTCCGGACTGGATGTCGCGCTGGGCGAAGTTTCGCGTGTTGGTTCTTTTGAGACAGATGGTTGGGTTGAAGCTCGCGTTGCTGGACTAGATGGTGAACTTTTATCCAGTCCGAGAAAACCGCTCACCCGTTGTCCGTATACTGCCCCGCCCAAAAAACCTCCCAGTACACTCACTATAGCAACGACAGACATTGCTCCAGTGCTATGTCCTCGACGTGGCGGTTCTTGTTCTGGTTCGTAGTACCGTCTATCGTGAAATTCATCTGGGTAATAATCGTTATGGCGGCTCACAATTTCTTTCCTTGCCCCACCGTTATTTTACTGGTATCAATTATTTTTACGTCAATAGCGTGTGTTTTACGACACGCTGCCTAATAGATATGATTTTGGTGATCCCTGCGGGAGTCGAACCCGCGATCTTCTGGATGAGAACCAGATGTCCTGGACCACTAGACGAAGGGACCTCGTCGAAGTTCACTCTCAATTCTCACTATAGCTTGCAGTGTAGTTCGAATCGTACAGTTCCGGTAGCGAACTGGGCAATTATAACAGATGTGGAGACAATTAAAAAGTGGTTGTGGAGCAAAGGGAATTTCCTGCCTAGAGCGGTGCTAGTTGCCGGATGATCTCGATGAGCTTTTTGGGGGTGATGTCGGCTTTGATGAGGTAGCCGTCGGCTTTGGCTTGCATGGCAGCGCGCGACTCGTCGTCTTGGTCGAAATTGGTGAGGACGATGACGCGGCTATGCGGGATCTTGTCTCCGTCCGTGAAACGCAGCTGACGCAAGACTTCTGAGCCTTGCTTTTCGGGGAGCATGATGTCGAGTAGGAGCAGGTCGTATGATTTTTGGGTGGCAGCAGAAATGCCGTCGGTACCGTTGGTCACCCAGTCGACCTCGAACCCGGCGCGCTGGAGGCTACGCACGTACATCTCACCGATGAACCGGTCGTCTTCGATGACGAGAATTGTCTTGATTTGGTTGTTGGGGCTCATATCATCCTCTGAACATGGAGTGATTTTTGATCCAGCCGTTTGAAGTCTCCATGATTCCTTCATTGCCATTATTGCTGGTTTTTAACTTGTCTGCAACGGTGCTGTAGATCGGTACTGAGAAACGGAAGGTGCTGCCATGGCCATCGCTCGAGCTTACGCCTATTTTGCCGCCATGTGACTCGATGATGGCCTTGGAGATGTACAGGCCGAGGCCAGTGCCAGCGACATTTTGGCGAGAGCGGTGTGAGCGGTAAAACTTGGAAAACAGATGCCCGACGACAGAACTAGGGATGCCGATGCCGTGATCGGTCACGCTGAGAGCGACGAAATTTCCCTCGACGGCGGCCAAAACTTCGATCGACCCGCCTTCGTTGGAATATTTGATTGCGTTGTCGACGAGGTTTGCCAGCACTTCACTCAGCGAATTGCGATCGGCAGCAATCGTTGGTAGGTTTTCGGGGATAATAACACTGAGCAGTCGACCCTGGGTGGAGGCGCGCATCGCGAGGTCGTCAGCTATTGTGGCGTAGACATCGCTCAGGCGGTCTTCGTGAAGGTGCAGCTGCAAGTGGCGGCGATCGTAGCGCGAAACATTCAGGATGTTGCTGACGTAGCCGCTGAGTCGGCTGGCGGAGACACTGAGGCGCTTGAACAGCTCAACTTGGTCAGGCTGTAGATGGTCTTGCAGTTCGTCGCTCAGGACGTCGAGATAGCCACGGATGACCGTGATCGGTCCGCGCAATTCGTGGGCGGCCAGTGCGATGAAATCCATGTCTTCCTCGTCGCTGGCGTAGTGAGCGGTGCGATCGACTGTCACGATCATGGTATCGATGCCTTGGGCGCCTTTGCGGTGATAGGTCGCGACGACATCGCATATCGTGCGGTTTGCTTCATCGGGCAGTGCCGTCTGGACACGCGACCAGATATGGTCGTTGCTGACGCTGTTTTTTTCACTTGCGGCCAGCCAACTCTGTAGTGTATCGTCACCCTGAAAAAGCAAGCTGATCGATTTGTTTCCCTGACTGTCTTCGGTGATCGGAGCGTGTGAATTGGCGTAGACAATCTGTTGTTTTTCGTCGAGGGCGATGACACCGCAGGGAAAGGTGTCGAGAATAGCATTGGTCATTTCGAGCGGCGTGGCCGGAGTATCAGTTCGCGCCCCTCCCCCGTCTTTGAGCGCCAGCGCATACACGGTATCGACCATCGCCTTGAGACCAGTGCGCTCAAAATAGGTACCGTTGATATTGGGCGGCGTCACGTCGTTGGTCTCGGGAGAGACATGGGCAATGGCTCGCGAGAGTATGTCGATCGGGCCGAGGCTATAGCGAATGATGACAACCATGGCAAATGCTTGCAGGATCGTCACCGGCAATATCACGTATATAGCAACAATCAGAGCATCGAACCCTGATCGGAGGAGCAAGATACAGAGCACGATTGAGATCATCGTTTGGATGCCGATAGCCAACCATGTGAGACGGGTGCGATGACGTGGGTAATAATCCGCCAGTCGTACTCTTACTGCCATGAGACGTTCCGGTCACTGGCGAGGACAGTGATCCAGGTTTGGCCGCGAATCAGCGGGATTTCTTTGCCGTCTGCTGCCGTGAATGTGAGCTTTGATTTGGCGTCGGGTTTGCTCCATGTGCCTTCGGTGACAGTACCGTTTTGGAAAACATAAACTTGGCCGGTGCCTGTTGTCGTGATCTGTTCGCGGTAGCCATCTTCGAAGCCGAGGCTCATCGTTACTTTCATGGCAACGACAACTTTCGGAGATAATTGCCCACCCTCACGGTCGGTGTGGTTGGCGCCGCCGACGTACCGCGTGTAGCTGTTAGACGCAGCGTCATAGGTGTATTTCACGTCGTACAGCCCGGAGGAAACATTGATATTGACGGTATTTGCGGTGGGGGCAGCGGCCTTTTTCTCATTGACTCGGGGAGAAAAAGCAAAACTGCTGGTGGTCTTGCCTTTTGCCGCGGTGAGCGCGTCGAGTTTATCGAAGTTTGTATAGACGTTGTGCGGGGCGTAGCGGTCGGTGGCGCGCCAGTAGCTGCCGGCGTTGAAAAATTGGTCGAGGTCGGTGCCGTAGCCACCACCGCGGATCATCTGTAGCGCCCGAGCACTGCCGCCGATATGCGCCACTGCTGGGTCAAAGCCAGCAGCCCATTCGACATAGTACGGCCGCACCGAGCGAACTGGACCGATGAGTCCTGGGCGAGCTTCTTGGTAGAGGGCGATGAACCTCGTGATCCCACCCTCAGCGACGGCTTCGAAGACGACGCCGGCATCTTTGAGACCGGACTGTGGCCGGGCGTCCGGACTGTTTTCGATCATGATCGCCGTGACGGGGCGTTTGGTCGTCGCTTCATCGGCTACTTGTGCGCCAGTCAATGGCGAATAATACTTGGGAGCTTCTTTTTTCTTGGCGGCGGGATATTCGGTCGGCAAATTGGCCTCGGGTTGACTCCAGATAAAAGCCAGCACGGCGATGCCCGTCGCGACCAGTAGCCCGACGGCGATCACAAAATACCGCACGCCGCTGTTGTCGTGCAGTATTTGATGCAGGCGCGTCCAACGCCACTTTTCCCAGAATTTTAGTTTTCGCCCATCCATAAGAGACAGTATATCAAAACGTGTATGGTTATAATACTACAGTGCTTCAAGTGTGTGTTTGCTGATTCCTGCTTTGGCTGCGAGGAAGTCAATCATGCGTTCAAGACGATCGATTCGGTGATGCATTGCTGCCATCTCGGCAGCGTAGTTGTCGATTTTCGCAGCATATCCATCGATAACTTCTTCGAGGCGTCTCACATCGTCTTTGGTGGCCATAGTTTCCTTGATGTGTATCAAGCTCGTATCGAACGAGTTCATGCGACGAGTGAGTTCGAGATTAAAACTCTCTTGGGATTCGAATCGCTGTTCGGCGTCATTGGCGAACTTGGACAAAGTCTCCATGATTTGATCGTTTGTAACACCTGAATTTGTCATATTACTTACTATAATAGCACTTATAGAGTATCGATAGCTTTGGTAATTCGACCAAGCGTTGTCTCACGGCCGAGTACGGCCAGCGTGTCGTTGAGTTGTGGGCTAAATGGTGCCCAGGTGGTCGCGATCCGGATGAGACTGAACAGCGTGCCGGGCTTTTGACCAGTTGTTTCGAGGAGTTGGTTGAGGGTGTTTTGGATAGATTCGGCGTCAAATTCGCTTGATCGAAGCGCTGTTTGTGCGGCAGTGAGCAGTTCACGTTGCTCTTCACGACTCAGTTTCTTGAGCTGTTTGTTGTCGTCAATGAGCGCGAGATCAACAGCTGGCTCCTCAAAAAAGTAGCGTGAGAGCAGCGGTAGCTCAGCGAGAGTCTTGAGCCGATCCTGAACAAGCGCGAGCACTTGCCGCTTCTTGTCGTCATCTACTTCTTTGGCGCTTTGTGGCCAGTAAGCGCTTGCGCGCTCGTACAAATCATCGAGACTAAGAGATCGGATCCACTGGCCATTCATCCACAGCAGGCGCTGTTCGTCAAAACGGGCTCCCGAGCGTTGGACACGTTCCAGACTGAATTTTTCAATCAATTCCTCACGGGTAAAAATTTCTTGTTCGGTACCGTCATTCCAGCCCATACTGACGAGGAAGTTGAGCATTGCCTCTGGCAAAATCCCGTCGACGCGGTATTCGTCGACGCTTTTGGCGCCATCGCGCTTGCCGAGTTTCTTTTTGCCGTCGGGTGCCATGATGTGAGGCAGACATGCGAGCACGGGCGGTTCAATTTCGAGAGCTTCGTAGAGCGAGAGGTAGCGTGGGATCGAGCTGATGTACTCGAGGCCACGGACGACATGCGTGATGCCCATCTCAGCATCGTCGACAATGTGCGCGAAGTTGTACGTAGGCAGACCATCGGCTTTAACGAGGATGAAATCATCGAGCACTTCTGACCCGGCTGAGAGGTTGCCCATGACCGGATCGTGCCACTCATAGCGCTTGATATTTGTTACTTTGAAACGAAGCGCCTGCGAGCCATCCCAGGCTGGTGGATTCTCGGGCCTGTGGTCGCGATAGAGGAAGGGTCGTTTTTCGTATTTGGCCTGCTCGCGGAATGATTGCACTTCTTCAGGAGTGTACGGGTCAGCATATGCGAGACCCTTGTCAATCAATTTTTGCGCCCATTTCTGATAAAATTCGCGGCGCTCGGTCTGGACGTACGGGCCGTATTCCCCGTCTTTCCTAGGACCTTCGTCCCAGTCGAGGCCAAGCCATTCCAATGTGTTCAGGATGAGGTCGGTCGCGCCCTCAACGAATCGAGCCTGGTCGGTGTCCTCGATCCGCAGCACAAAAGCGCCCCCAGCTTGGCGAGCGAGTAACCACGGGAAGAGTGCAGCACGCACGTTGCCGACATGGATATAGCCAGTTGGTGATGGTGCGAAGCGAGTACGAAGCTGAGTCATATCTGTTATTTTAGCAGACACCGACAAGATATGTTGCTACATGCTCGAAGCAATACGCAGGATCTGATCGCTCGAGAGCGGTGCGTCACCTTCGATAGTGTAGAAGATACCGCCGTTTACCCACGCGGCTTTGCCGTCGTAGGTATAGATCGTGAGGCCTTGTTCGCTGTAGGTCAGGTAGTCTTTGGATTGTTTTGAGACGTAGTTGTCGAGGACGGCCTGAGAATCCCAACTGCTCGATTTTTGGCCGATGGTGTAGCCGGCATGACTGGTGTTGGAGGCAAATTTGACGTTGACCTCACCGGAGTTATAGGCGATCGGTCCGTCGAATCGGTAGCCGTCTGGTCGGTAGTCAGGAAAGGTCGCGTCAACACCAGCGTTCGCGGCGGCGACGCGCATGGAGAGGTTGGGCATGTTGATGTATGTCAGATAGCCCCCGAGGAAAACGATCGCAAAACAGGCAGCAACGACGCTCGACACGCGGGGCGCTCGGGCAAAGAAAGACTTCCTGGGAGCTTTGTGGTCGTGGGTTGGCTGGGTGGTCTGGGCGTTGGCAAGCCGTTCGGAAATCAATTTTTCTTTGAGTTCACGGCTCGAGAGCGCAACGTTACGGTGGTGAGCCACGACCGGCTGGCGCGTGGCAGTAGTATGTGGCGCTCGTGCTGGAGCGGCGTGTGGCGTCGGGGTCTTTGGCAAGGCTTGCGGGTGAGCGGCAAAGCGTGAAACCATCGGCGAAGTGGCGACGAGGCCTGGGGTTGGCTTGTGTCGCAGCGGCTTGTGGTGTGCGGGTTGTTTGACGATATCGCGACGCAGTGTCTGGGAGCGTTGTGTCTGGCGATGGACGACTTTGGCCTTGTGGACACGGGAGTGAGCGACATCGGCAGTGTTTTTAGCCGCCGCAGACTGGGCGCTGTGGACGGGTATTTTTGAGGATTCTGCTGCGGTCGGCGCGATAGAATCGGGCGCACCTGCCGGGAGGCCGCTGATGGCATCGTAGACTTTGCCATTGATGACGATTGTGTTTTGTGCCCTCATAGATTCCCTGTGTTTATTCCGCTTATCGCTACTTGTAATAATCGTATCATTTCAGACAAAATGCGCAAGTGTTTTGCTATATACTAGGAGCAACACGTCATAACTTATGCAACAACATTCACCAAACGAAAAAAGAAAACAACTCGCGATCCGCTATTTTACGTATGGCGTGATGTCGCTTGCTGTCGCGGTGATCTCGGCGCTGTGTATCCTGCTGGCGCTGGGCTACGGGTTTGATTTCAAGCAAAATACCGTCGTGCAGCGGGCACTGGTGCAGTTCCGCACTTTTCCGGCCGATGCCACTGTGACGGTTGATAACAAAGAGCTGTCGTTTCGTACCCCGGGCAAGGCCAATATCGACACCGGTCAACATATGGTCACGATGCGGCTCGATGGCTATCGCGACTGGTTCAAAACCGTGACGCTCGATGCGGGCGAGCTGCGTTGGCTGAATTATGCGCGGCTCGTTCCCAAGACAGTGACGACGAGCACCGTCAAAGATTTTGCGGTTGTGTCTGGTAATCTGCCCTCGCCTGATCGCAAGTGGATGGCGATCTACAACGAGCCCGAAAAGCCAGAATTCCTGATCGCCGATCTCCGGGACTCTGCCAAGGTCGTCTACACGACCCTCGCGCTGCCGCTCGAGAGCTACACGAGTGTCGTAGGCCAAGTTCATCACTTCTCGCTCGTTGAGTGGGATTTTGGTGCTCGGTTTGTACTCATCAAGCATACGATTGGCGACAAAACCGAGTTTATCCGGGTTGACCGAGCCAACGATATACCACCGGTCAATATCACGACGGCGCTCAATGTTGCGATTAGTGAGATTCATTTTTCAGGCACGAGCGGCAATGTGTTCTACGCCAAGGACGCGACCGACTTGCGTAAACTTGATATCGCTGCCGGAACTATCTCGAGTCCGGTTGCCAGCCAGGTTGCTTCGTTTGTGCTCTACAAGACCGATACGCTTGTCTCTGTCAGCGACAAGGCTGATGTACGGCGCGTTGGCGTGCGGGTCAACGACCAGACCAAGGTCGATTTGCGGCATTACGACACGACCCAACCGGTGTTGACGAGTGTGAGTAGTTATTTTAGTGACACGTATGTGGCGATTGCCCGGGGCACGAGTGTTGAGGTGATCAAAAATCCGTTTGACGTCGAGACGGCCAGCAAGGCGTATGTGACGATGACCTTGCCGGTCTCGGCCAGTTGGCTGCAGATATCGAGCAATGGACGGTTCGTCGTGGCGGGAACAGGTACGCAATTCGTGACGTACGATCTCGAGACCAACGAAACGTTTTCGGTGAATCTCCCAGGAAAATCAGCTGACAATAGCAAACCACTGGCGTGGATCGATGACTATATACTGGCGTCGACGGCGGATCAAAATCTACGTTTGAGTGAGTTTGACGGCGCTAATCAGCAAGTCATCACTGATGTCGCCCCAGGGCTCCTCGCTACTCTCAATGACGATGGCAAGTTGCTCTATAGCATCGCAAAGACGACCAACGGCTATAGTCTCCAGGCGTCCAAGATGACAACAGATAAATAGCAATACTGATCGGGCTTTGGCTGCGGTCGCTTCGACACTGTCGCGTTGCGACAGGTCGGGTTCCGCTCCCTCCCCGCGGATCCCGTCCTCTAGGCGACCTCCCCACGAAAAAAATTCATCGAATGAAATTCTTGTTCGCGGGTGCCCCTCCTCCCGGCCACCCACGGCTGGCGCCAGCCAGACGTCCTGTGATTCTTTGCGATCCCTGCGATTTCCCGCCAATCTGAGCAAACCGAGGGAGGGTGGCAGCTTTTTGACATAGTCATTGGCGAGGACGTGCCATTTACAAACAGTTGAATTAAAGTAAATGGCCACCCCTTGCGGGTGTTCCGCAGCCACTGTCAAAAAGTGACGAACGACCATCATGTTTGTGAACTTGGCGGAAAGTTTTGGTTACTTTTGCGTCAAAAGTAACGAGTTAATGCCTCGGTACCCGGGGCAAATGAGCCGGTTATGCAAGCCAGTAAACTTTTAATGAAAGAGTGCTTACCGAGCCGGCTGTACAAGCCAAAAACCTTTAGGTCTAACTGCCAAACAACCGCTCAAATATCGTCGGAGAATTCCCCGGGATGCTCGTATCTGCTGCGTCTGAGTCCGCCTTGCCAGTGCTAATGGTAGCCTGGTCGGGGTCAGGGCTGATCTGTTCGGCGATGACGACAAGTCGGTTGAGCGCTGTTCCCGGCGGATCGCAGGTCACAAGTGTGGCCATCGGTTTGTCGGTACTCAGAACAAGCTCAGAGACTTGTGTCGGTCTGATAACTTTTTTTTCGGTGACGCTGTAGGTGTAGCGCGTGCCGCTGTAGTGTAGGTAGAAGGTGTCACCTTTTTCGAGATTGTTTAGCTGAACAAAGGCAAATTTGGCGATGCCGTCATCGAAAACGTCGTTTGAAGAGTGACCGAGGATAACTGTGTTCCCCTTTTCACCCGGCAAGGCGTTGGCGCCAGGGATCGGATAGTGCACGACGCCTTTTTTGAGTTTTGTCTGGATGACGCTCTCCTGAAGGGTTTGTACGTCGTAGTCAACTGCGTAGTCGACGTTGATTTTGGGGATGACGATCTTTGGTTCTGGCCCAACTTTGGTGTCGATCGTGGGATCGACGATGAGATTTGCTGGGCTGATCGACCCCGGGCTGACATAGGCGCGAACTTGGGCGAATAGCAGGCTATTGTACTGTAGGAATATGAACGTCAATGCGACGATGAGCGCGGAGACGATCGGCACAAAATGCCGTGACGAACGGACGGTGCTAGCGTGTTGTTTGACCCGGGTGATGAGCTGGCTGCGGAGGTCGTCGACCGCCTGGGATTTGCTCATGATAGTTGGCTCCGGCTCACCGGCTGTCACCATGATTGGGCCGTCTGGAGTCGTTTGTTCGAGTAGCTGGTGGCCAGCTAATTTGTTTTTTCGGCGCTCGAGTTGTGACATATAGTAGCGCTCGTAATACTGCTGATAATAACTCTGCCACTGGGTATGGTACTGTTTCCACTGGTCGGCATGGGATTCGCTCAGCTGGTGGTCGACAGTTTCGGAATGAGTCTGATGATAGGGCGATGCAGAGGCGGGATTTTGGCTTGTATCGACGATATCACTGGTCGGTGATATGTCGTGATTGTCATACAGCTTGTCGATCTGCTCGCGCATCAGCTGCGCGGCGGCTTCGCGGTCAAGTGGCCGCACCGAACTAGCTGCCTGCCGCGGCGGCACGGAAATTGAACGATCATCGGATTGTTTTTGCGGGTTCATTGCTAGATTATTTCTCACCTCTTATTGTACAATTGATGGGTTCTATCTCAAAGGAGCGAAGAGTTAACAGCATATGATGGGCGACCATACGGAATTGGTAGAGATTTTTAACAACTTGTGCCGCGGTGATGGAATTGGTAGACATGCTAGACTCAAAATCTGGTGAGCATTACGCTCGTACCGGTTCAAGTCCGGTCCGCGGTACCAGCTGTTAAAAATCAAACTGTCGCAAGCGACAGTTCCGCGCATCCGAGTTGCGAAAGCAACTCCGCTAAAGCGAACAAAATCCCGTTCCGGTTTCGGAGTGAGGGTTCGATTCCCTCCTCGCCCACCACATGTTTTTAAGCCGCAGGCAAGTGTTTCAGGCAACGCTTGCAGTAATCGCCTCGAGTGGCCGTCCTGGCTCCCAGAGCAAATAGCTGGCTGCTCGGGTGGCGGTGGTGCCGCGCCAGATGGTCATCGGGTCGTCGAATTCTTGGGTGATGACTTCCCCGCCATGGGCGATGAGCAGATGATTTTGGTGAAACGTCACGATTGTCACTGGGTATGTGATAGTGAATTTGTGGAGTGTTTCGACGAGTTGCATGAGTTGCATCGAAAAACTGAGAATCTTGGGGTAGTAGACGCTCTGCAGGAGCTTTTGCAGCTGGGCGAAGGAGAGAACGAGCGTCGTGCGGGGGCGATTGACAAGTTTTTCGCCGACTGGCCGGAGCAGATCGGCCGTATCGCGAGTGATCACGAGGTGTCCCGGGTGAGCGCCGAGCAAGGTCTCAAACGCGATCGCCGTCTCGCTGTTGCGACCGTTGTCACCGATCAGCAGGCAGACATCTGCCCAGTTGCAGGCCGCCATGAGTTCGGGCAGTGCCTCGCGGGAAAATCCGCCGGACGGGTTCGACGGGACAAAATACGTATCGGTGATCGTCACCGGGATGACCCGTTTCAGGTCTTCGGGCAATATCGCCCTGATCTGTCCGGCACCGAGAGTGGTAGCGGTATTGTAGGCCTCACCGACGGCCACAAATCCTAATTTGTTGCCCCCGATGATCGCGAGCTTGCCGGCTTTGGTCTTTTGCTCTGGCCGCGACCATTCAATGTCGGGAAACAATGGCTTAGCGGGACTTTGCGTGCGCCAATACGTATGTTCCATGACCCTCCTCTGACTCACCCTTTGGCATCTCTAATTCATACATCATATTTTTGCGCTCGATGACGACGTTCCAGCCGTGTTCCTGGGCGATACGAAAAAGCCGATCGTCTGGGTTGAAGGCAATCGGGTGCTCGACGAGTTCCATCATGGCGCTATCACTCCCGCTGTCGCCGACGGCATACGAGCCCTCGAGCGTCAGATGATGCTCGGCGATGGCGGCGGTCAGCAACGGGCCTTTTTGACCGAACACTGGGCGACTTTTTCGTTTGAACTTACCGTCTTGCAGCTCGTAGTCGGTGCCGATCGCGAGGTCGATATGATGCAACTCGGCAAAAGCTTCGACGAGCTGTTGGTATGAGCCGCTGATGGCGATGATGAAATAGCCCTGTTCGCGCAAACTCTGCATGAGGTTGCGGGTGTAGGCATAGGTGCGGTGGCCTTTGGCGGAGAGGATAGTTCGTGCCAGGTCTTTGACGACCTGCTCTGGCAACCCGATAACTTCTCGTTCCATAACAGTGACGAGCAGCTCTTCGTAGTCCGTAAAACTGGTCTCGCGTTTCGACCACGTTTCGCGGGCATCTGCGACCGCCTTGCGGTCAGCTTCGTCGATATAGCCGGCGTCTCCCAGTGCGTCAAACAGCTCGTGATAGAGCTGCCAGCGGAAAATCGTGCCATCGATATCAAAGGCGGCAAATTTGCGCTTCGTTTTGATCGTTGAGGTGTCATCGGGCTGGTTCATACCACTACTCTATCATCTGTGCGATCTGAGCTCGTAGCTGGAGGGCGTATTTTCGAGCCCGGCTGTCGTCGTCACTGACAGATTTCCCGGCGATAGCGATGAGTTTTTTGGCAACCGAATTGACTCTCCCCGGCTCGTTGATCAGCCAGTGGACGTCGCGGGCGAGGAGCCAGTCAAGTGACTGTAGCGCTTCGTGGAGCCGGGCGGGACGGTCGGCTTGGCGGGAGCTGTGACGGGCGTCAAACCATTCCATCCAGACTTTCGGATACGTGATCAATCCAATTGGGACGGTGTGTTTGAAACCAATGTGCTCGAGTTGCTCGACGGCGCTCGACAGGGTTGCGAGTAGGTTGAAGCGGGCGGGAAAATCGCGCGGCTGAGAGCCATATATCTGTCCGCTGCTCGGGAATACGGCGTACTGGACGAGCTCACCGTGCTCGATCATTTTCAGTACATGGTCGAGATCTTCGTCGGTTTTTTGGTAGTAGCGAAACATGCCTTGGTCGTCCGGACGGGGCTCGCGGGTGGTGAGCACCGTGACGCGCGCAAACTCGTCATTGAGCTCGGTAACCTTGTTCATGACGTAGGTTTTGCCCATCGAGCTCGGCGCGATGACCATGACCAGCGTCTTGTCAGCAATTTGTTTGCGTATAGAGGTATTGGGTTCGTAACTGTCTTGCTGCTCAGCGGCACGCGAAAGTCGTGAGGCGATATCCATACTGTTATTATACCTCCGGCCACCCCGCGTTGCGAGCCTCCCCTGCGGAGCGCCCCCTTCCTATCCCCATTCCACACCAAGACAGTAACAATCTTTATAACTTTGTACATTTTATCAACCCGATCGGGTACTATAAATGTACAAAATGTTACGCAAGAAACAAGACTTTTCAGAGTGGTTGTGTCGGCAACAGGGTATCTTGCCGCAGACAGCATTGCGCTATGTACTCGAGTCACTGGTGTCTTTTTCCGACGCCAATCTAGCTTTGACTTTCAAGCCTAGTCGCTTTTTCGACAAAATTGAAATGACTGATACGCGGGCGTATTCCCGGTCGGCATTACGGCAAGCCTACTACGCTGCACGCCAAAATGGGCTGATCGTCATGGGCGATGACGGTGCGCCGACTCTGTCCAGCCGGGCGCAGCAGCAGATTCGCACGTATGAACCGAAGCAGTTGTGGGGTGCGCAAGTGATGGTGGTGTTTGATATACCCGAAGATATGAGCCGCAAACGACAATGGTTTCGGCTGTTGTTGCGTGAGCTGAAGTTTGAGCAGGTGCAGAAAAGCGTCTGGACAAGTGACTACGAATGTTTTGAGGTGCTTTCGGCGGGTATCTTGGAGCAGCAAATTGAGCAATATGTCCGGGTCTACGAGGCACGGGCGATCGAAGCATCCTAAAGCTGTTCGTTCACGGTCTGATTTTGCGGTTTGCAAACCCTTGCGTTTCCTATAGGAATACTAAACATACCATCTCTATTCATTTTTTGTACATTTACGGTAACCGATCGGGTGTTTGAAATGTACAAATAAATAGCATAGAGACGGCAACGAGGCAAACTATGGAGACGATCCTCATTTTGGATTGCTGGTAGAAAATGTGCGCTTATGACAGTTCGATACTGACGGGACAATGGTCGGAACCCATGACGTTGGCGTGGATCTGCGGATTTTGGATACGATCGGCGATGTCGTTGCTGGCGAGCCAATAGTCGATGCGCCAGCCGACGTTGCGGGCGCGGGAGTTGGCGAAGTGACTCCACCAGGTGTAGTGACCATTGCCGGTATGATCACGGCGGTAGACGTCGGTGAACCCAGCTGCCAGCCAGTTGTCGAAGCCGGTGCGCTCCTCATGCGTAAAGCCTTTTTTGCCGACGTTTGGTTTGGGGTTGGCGAGGTCGTCCTCAGTATGCGCGACGTTCATATCACCGCAGTACAAAACGGGCTTGGCGAGCTGGAGATGGGCGCAATAGTCGGACATGGCGGCGTCCCATTGTTGCCTGAGTGGGATGCGGGTCAGATCGTCTTTGGCGTTGGGAGTGTAGACGGTGACGACGTAGAAATCATCGAATTCCGCAGCAATCACCCTGCCCTCGTCGTTTGCGTGACCGTAGGCGTCGGCGATGAGATTGTGTCGTTTGGCGATGTCGGCCGGGATGTCGTTGACGACGGCGATTGGCTTGACTCGCGTGAAGATCGCCGTACCTGAATAACCCTTTTTCGTCCGGGATGAATTCCAGTATTCTTCGTAGCCGTCGAGGTCGATGACTGCCTGACCCTGCTCGGCTTTGGTTTCCTGCAAGCACAGTATGTCTGGTTTATGATCACGCATGAATGATTGAAAAGTGCCCTTTTTGACCACAGCGCGGATACCATTCACATTCCACGAAAATAACTTCATATATTTGTATTATACAAGATGAAAATAATATCGGGCCAAATGAAAAAAGACCCCCTCCCCCGGAATGAACCGAAGGGAGGAGGCCGGGGATGCCGGAGTGTGTTACTTCACACACTGCGCGGCATCTTTGAGGCACGCGAGCAGAAGGAGTGTGACTTCAGCACTGGGTGCACTGGTCACTTCGTGCCCCGCCCGTAGAAGAAGACGCCCTTGCGACCCTTGCGACCGACGCAGCGAGTCATCACCGTACCTTTGGGATTCGTGTCCTTATGAGCCTTGAAGCACCAAGAGTAGTTGGAGCGCCCCTTCGGGTCGGCTGTGCAAGAGATCAGCGTCACCTTGTCGCGGATCGTGAACTCGGATCGGCGGCTGCCTGCTGAGTTGTGATCGGCGGTGCATTTGGTTGCCACCGACCCCTTCGACCCACTAAGGAAAGAGAATCCGTAGTTGCTGTTTCCGGTGCTGCGGATATTGGTGAGCGTGGCAGGGACGGAAAGCTGAACACCGTCACCCTTGTTCCCCGATACGGTCGTCGTCGAGATCGTCCAAGCAGTCGAGCCAGCACCGATCGAGACGGATCGGATGCCGTAGCGGGAGTTGCCTGTGACGGCGCACCCGGAGATGTCAGCGACGTTGGCCGTCCTCGCGACTGCAACCAAGAGGATGCCGCCACCGCGATTGCCGCTGACGGTGCACCTTGCGATGGTCAGGCCCAAGATGTCTCCTGCGCCTGCGTTCGGCTCCAGATCAATCCCGCAGCCCGGGGCGGTGAACTTCATTTTCCCAGTGTTCGTGAAGTGCGAGTCAACGATCCGGCCGCTGCCGCAGGCGATCACCGAGATGCCCTGTCGGCGGTTCCGGTCACACCGAACCCCGTCGATAAGGATACCCTTCGTCCCGGGGGCGTTCAGGTAGATCCCGTCGCCCCAGCACTCGTTGATCCGAGTGCCCGAGACCCGGGCGTTGGTGGCCCCGGCCGCGATCTTGATCCCGTGGCCCCATTCCCCGGTCGTGCCCCGGTGGGTCCGTACATCCCCAAGGATGGTGCCATAAAACACCGCGCAGTTGGCCGCGCTGATCGTGATCAGGTCGTAGGCACCCAAGGTGCTCGGGATCAGTTTCAGCGTGGTCGAGTTGAGTCGCAGGGTGGTGCCGGGCTGGTTGAGCCGGACGCCAGTGTCGTTCACCAGATAGGTGCCTGAGCCGGATAGGATGAGTACCTTGCCGGGGTTCGCCGCAATGGCCCTGTTCAGGGTGGCCGTGATGTCGGTGCCCGCCCGCAGGTTGTAGGTCGTCACCAAGTCCACGACCGTCTCCGCCCACGCTTCCTGAGCCTTCAGCAGAGCCGCCTCAACCATCGGGAGCATCGGGAGCACGGCAGCAGCTAACAGGAGCCGGCGTCTGGAGAACGCTCCAGGTTCGGCGCTCATGCTGCGACCACCATTCGTGCCTGGTCGACCGAGCACGCACTAAGCATGATGGCAAGGCCGAGGCCGAGGGTGACAAGTACCCGCCTGATTCTGTTCATCTTTTTGATCCTTTCGGATAGATGTTGGTTTTTACTAATTGTTAAGCGTTTTTCCGCCTTTAAGTACCTGAAAACCTCCATATCTCAATCGCAGAGATTGGTTATGCATGTTTTAACACAAAAAATAAGATAAATCAACTATAAAAAGACCTCTCGCCTCTAGTTTTCCCCATCGATCAAGCGATGACTGCCTGACCCTGCTCGGCTTTTGTCTCCTGTAAACAGAGTATATCTGGTTTGTGTTCAACTATAAATGATTGAAAAGTGCCTTTTTTGACCACCGCGCGGATACCGTTGATGTTCCAGGAGTAGAGTTTCATGGATATATTGTAACAAAATTAAAACAGGGTCGTCCCTCTACACTCATGGGAGTGGGAGGGACGACCCTTTTGGGTGGATACTTACGAGACGGCGCGGACGAGGTCGCGGATCTTCACAGCCGCGTCTTCGGTGCCGACTGTGATGACGTATCCGGACTCGTTCGCCGTGGCAAGCTTTTCCAAGCTCTTTGTCGTGGATGCATCTACGAAGGAAATACCGTATGTTGGTACGCTCAGGCCGTGCACGAGTTCGATTGCTCGTTCCTCCGCAAAGCCTCCTGTCTGCACGCCATCGGTCAGCAAGATGATACGGAACTTGAATTCCGTGAACGGATTCTTGCCGGGATTCTTTGCCGCGAAGTCCTCGCGGAACAGGCGCATCTCGTTGAGCGCAGCGATGACCGCACTGCTGGTATGCGTGTTTCCGCGCGGTTTCAGATGGTTGACGGCACCAGTGAAATACGCACGTTGTTCTTTGTCGAACGGTTTGATCGGCAAGACCAGGTCAAGCTGGTCGTCGTAGCTCACAATCCCCACATAGCTGTTGGGATTGATGTGCCTTGCGGCAGTAAACATCGCGTTTTGGGCGTACTGCATCTTGCTGTATTCCTGCATCGAGCTAGAGTGATCGACCACAAAGACTGTGACGACCGGCACGCCAGCATCCTTGTTCTGTTTCCAGACATCCAGGATGCTGAAAAGCTGCGTACCTGACAGCTTGCTCTTCGCGGCGGCGTAGTCGTTGAACTGGTTGAAGCCCAGCTCTGTCGACGTTCGTTGCGATTCCTCTGACAGGGCGAATGCGCCGAACAACTTCGCAACTTCAAGCTGCTCATTCGACAGATTGCCGAGCGCAAGGAGCGGGCTGTCGTGGCGTTCACCCGCGGGTGTAAATACCCAGCCCGTTGCAAGCTTCGGATTGGTGGCCCATGCCTGTGCCTCCATCGTCACCGCGTAGGTCGGATTGTTTTCGGCAACCCGGATCATCTCGGCGGTGGTGTTGCTGACCGGAGGCACTTTTTCCTGGAACTTGCGAAATGCTTCGATGGCCTTGGGACTCAGGGGGTTGCTCGGATCCAGTGCCAGCAGTTCTTGGGTCAGCATATTCAGACCCGTCGATGACTGGTTCGGGTCAGTGTGACCAAGAGTCAGGTCGCCGGCCACTACGGCCTTCACCATATTCTCGGTGTTCACGCTGCCGTATTTCTGAACGACCTTGTCATACGTATCTTGACGCATCAAGTAGCCGGCGACGTTCCGTGCCAGCCGTGTCTCGATGGTCTTGACCTCGACGCCCTTGGTTGCAATCATCTTCCCCCACAGCTCATTTGAAGGGCTGTAGGCGGCGGGGATGTGCTGGCGGGACGTGATGTAGTCCATGGCACGACCAGATGAAATCGGACGCACCGTTACGGATACCGTGTGACCATTGACTGTCTTACCGGACCGGTTGAACCGGTCCGCTATTACGTCAAGCCAACCGGTTCTATCGGAATTCGATTTTTCGGTCGAGCTAAAGATCTCGATGTCGATCTGTCCAGTTCCCTGGATACTGACCGGGAACTTCTCGATCGCCGGTAGATCTACCGGGGCACGTTCAGTGCCGTCTTGGCTGCTATCTTTGATTAGCTCGACGTTCCGGTTGATGCTGATCTTGCTGGTGTCTTCGAAGTACGTCTTGAGCGTCTCGTCAGACTGTTGCGGAGTGAGATCCCTCACGCCTCCGCCATTTGCTCCACAGCCCGTGAACAGCAGGCACGCAGCGAAAGTTGCAACGATCCATGTACGAATGTTCTTCATAGTGAGAACACACCCCTTTCCGGGTCTTGTTTTGGATTTTCTTGGTTGTAGATTGCCTGGTCTAGGCGCTGGACAATCCCGTCGTTGTCTACGTCGAGATTGGCGAGTGAATCAGCGACCCCTTCGGCCAAATCTTGGGCAGAATCGACCTTTTTGGCGTGCTGCCGAGTTACCTCAGCGATCACGTCAGACGGATCATTGAGCTGGGCGCGGTATACAATCCGCACCAACCCTGGGCACAGCGTGTTGAGCAATTCGTCAAGCAAACGCTCGTGTGCGCCGTAGCCGTATTTCTCGTGGAAGTCTCGTACAATACCAGTGTTAGTGTCGAAGAACTTCGTTAAGATTGCCCGTACTTCCCGGATGCGATTCACCTGTTCCAGGCATTTACGGATACCCTCGCGGGTCACTGGGTACTGTACGGCAACCTCTTGGAGCGCTGGAATGATGAGATTCAAATCCGTCTCCTTGAGCGAGATCAGCTCGATTTGTGGCTTGGGAGCCAGTTCGGCTATACGCTTGCGGTAGTCACTGATGGCTCGATATGCGACTCTACCTCCGAGGTAAACGCCGCCTGCCATCAGTAACCCGCCCACGATATGGGCAATCAGCGCCAACTGGTTGGTCATCGGTACGCCCATTGCTACGATCAGATCGGGACGGAATGTCCCAGGTAGCCAGAACAGCACCAAAGCTAGGGTGACAGCGATAGCTGCCGCCCAAGTTCTCCGCATGTCCATTGCGTTACCTCCCTTCCGAGGTTCAGCCTAACTAGCCTTGAAGATTTTCCAAGACGAGTACGAGCCGAAACTCAGTGAGTCAGTAACTATGAATCAGTGAAATGAATTGTGAACTTTCATCCTGAGCTTGCCCACCCATGTGTGCTCAAAACTTTGATAATTATGAATTAAAACCAACCAAAAGTCAATGATTGATTAGTGGGTCACGTACACTAGTGACAAGGAGTTGGGGCGATATATTAGAAAAAATAAAAGTGAATACCCTACAGACCTATATGCGGACAGCTATAAGGTAAATATTTGCGAGTATATAATGTTACTTGTCCTAACCCTACTCCGGAAGGAAAATCATGGACAACGTAGAAGAACGTGCATGGGAAAACTATCGGCAAGCCATTGACAAGAGCCTACGTGATGCAGAGCATCAAGTGGTTCGCCGAACCCTGGTGTCTGATGACCGCGCAACGCCTGCCAACAGCATCCTCCTGTCTCAGCTAGAGAGTCTGGTGACAGCAAAAGCGACGAGGGGCAAGAAGCCCAGTGAGATCGTGAGCAATGACGAATTCACAATCGTGTTCCATCCGGATAAGATCGATGGCGATCTCCAGCGACGTACGTTCGTAGGTGATGTGTTGATCATTCGCGAGAGACGGTCGCCTGCGATATTTACCGTGAGAGGTGAAACGGCGGAAGGACGCGAGTTGTGGCTGACGATCCAGCGGGAGCACGGACAGTACGTGCTCAAACAAACGCGCTACGCGGGTGGCAAGATGGCTGCCGATGACGACAACTATCTCTCGCTCATCACGCACCCGCGTGGCCATCGCCAACGCCACGGCACGGACTAATCTCGGGCTATCCAAATTAGGACATCGCCGCCCAACGCAATCCAGCGTGCGGGCGGCTTGTCATTTTCTAACTCAAGTACTTTGGTTTATCCGTACGGTGAATTACCGGTATCGTTTTTATTTACAAGTCAAAATCCCACGGCTGGTGTGCCGTGGGAAGTTGACAAAGCTGAACTTGATGGCTACTTGGCCTGCGGAATCACTACCGCAGAGTTGCTGCCCGGCCAGCATGAGAATGCTGCTGGGACAGGCTGCTCTTGCTTCACCATCTGGTTGAAGGTGTCGAGGCACTTGCTCACGAGGACATTCGGATCCTTGCTGACCGAAGCGGCCAACTTGCCGTTGGCGATAGCTTCGGCGTCGGCTGTTGCCTGCTTCTGCTTGGCGATCCGCGTGTTGGCGACCTCTGCCTGGAAGGCGTTGATCTTGTCCTGTGTCGTGGCGTCGAAGTTGATGAGCGGAATGTTCACGTCGTGAATGATGACCTGGGTTCCGATCTTGTTGGTCAACGATGTCTTGACGCGGTTCGCGATGGTCGACAGGGTGTCGACCTTGGGCCGGCCGTTCTCGTCCAGGTTGTTGAGGGGGTCGTAGGCGGCGAACGCCTCGTTGAGAGCGGTGATGAGTTGCCTGGTCACCAGGCTGTCCCGGACGCTCTCGAACTCCTTGTAGTCCTGGAAGAGCTCGTCCCCTTGTTCCTTCACGATCTGCCAGCGGACAGAGTTGTCCACGCAGGCCGTCGACTGGTTGCCGATACGGACTGTGGTGCAGGTGTGCGTGGTCTTGAGCTCGTCCTTGTCTTCGTTGCCCGTGAACTTGTCGGTCTGAACCGACGCGTCGAACATGACGACATCTTCCCAGGGAGCCTTGAGATGCAGCCCGTTCTCGAGCGTGGCGTCATTCGGACGGCCGAAGGTCGTGACGATGCCGATGTTGCGCGTTGGGACGCTCGTGAAGGACATCAGCGCCGTGAGGATAATCGTCAGCCCGAGGAGGCCGAAGGCAATCCACCTGGTTCTCCTGTAGCTGGTGCTGAACGTCTTGTTTCGGTTCTCGAATTCGACCTCGAGTTGACGGTAGCGCGTGGTGGCGTTGTAATCGTCGTCAGCGGGCTTGTCCGGAAGCGGGTTCGGCTTTCCCCTGCGGATCACGACGATCGCCACGAATGCGCCGAGGGTCATGAGGATGCAGAAACCCAAGAGGTACAGCATAGTTGTGTTTCCTTTCGGTCTGGGCTGGAGTTTCCAGCAACAGTGAGAGTGCTCGAAAAAACGTTCTCACTGTTGCTGGATGTATCAAGTTTGCTTTGTCAATGAGCGTGTTCTCGATCTGTATGAACAGAGAAAGCACATCGTATACAATTATAGCACAAATATATAAATAAGTCAACTATATTATAAAATAAGTAATAACTCTATCGGTCATCTATGGTTTCAAATTGAAGAGGGGCATCCTCCCGACCGCTTGCGCGGAAGGAAGGATGCCCCGGTGGACAGAGTCAGATCAGACCGTTCTGGCGTGCGGCCACGAGCCAGGTCGAGACCTCGTCGAACATGAGGCTGTAGAAGTCCTCGTCGGACATGCCTGCCAGCGAGTTGACCTCCTTGGCGTCGACGTTGTCGATGAGCCGGCCGCCCCTCTCGTACGGCACCCCGACAGGGATGTCGTCGTCGAGGCTTTCCAGAAAACGCCAGCCAGCTGCGTCGTTCCCAAGGTAGAGGAACTTCAGGAAGACGCCGCGGTAGCTGAGCCGTTGGACAGCGTCGGTTGCCGACTGCGCATTATCCGGCCGGCCGTCGGTCACGATGGTGACGAAGGCCGGAGTGACCATCTTTCGTACCGATGGCGCTGATGCGCTGCCCCTACGTAACAGACCGCCTCCACCAAAGAGATCGCCGTTGCCGGTGAGCTCCGCAACGCGGATGAGTGACTCGGTGAGAGGCGTCGTACCGTCGACCTCGATACGGTTGCGTCGGATGAAGTCCTTGAAGTCGTTGAGCTTGACTACGTAGTCGCGGATGTTGCCACCGAAGGTGACGAGCGGGACTGTACCGTCGTCGTCGACGATGACGGCGAAGCCGAGTACGCGCTCGACGACGTCCTGGACGCTGCCGTTTCGGTACTCGTTCGCGATGGAGTAGGACTTGTCGACATCGAGGATGGCCTGCCACGACTGGTTCGGGTTGACCTTCTTGGTCAGAAGTGCTTTGGCGGCGGCGTCGACCTTGCGGGTCAGCAGCCCGCCGGTGCCCTGCTGGGCGTCGGCGTCGGCGGCCTTTTTCTTGGCCTGCGCGAGATTTGCCATGTGAAAGTCCTGCTTTCTCTCTCTTTGCCGCGGGTGCGGCTGAGTATGGCCCTATGCCAATACAATCCACATTATACAATATCGTAAAAATAAAACAATACCTAAAAATTAATATTGCACAATTAAATAATCAGTGTATAATAACAATCCGTACCCAGAAATTCTCTGTGCGTACATTCACATGTGGCTCAATGCCACGCGAGCAGGAAGAGAGTCACCATGACCACGCTGGCTATCAAGAAGGGCGACACCAAGAAGCTGCCCCCGAACGCCTTTGCCTTCACCGTCGGTGTGGGCTGGGCCGCGGCGGGTGGCGTCGGCGAGTCGCCGGACCTCGACGTCTGGGTCATTCGCAGGAAGGGCACCGTCGGCGAGGCGATCTGCTGGGCCCACACCGCGTGGCTGCGGCCGGATCTCGGCACCAATACCCAGGGCAGCCCGTACATCGCCACCCCCGAGCTGGACGTCATCCATCAGGGTGATGACCGTACCGGCGCTGAGTCAGACGACGACTACGACGAGATCGTCAAGCTTGATCTGTCCAAGGCGCCGGCCGACGTGACCGCGTACGAGGTCTTCGCGACCTACTACGAGGATCCCGACACCGGCAGCGGCAAGACGCTCGGCATGGCCGAGAACATCAAGTGCGGCGTCAAGGACGAGAACACCGGTCACATGTACGAGTCCCAGCTGGGCAACGACTTCGGCTTCGACGTGACGGTGCACATCTGCACCATCCGTCGTGACGGGAGCAACTGGGTCAGGGACGAGGTCCAGGAGGGCACGTCCGACACCATGTTCGTGGTCGCAGGCCAGCACGGCGTCAGCTGACGCTCGCCTGAGCCGAGTCAGGGCACTCCCCTTCTCGTGACAACGGAGGTGGCTCCGGGATCGACATCATGTCGGCATCCCGGAGCCACCCCGGCACAACCTTATGATTTCCCTATCGCCCTTATAAAAGAGCTACAGGCAAGTTATAAGCAAGAAAATATCATTGCTAATTGATTGACCAATACAAAAAAAGATGTTATCGTTTTTATGATCAACCTCGTTCTTATTATTTTCCCCACGCTACCGCTTAGGTTGAAAGGAGGTTCTCGTGGGATGGTTTAACAAGGTCAATGACCCTCCGGCTCCACCGTTGGTCATGCCGCAGATGCATCAGCCAGAATATACGATTGATACCGTCAGAGAACATCTGGAGGCAATCGGACTGTCTAGGTTGTTGGTGCGACATGCCGACATGAAGGTTCTTTTGACGCGTATCGCATGGAGTGGTGAGGATTATTTGCTTGCCCGTAGTCCGAAAGGACAGCCAAGCGGCGCGGAGATTGTGACTTTTTGCAAGCGGCTCGAGACGGTGCGACGCATTGTCGGTGAGTTTGACAAGATCGAAAGATCCTCAGATGAGCATCCCGACGCCCAGCTGCATCTTGCCCAAGGGCTTGAAGCAGTCAAGGGGTTTGTCGCCAAGCTCGTCACTCCTCTCCAGACACCTGGCGGCAGCGCAAACCTTACGGGGTATGCTGTCGACACTCAAATTTTGTCCCTGTAGTCCCTCAACAGAAAGAGGAATCATGAGTACGCAACCCGTAGAGGCTGCCGGCGGAATTGTTTTTCCGAATTACCCGCCAGCAACTGTTGTCGACGTCGAACCGTTGCCTGTGGCGCCGGTCTCCACCGGACTGGCCACGATCGCGGCACGGCCTGAGACCCGCCAAGCGCTCGTCTGTTCGCAGATGCTCGATCCACAGGTTCGGCAGGTCGTCGATCGGATGGCCGCCAAGCTCTATCCTGAGATGCTGGCGGATCAGACGAAGGTCATGACCTATGGCAGCGATGCGCTCGTAGAGCTCAACGCATTGGTCGACCGCCTGCTCAAGGAGGTCGAACCGGTTCGTATCCCGGAGCTCAATGGGATGATGAAGGACCTCAAGTCCAACATGAACGCCATCGAGGGCAAGTACCCGACCGATGATCCGAACTTCCGCCAGGAGTACGAGGATCGCATGAATGGCGTCAAGCGCTGGTTCCGCAAGGCCAAGGACTACGTCAGCATGATCAAGGTCGACATCCAGAACATGGAGAAGCAGCTCAACGACCTCGAGAAGGATCTGGCGGGACGCCAGTTCGACATGACTCGCAACGTTGTCTACTACAACCACTTGTATGCCGAGAACGAAAAGGGCATCATCAAGCTCTTCCGGACGATCGCTGTCATGGAGGTCATGACTGATCTCGCCAAGCAGCAAGCGGCCTCTATCCGTCCCGATCCGTCGAACCCGGCGGATCGGAGCGAGGAGCAGCGCCAGCAGCTGGCGGACTTCATCTCCACGATGGAGGTCAAAATCGGCGATTTCAAGGGACGTTTGTTCATGGCCTGGGCTACTGCGCCTCGGACGCGCATGATGCGCAACTTGGACGTCGGCCTCTCGAACAAGCTCAGTACGCTGGTCTACACCACCATCCCCATGATGAAGATGATTCTCGTGGAGTGGCGGATGCAGGTCGTCGCCCTGGAGAACGCTCAGGTGGTCAAGGCCGTCGATGCGATGGGCAACGAGATGGCTGCACGGTTCTTCGAGAGTGGTGCCGAGGCGGCCGTCCAGATGGCAGAAGCCATCAACTCACCCATGATCTGGCCCGAGACGATGCGTCGCATCACCACGGCACTCGATCAGGCGGCGGACGGCATGCTGAATGCTTACCAGGCCGGTCAGCAGAAGCGAGCCGAAGTCGATCAGGCGATGCTGGAGACGCACCAGGTGCTGGGCAACGTCAACCGCAAGGTCGACGACGCTGTCATTGGCCGGGTCATTGCGACGGCAAACGATGCCGTACCGGCGGAGCTGATGATGGACCTTCGCTGAGTTGTCGTTGTTGAACCAAGTTGGCTCGAAGGTGCCATAAACCTTCACGGGGTGTATGCAAAGCGCAAGCTGAGCATACACCCTTTTAAATTGCATAGTACTTGCAATATATTATTATACGTGTTAAAATATCGCTAACTTCTGGCGAGAGCTTCGAAGTGTTCTTCACACCCCTCATACTGACAACGAACAGGAGATGACCATGTTGGATTTAGTTGCTTGTTACGGCCGTAAAAGGCCTCAGGCAAGTGGCGATCCGAGGGTCGCCGAACTGTTAAGCCGTTCAGTTGACGGTCAGTACAAAGCCATGGCTTCGTTTGACTCTACCCTCGCGGGAATTGTCACACGCGGGCTCGTTCCGTGGAACGCTACGATCACTGAGCTGACGCTCCTGAACTACCAGTGGCTTGCCCGACTGGCATGGGAGCGCGCAACGGTCTTTTTGGACGCCTTTGTTACAGGAGGCGTACTCGACGACATTGCGTACAAGCAGGTTGATCTGTTGTGCGACCAAGCGAGCCGGGCGACCATCAAGATGATCGCTTTGCAGGTTGAAATAACACAAGGTCGGCAACCTGGCCTGAAACTGCCCGGAGACCTGCCGAACGTGCCGGTCACAGCCGCCAATGTGCATGCGGTCTGGAGTAGTTTTGAGACGGTCTTTAGCCGGCTCGAAGCTGATCTGGACCAACTTGCCAGGCTTGGCGTGCCTCCGCGCATGCACAAGGTTCACCATCAGGTGATCGATGCGTTTCAACCCAAGGAGCATGTGTTCCGTTATCTGCGCAAGCAGTGGTACGGGACGACTGACATGAACAACCGGCGGCAGTACGTCCGTGACGCGTTACCGCTTGCGCAGCATTTCTTCCTACTGGGGCAGCAGCTCTGGACGCCCTATATGCTAGGACCGACCTACACCAACATCATCCGCAGTACGGCGCTTTTTGACCGACTCGGACTTGGGTTCGATCCTTGGCTGATGAGCGATCCGGCGCAAGTTGACTCACGTGTAACGGACGCTGCAAGCTGTCGTGAACTAGCAAAGTTCTGGGAAAGCGTGAGTGATCCTGCTTCTGCGAAGGCGCTACAAGACCAAATCGATCTGATGACCTCAGGCGGTCTGGCAAGCATCCACCAAGGCAAGACGTACAAGATGGCTCCTTGGCATCCCCAGTACGAAGTGCACGCGGTGCTCACTGTCGGCCATCTATCGCTTGAGGCTGGCGACTTGTTCGCTATCTACCCCCGCGGGACTCATGGCGGCAAACGGTTGTTGGAACTACGCAGGACAGGACATGTCTGAAGAGGGGTTGTGATGCATGAACCTCATCCACGCATTTCGATGCGGGGATGAGGGCACCCTCCTCAATAGCTCATTAACAATTCATTTATCATACTTTACCGGCTCTATTTGAGTTCGGATCGTGACTAACGGAAGGGTCTCATCATGGGACTGTTCGACAAATTCACCAAGACAACCCCGGCTGCCCCGTCGGCACCTGCAGCAGCGGCCGCCGCTCCTGCGCCGGTGGCTCCGTCTGGCTCCGGCTCCTTGCTGATGACCAAGAAGGTCGTCAAGGGCGAGTCGGCGCTGCTGACCCGCAAGGCAGGTGGCGGCGACCAGGTCACCCTCATCACCACCTGGGGCAACAAGGACTACGATCTGTACGCCCTCGTGGAGTACCAGGATGGTCACGTCGAGGTCGTCTCGTGCTTCGGCACCGTCCGGCGACCCAATGACTACTCGCCCAAGACGCGTGACGGCAACGTCGTGCACGTCACCGGTGATCAGAAGGCCAGCGTGGGTCAGAGGAATCTGCCCCAGGAGGTCATCACCATCAAGGTGACGCCGCAGATGCGCTGCATCGTGCCGGTCGTCTACTCGGCCAAGAACAGCGGCACAGGGTCGTTCTACCGCTACAGGGTGTCGACCTACGTCATCCGTGGGATTCACAGCGAGGTGCCGAAGGACGGTTCGGCCGAGACGATCAGCGTCGACGCCGTCAACGCCAACCGGGACGACAACGTCTACACCTTCGTGCCGGCGATCATCCACGTCACTCCTCAGGGCGCCCGCATCGAGGCCGTCGAGCTGTACAGCCGACGCAGCTCGGAGCTCCGACCCACCGTCAAGGGCGGCGTCGTCACCATGGACAATGGCGAGGAGAACTCCAACAAGTAAGCCCTCGCCGGGGTCTGTGTCACATACGATCTGCCTCCGTTGGGATTTATTCCCAGCGGAGGCAGATCAAGCCACACTATAGATTCGGTAAAGTCTGATAATAATCCAAAAAATGTGGTTGCTAAGTATTGCTATATTTTATAAATCATGTTATCGTAGTATTTGCACAACTGTGTGCCCTTTCCAAATCTGTCTCTTAGGAAACAATCCTACCCAACCCAGAGAGGTGACCATGTTCCTCAGAACTTTCAGAGGTTCTTTTATCCTGAGCGCCATCGCGCTCGTCGCAGCCTTCTTCTACGGAAGCTGGCCTGCTCTGCTGCTGTGTGTCGTACTCGGCGTCATGGAGGTATCGTTGTCGTTCGACAACGCCGTCATGAACGCCAAGATCCTGCGCCACATGAGCGAGTTCTGGCAGAAGATCTTCCTCACCGTCGGCATCGCCATCGCTGTCGTCGGGATGCGTCTGGTCTTCCCGCTTCTGGTCGTCGGTATCACCGCCGGCCTGAACCCCTACCAGGCCATCACGCTCGCGATGGAGAAAGGCGATCCGCACGTGCCGGGAACCTACGGGTTCCTGCTCGGTGAAGCCCATCCGCAGATCGCCGCTTTCGGCGGCATGTTCCTGTTGATGATCTTCCTCGACTGGATCTTCGAAGAGCGGGACATCAAATGGCTCCGTCCCATTGAGGCGCCGCTCGCTCGTGTCGGTGAGCTGCCCAAGCTCTCGGTGCTGGTCGGGTTGGTTCTGCTGGTTCTGTCTGCGGAGTTCCTCGCCAAGGATGTGGCGATCGTGTTGCTGTCCGGCATCCTCGGAACGGTGACCTACATGGCCGTCAAGGGTCTGGACTCGTTCCTCGAGTCGCACAACACCGAGCTCAGCGAAGACGACGATGCCCCCGTGGCATCGACCGGTTCGCTGGTCGTCAAGACCGGCAAGGCGGCGTTCGTGTCGTTCCTCTACCTGGAGGTGCTCGACGCCAGCTTCAGCTTCGATGGTGTCATCGGCGCGTTCGCCATCACGAGCGACCCGATCATCATCGCGCTGGGTCTGGGGCTCATCGGTGCCATCTTCGTTCGCTCCATCACGGTCTACCTGGTGCGCGGCAAGAAACTCGACGAGCTCGTCTACCTGGAGCACGGTGCACACTGGGCGATCGGTGCCCTGGCAGTCATCCTGCTGATCAGTGTCGGCTACCACATCAACGAGTTCGTCACCGGACTGATCGGCGTGGTGATCATCGTGGCTGCGTACATCAGCAGCCGGCGATACGCCAAGCGCGAGGAAGCGGAGGAACAATCCGCCTCCTTGATCGAGGCGCAGGCCGTCGAGGCAGCCTCGGCGCAATCGGAGGCCGCTGCGCAGAAGGCTGTCGACGAAGCGGCCGCATTCCGTGCGGACCTGCAGAACAAGCGGGCGGAGCTGCGGAACCAATTGGCCACGGTCAACGCCAGCTATGCCAAGCTCCCGGCCGCCCAGCAGGCCGGGCTCACCCTGCCGTCCGCG
>OFRO01000005.1_pt1 | contig 65658 bp, 59 predicted proteins | sample 1543091 | NCBI WGS metagenome assembly OFRO01 (sample SAMN07774217, study PRJEB24372) | wastewater metagenome | isolation source: Exp Tend NO 10WW | collected 2016-02
AATTTTTCTGGAGAACGTTTCTGGTTTCTGGAGAACGGTTTCTGGAGAACGGTTCTCCAGAAAAGAGATTATATTGTATAGTTATTATTTATGACTGTATTTCTCCGCCGGCGAGCTCGTGTTTGATGAGCGCAAGGCTTTCTTTGATCGCCTCGTAATCAGCGACAAATTTCCCGTATTCCGCACGGGAGGGGAACAAGTCGAGAATCCTCGCCTCTTGCACCCAGTCTTCGCTATGCGGATAGAGATAATACGCAAGCGACGAATACGGATAATTCCGCCACTGCTTCGGGTTCAAGTGTATATAGCGAGAGATATGCATGAGATACGCATCATTAGTAATCATAGAGGCCTTGTAGCGGCTCTCAAACAAGCTGCCGCTGCGCTTGTATTTCTTGTTGAAATACCGACTATACGCCGTCATCACCCCACGCATCAAGCGCGACATCGCGCCTTGGTTGACTTGATATGCCAACAGATGAAAATGATTCGGCATCAGGCAATAGCAAAGTAGTTCGATATCGTCGCCTAGCTTGGCATACGAAATACCAGCACTGTCCCGAATATCTTCAGGCGAGAGATAGCGTCGAAAGAGTTCGAGGAAGATATAGTAGTCAGCCGGTTCGAGAAAGATGTCCTGGCGACTCGCTCCACGAGCATAGATATGGTAGTAATGCTCTGATACATCTATTTTGAGAACATTACGAGATGGCATAGATGATACTATATACTATTTTAGGTTTTTAGGAGAACCGTTCTCTAGGGCAATAACACAGTAACTCGATATCATCACCTAGCTTAGCGTAAGGGATGCCCGAGCTGTCACGGATTTCTTCGGGTGAGAGATACCGTCGGAAAAGCTCTAGGAATATGTAGTAATCCGCGGGCTCGAGAAAGATGTCCTGGCGGCTCGCTCCGCGGGCATAGATATGGTAGTAACTCTCTTGCACATCTATCTTGAGAACATTACGGGATGGCATGGGCTATACTATATACTATTTTTGGTTTTTTGGAGAACCGTTCTCTAGCCCCAATTTTCAGTAAAATACCAACTAGCAAATATCTTATTAAAATTGGTAAGAATACCCTATTAATATTAGCTACTCAGTATATGCTTTTCTTAGGATATAAGTTGATTGATAAAATTATATTTAAATCAGACTATATGGATCATGATTCATATGCTATATCACTCATGCTCACTGCAGTGACGGTACTCTTATATGTGCCACTTGCATACATCGTTAATAAATACTTACCCATTATTGTTGGTAAAAAGAGAGGTTAAGACTCGGGAGCGGTGTTTCACCCTCTTAGCATACCTATACCACCTCTTAAGATTGTCCGATTAAGATAAATTGAAAGTAGCCCAGCAGCAATAATTGTAAGGCTATGAATTAAGGTATCAGGCTGGTATACGTAGTAAACTATCGACACGCATGTAAAACCTAGCAGCAATATTAGCATTTTTCCGGGGTCAATTTTTATTACAATACCGCGTCTACGAATGTCAATATATCGAAATATTGACATTAGCATAAGCGCAAGAGACGAAGCGATAACAGCACCCCACAGTCCTATATATGGAATAAGTGCAATTGTGCCAACAACACTTAACGAAGCAGCAGCAACTGTCGTGTACATTACCTGCTTTGTCAATCGAAGCGCCACGTAAATCGCACCAATCATCCTTGTGATTGTGTCGAAAAAGAAACCGATAATAGACACCGGTATATACCAATACGCTTCCACAAACGACTTATCTACCAAAAGAGGAAATATGACTGGCATCGCTGCAATAAATAATATTGCAACCGATCCAAAAAATACCATCGCTAGGTTTAGAATCTTTGTAAAATATTCATCACGATCTGGAGCTTTAATATATAGTGAAGCGGATTCCGTCCACGTTGTGTTGAATATTTCGTACACAGAGCTGAATAGCACGGCAAACTTACTACTCACCGCATAAATACCGTTCACTGCTACGCCAAGCATCGATGACACAACAATCCTCGTACCGGCAAAAGTCGCCCATCCAGATATGCCGTTTGGTATCATTGGCAGCGAAAAACCTACCAAGTCACGCTTTAACAATCGGTCTTTGTTACCAGTTCGCACATGATGATACAGACCCGTATTCCAAGCATTGTAGAGAAATGCCAGTGCGTAGCCTAGCATCAATCCCCATAATACTCCATCCAGCCGCATGTCAAATACCAATACCAGAGCCGCACCAATACCAAGAGACGAAACACCCGCTATAATACCACCGATAGCAAACTCCTTGATTCGACCAAGTCCTCGAGAAATCTGCAAGGCAGTACTCGATAATGCAAATAGTACTAGATAGCCATATATCAATCCTGCGTATTGCAAATCAGTCAGCAAGGCAAATGGCAAATACACCATTGTAAATGCCGCGATGCACAGAGCCATGATTTGAAAAACGTTTGCAATAACCCTAGAGGTGCCCACCATATCTTTGCGCACATCCACCAGCCATCGAAATATCGCCACCTCTAGCCGAAGCATGATGATTGGCGCAAGTAGTGCCCCATATGTCGTGACAAGATCGAAAAAACCATACTCCTCGGTCGATAGATACTTCGTATAAATCGGTAATACCAAAAATATTGCTAATACTGAGCTCACTCTACTCAGTGCAACGATGAGCGTATTTTTGGCGAGCTGCTTTTCTTTGGACACAGATTACTTCTTTAAATTCTCACGAAGTTTACTTGATGATATGTGCTTAGTATACCCAAAATAGTGCACTTCCGAACCTTCTTTTGTCAGTTTCTTCTCAAGCTCGACCCATTTCGGCTCGCCTTGATGATCGTCACCGACGAAAATCACATCGTACTTATGTCGTTTATATGCCTCATATTTATCTGTATCCGTCACGAGCACTACTTCGTCGACACAGCGCAATCCCGCTACGATGTCCATGCGTTCATTTTCAGGAATAACCGGATATTTTTGCTTATATGAATACATAGCTTCATCGGCATTAATGCCAACGATGAGATAGTCGCAATTTTGCTTAGCTTTACGCAGCAAGTTCATGTGCCCAATATGAAATAAATCGTAGCACCCAGCGGTATACCCTATCCTCTTATTATCTCGCTTTGCAATATAATATTTGTACGAATGTCCGAGATCCAGTATGCCGTCACTATGGCTTGGCTTCTGCTGACTCTTGGGAGGCAACGTCATGTAATTTGGATATAGTGAAGATAGGTACGCATCGTAGCCTTTGGGAAGAGCAATCTCGGAATCTTCAAACGGAAATATCTCTTGACCATTAAAGTCAGACTTATTATACCGCGCGGACGCTTGAAGACCATGGTGCGAGTTGAATGCCCAAGTCCGCGCCAGGTATTTTATTCTAGGACTATCGAAGTCGTACTTAGATGCCAACTTAATAAATTTATTTTTCAATCTCACCGTATCTGTGTGAAATGTAGCCGCTCGAACGATCATCTTCAATAACGACTTCGTTCTCGTTGATTTTTTTCGATTCGGAGTGTAAACCTTAGCCCAAATGGCGTAACAGAGCATTTTTAACCTGAACATGTGTAAACGGAAGAATAGTGAATTATTAGGCACACCATCAAGAGGAAATATATCTATGAACACACCGCTCCACCCATCTGGGTTGTCTCTATTCATAGCTTCGATATCTGTTGTTGTTTCGTCGCTCATTTTTCCAAACATCAAGCCTGAAAGTGATTCGTTAAGGTGGTTCGTAAACTTATATCTGCTCGCGAGTTCACTATTCACAATCCTACAAAATTTTTCATAATCTTCACGAGGCATCGCAACATCAAGGTCATCATCCCAAGGAATGAAGCCTTTATGTCGTACAGCACCTATAGCAGTCCCGCCAATCGCAAAATATCGAAGATTATGTTTCTTGCAAATGGTGACGAACTCTTTGTATATTTCAAGTATTGTTGCCTGGAGGTCTTGGATGTGTTTTCGTGTGAGAGGCTTCGTTATTTCAGCAAAGGCTTCACTATTGTGCGTGTCATTACTTGGATCTTTCTTGCCGAATATCATCAATTTCGTCGCCTTGAATAAACTCATCTGATTGCTATAAAGTTTTCTTTTGCGAATAGCGAACTGAAGTACAAACAAGAGCCAAAGACCACGTGACATTCTTTTGAAAACAGCCCCTTTGGTAATAAAGTATCTTTCATTATAGCCCTCAAACCATGTCGAAGACTCGTCGTCTTTTAAGGTAGCGATTTTAGCTGGAACATAATACACAGACAGACCTTTGCGGATACAATCGTAGAGTAAAATATTCTCTTCGCCCATGTAATTGTCAGTTCCCGCTCCAAAAGATTCATCAAACCTAATCCCCAGATCTACAAGACTTTTTCGCCTAAAAGTAATCTGCCAAGAGGCAATCTTCATCGTCATAACTCGATTAAGCCTTCCGCTTTTCATCCTCTTTTTCTGCTGACGTGGATCTTCACTGTCAACATGAAATACAATAATATCAGCCTTGGGGTTTTTAGCATATGCTGTCTTGATAGTCTGTTCGTAGTTGTCCTCATAATACATATCGTCATCTGCAATAACACAAATATCAGCATCGGCAGCCTCGAGCGCCCTGTTACGACTTTTGCTTAAACCACGCTCAAAATAAGTATAGAGCTTATGCTTACCATTATGTTCTAGCGACGCCGCATTATTATTGGTGACCTGATTAATAGTAATCGATTCGCTGTCGATATTTTCCGCCTCTATGAGGCTACGGTGATTAGCCAAATTCATCGTAGATATCAATGTTTGTATTCTCATGTTCTCACCGTCCCTTCTTGATTAATAACGTAATCTCGCTTGTCGTGTCTTTGTTGATATATACACAGTGCTAATAATAATATGGTTGCCGAGATCCCAAGGTTTGCAGACCAGAAAGCGCTCCCCTTGACTTGAAAGACTAGTACAGAGACAATGGCTGCGGCCGCAAACGTACGCCAGTACTTCTTATGCCGTGACGATATCCACAGATACCACAGAAACGTCACATGAAAGATTATGAGTCCTATGAGACCCATATACCATACGGCGTTGACATACCCAACGTCGCTCGAGAACTCAAATGGCGAACTGCTACCATATACGCTCACACCAGTACCAACGAATAATTGCAGTTTATTAGTGGGGAGTGTCCAAAAGCTATCTGAGAACAGTATATCTGCCTGACCACCATAACTACCAGTGTACGCACCACCCGTTTGAATAAATTCTATATATGAATCGATATCGTCCATTGTACGATCTGAAAAGTTACTACCAGAGCTTACATACGAGGTAACTGAGGATATGCCGATGGGCACTATGGCCAAAAGCAATACAACCAGCACAAGAATATTGCTTCTGTATCTGGAGAATTGTCGGTTGTGCCTCAAGAACAACAGCAAAAAGAGTGCCGCGACCACGCCAAAGATAACTAAACCCGTGCGAGCATTAATTAAAATTGCCAAAAGAATAAACGGCAACGCCAATAGGTATTTTAGGTTGCTCGTGCGATATGCCAAAATAAAAGGCACCGATGCTAAAATACCCATACCATATCCGAATGTATCAAAAAGAGATTTTGCAAAGCCGTTCATTCTCTGTCCTGCTGCGTTGTTGGTTGTCCATCGCTCACTCCAGTTATTGGCCTGCATAATACTAATAAATATATTCTTAACCTCGGGGATGGCATAAGCCAAAATTGCCAGGACAGCCTGTAGCATTGTCGCATAGAGAATCATCCTAAGAATAGTATTTACCTGAACATTATATTTTTGGCAAATCATTAAGAAGAACGCGATATTAATAGGAAAAAGCCAGAACGTCCACATAAGTTTAGCAGATGTACTGATTGCAGATAGCATACTATAATCGCTCATTGTAGCAAATCCGACCATAATACTGATTGCTGATAATATCACCATCAGTGCGGACCATTTCGCCAGACTCCTTACGGGCCGCGATAAGAAGAAGTGCCTTGTATCAAACTTCTTAAAAGCCACCTCACGGAAAATCCCATATATAGATATGGCCGTAAGGGGAAATATAATATCAATTGGCAAGATTGGCGGACGAAATAGTATGCCAAATATAAACATAACGCCTAGCCAGAACCTTACATTGATAGTCATTAAGATCCGCTCCTAAGAATTGTTCGAAAAAGGGTATCAAGCATTACGGTAGGCATGATAAATAATAGAAGTTGACCGATTGAAGATATAGAAAAATTTAAAAACGACATAGTTCCTAATTTATGAATCCGCCACCGTGAAGCAATATTCTCACGTACATTCTGCCAAGTTTTACGCCGACGAATATTCTCAGAACCGATCCGACAATTCACAATTGTATTCTGCAGATTACTAATCTTGTAATCTCTTGCTAGCAACGAAGAAACCATGTAGTAATCTTCGGCACGGGTCATCTTTGGATACCCGCCCACGTTCAAAAATACCGACTTCTTAAACATGATAGTCACATGATTAATTGGAGATCGGTAACGTGCGAATTTTTTGATAGCAGATGCATCGGTCGGTACTTTACGATAACTCGTAACATTATTGGGTGTATTTTCAAATTCTGAGATTTGACCACCAACTAGAACTACTGCTTGATCGCGACCAAATTCAGTCAGCTGTAATTCAAAACGATTCGGTAATGAAATATCATCGGCATCCATAATGGCGACTAGATCATTTTTCGCAACACCAACACCTTCATTCCGTGCTTGTCCTGCACCAACATTTTCTTCTAGCCTTACTACAGTAATATGTTTATGTGCTTTCTGGAAAATACTCAAAGTGGTTTCTAACTCAGCAGGAACAGCACCATCACGAACTATAATAAAATCATTCGTTTTTACGCTTTGAACCAATATACTCTCAACGGCTTGTTTAAACCACTCAAGATTATCATTTTTGTAAACCGCCATGACAACAGAATAGTCTTTGTGTATTTTCTTATTCTGCGACGCCATATACTAGCCCTCGTCAATCGCTAGCTGAGAGTCCATAATCGTCTCACCGTCGCCATTATTCTCATTGGCTAACTCATGACCTTCTTTGTGACCTTTAACAGCAAGTACAGCCAATACCGTCAAGACCAAACACTTAACATCTGTCGTGAAGCTTAAATTACGAACATATTCACCATCTAAGCGGGACTTAATCGCATCGCCAAGCTCATCACGCCCATTCACCTGTGCCCAACCGGTAATGCCTGGTTTCACATTATTTGCCCCTACCTGCTCGCGAAGATCGATAAGGCCGTTTTCCTTCAGAATAACTGGGCGGGGACCAACAATACTCATATCGCCTTTAATAACATTGAAAAGCTGCGGAAGTTCATCGAGTGACAGTTTCCTAACAATCTTACCAAATCGCGAAATATATGACTTCGAATCTTTAAAATCACTGGTAGATCGCTCGGGTGCACTCACGTGCATAGTACGAATTTTATAGAGAGTAAATGGCTGCCGATTACGCCCAAAACGAAGTTGTTTGATAATACCAGAACCTTGGGTATCGCGACGAGCAAAAGGTATCAAAAGTAAAATTGGAATGATAAATACGGCCAAGGCCCCAATCGCCGTAATAATATCTAGTGTTCGTTTACCGTATCTTGCGTACATACCCTCCTCTTTCTGTAGGTTTATCTATTATTTCGTTTTCTTGGTAACTGGTGTTTGCGATGGTGCGGGGACAATAGCGCCTGTCAGGAGCGTGCCGATACGTTTGAATACCGACTGTGGCTGCGTGGCCTTCTTGGATTTTGTCGTGGCTGGCTTCTTGGTCGTCTTGGCTTTGGTATTCGCGGCTTTTGTAGTCTTCTTAGATTTTGCCGGTGGGAGCTGGACTGGATTGCTCATGCGGTAGTCGTAGACGAAGAAGAGGGCCACAATAACCAGGAAGAACGTCGCAGCGACGGCGAGGCCGGTTTGCAGCAGTAGATTGACATTGTATGACTGTGCAGGCGTACTGGCGGCGTCGACCGTCTTGATGTTGCTGGAGTTGTAGAGGCTGCTAGCTTCTTTTTTGAAAATTTCCAGCGATGCGCTCAATAGTTGTTCACTCTTGTTGCTATCTGGGTCGGCGATGGAGACTTTGATGATGTCAGTATTTTTGTCGTTCGTAGCGGTCGTGCGGCCCAGTAGTTGTTCGTAACTGCCGCTATAACCTTGCTGTTCGATGACCGTTTCGAGTACGCGGCGGGACTTGAACAGCTCGGTGTAGTTGTTGTTGATGGTCGCGTCTTGCGACGTACGCGCGCCGACGACGAGCATGGTCGCATCGCTCTTGTAGAGCGGGGTCTGGATAAAGTTTGTATAGGTAAGGCCGATGATAGCCCCGACGAACACGGCGCTCAATAACAGCAGCCAGTTCCGGGCATAGTATCTCAACAGGTCATATAAATTAATCTCTTGCACAACACATCCTCTCCCGCCTCGCACGGGTTGTTTGAAATTACTACCACAATATCATAATTTTACTTTTCTGTAAATACATGATGGTGTAATTTGTACGTCTTACCTTACATTCTACCTGAAAACTGTTATGATAGTGAGTAAATAGCTAATGTTTTAGCGGTGGGCAAGCAAGGGGTATATGGAGATTTCGAGACGAGTACAAACTATCATCGCGCTCGTCAGTGGCGCGACTTTCGGTGCGCTGTTGGTGGCGACACTCATGCAGAACTACTATCGCAACAACATAGACCAGCTGGTTGCCTCTCAAGCCGGCCAAACCAAACAAGCCGAGCAATCTCCTACCCCATCGACAGCAGACGAGACTCCAGCTGCGCAAGACAACGCCCCACTGGCTGAATCGACGACAACTCCAAACGAGGCTGCACCCGAACAGACTCCTCAAGCGCCGATAGCGAGCACAGAAACAAATACCGAGCCAACTCGGCAATCACAGCCCACGCAAATAGCAAGCGAGAAAAAACCGGGCGCACCCACTGAATTCACGTATACCGCCCAAGTTGGCGACTCATACAGTCTGTTGGCGCGTAAAGCCATCCAGTCGTATGCAAACAGCCAAAAAGTCACGCTCTCGCCCGCCCAAGCCGTCGCCGCCGAAGCTTTCCTGAGCGAGTCAGTCGGCTCGCCAGAGCTCAATGAAGGCCAAAGTGTGACTATCGATGCCGAGAGTGTGAAGTCAGCTGTCGAGCAAGCGCAGAAACTCAGTGCCGAAGACCTGGCGATATGGAATACATACGCCCAAGACGTTGTCTTTGAAGCTGGCGCAAACAGTTAGCGAGCTAGCCCTTGATTACCAGGGGGCATACCGCTATGATAATAACCATAAAGCTAATGTGTAGCGGTGGGAGAAATAGGGGTATATATGGAAACTACCAAACGAACGCAATCTGCGGGAGCACTCGTCGCAAGCGCCGCGCTGTGCGCATTGCTATTGGCCGTCGTACTGCATGACCAGTCAGGAGCTACGGCAGAGGTAGCGGCAGCGAACGACACGAACAATAGCCAGTCAAAGACTGAGACCACCTCGTACTCATACACGGCCCGCGCCGGCGACTCCTACAGCGTACTTGCCCGCAAAGCCGTGCAAACCTACGGTATCGTCAACAAGGTCAATTTGTCGCAAGCTCAGATTGTCGCGGCGGAAACATTTCTGACCGTTGGTGCTGGCTCACCCGAGTTAATCGAGGGTCAAAAAGTCACCCTCAATGTGAGTGACGTAAAGTCAGCAGTCGAAAAGGCGCAAAAACTCACTGCCGAGGAAAAAGCCGCCTGGCAAACGTATGTGCCATACGTCGATTTCGACACGCGCGATAACGGCTAGACTATCTAAGACTAACGTGGCAGCGTAATGCCAGCGTCTTTGGCGGTAGCCAGCAGCGCGCTATTGAGCTTCAGTAGTTTTTGCTCGAGTGTGAGTTTGGCAAATTTCTTGTCACCGATGCTTGCATGCTCCATTTGTGACTGCATGAGGTAAATCTCTTTGATATCTGCCTCGAGGGCCTTTACCCTGCCCTCCAGATTCTCCAGGCTTGCTTTGACATGGCGCATGTCAGACTTGAGGATACTCACATCTTCTTTGAGCACTTGTACGTCATCTTTGAGAACCGCTACGTCATCTTTGAGCTCGGCGACATCCGACTCGAGCGTATCGAATCGTCTGTCATGTTCATCAAACCGAGGCAAGACAACGGTTTCAAGTGCTTCGATAATCGTATCTTTGATCCAGCTTTTGTCGTTGTCGTCCAATGCCATAGTAGTCTTATTATATCACCGTCCGTAGGCGTTCAATAAGAGCAAGCGCTCATTCATCGCACTCAGCGCCACCGGCCCTCGATCTCATGAATCCGGTTGTGATCAAGCCCATAATAGTGTGCGATCTCGTGCCACAGGGTGTGTTTGACCTGTTTGTATAGCGATGCGTCGTCGTGGGTCGCCTGCAGCATAGGAAGTTTAAATATCGTAATTTTGTCGGGCAACACCAGGTTGTACCCTGCTCCGCGTTTGGTGAGTGGCACGCCCTGATAGAGCCCGAACAATGACTCGTGCGTGCGTAATCGCATCTCTACCCGCTGCTCGGGACTCGGTTCGTCGTCGTAGGTGATGACGACGTTGTTGAGCCCGCGGATATATTTCTCCGGCAGCTCGTCCATGGCACGGGATATCAGCGCTGAAAATGCTTCGTCGGATATATTCTGCATAGGCTAGGCCTTTTTCAGAGCGATGCGCAGCTCCATCCCCTCAACATTGACAGTCGTATCGTAGCCGTCCTGCACATCGCTAAATTTCTCAACTAACGTCTCATCAGCAATGATCTGTTCGTGTTCATCGATAGCTTTTTCAAGCTCTACCGCTCCATCGGGTTTCACCATCAGCGCGAGTATTATCCGATCATCGACGTTCAATCCGGCTGCTTTGCGAGCTGCTTGGATATGACGGACAACTTCGCGCATCAATCCTTCGCGTTTGAGCTCTGGGGTGATTTCTGTTGAAAGTGACACAACCTTCCCGGCCAATCCGTGTGAATCACGCTCGGCAGCCGTTGAACGCGACCCACTATAGCCGGTCATCGCAACATCAACCTCTTTGACGTTCAATTCTTCCTGGATGATCGTCGTCAATTCCTGCTGCAAATATGAGCCTTCGTCGTAGACTTTTGCAAGCAATAATGGCTGCCTAACTTTAATTTTTGCCTCCGCGCGCTGAGATAAGCCTTCATTAATCACTTCACGAACAAAATTCATTTTATTAATCGCGAGCTGATCAATATGCCCCGCTGGTAGCCAATCCTTGAGATGGATAGACTCGTCGTCACCAGTCAAATTGTGATACAGCTCCTCGGCGAGAAATGGCGTAAACGGCGCGAGGACGTAGGCTAGTCGTACTAGCACATAGTGGAGGGTACGATAGGCCATCTCTTTGTCCCCGTCATCCTCAGATTTCCAGAAACGCCGTCGGGATCGGCGTACATACCAGTTACTCGCGTCATCCAGAAACGGCAAGATCGGGCTGAGGGCGTCTGGGATGTTATAGCCATCCATATGCTTCTCAACCTCCGCGACCAGCTGGTGCAACCGAGAGATGATCCAGATATCAAGCGGGTTATCGCACTCTTCGAGCGGATCTTTGAGCGCTCCGTTATCGTAGTTGCCGCCCGTTCCGGACGAGTCCCAGCCATCGACTTCGGCATACATGGTGAAAAAGTCATACATATTCCAGACCATGCCCAGTTTGCGTGCCACGTCTCCTACTTCTTTGTCACTGAGTGCAAAATCTTCGCCATTAAGGAGCGGGCTCGAAAGCAACAGAAAGCGGAGTGAGTCAGCCGAAAACTTATCCATCAGTTCATTTGGATCGGTGTAGTTACCGAGGCTCTTACTCATCTTTCGCCCATCATTACCTGCTAAGGTCCCGGTAACAATGACGTTCTTAAATGCTGCGTTACCAAAAAGACCAACGTTCACAACATGCAAGTAGTAAAACCAAGCTCGGGCTTGCGCGACATACTCGGAGATGAAATCACCCGGGAAATTAGCCTCAAACTTCTCCTTATTTTCAAATGGATAATGAAACTGCGCAAATGGCATACTGCCCGATTCAAACCAGCCGTCAAGAACTTTTTCGATGCGCTTGTAGTGTACACCGTCCAAGTCAAACTCAACATTGTCAACCCACGGACGATGATAGTCTTCGAGCTCAGCACCGCTCAATTCTTTTAGTTCAGCATAGCTTCCGACAACTTTCACGTGCTCATTGCCGTCAACGTCCGTACCTTTCCATACTGGTAGTGCTGTCGCCCAGAAGCGATCTCGGCTTAAATTCCAGTCCGGTGCTTGTTGAATGTTTTTCTCAAACCGACCATGTTTGATATGCTCTGGAAACCAATTAATCACTTCTGTATTTTGCGCAAACATCTCTTGTTTTTGTCCTTCGACGTCAAAGAACCAAGACGGCACAGCGCGATACATGATTCGCTGTTTGCTACGGGGGTTAAATGGATATTCATGCTGAATATATTCGATCTTCCAGACTACGCCTCGTTCTTTGAGGTCTTTAGCAATAAATTTATTGGATTCCCAGACCTCAAGTCCGCCATAATATGGTACATCAGCATAATAGATGCCATTTTCATCTAGAGCTTCAACGACGCGAATCCTCTCCTGTTTAGCTAACTCAAAATCTTCCTCACCATAGCAAGGAGCGAGGTGCACGATACCGGTACCTGATTCAGCCGACACATAATCGGCAGCCACAACCACATTGTCAACACTCATATCACTATGTAACGCAATAGTATGTGCCAAGTGATATTCTTTACTATCAAACAATGGCTTGTAGCTTAAGCCTACGAGCTCTTTGCCTAGAAAGGTCTTAAGCACGTTATATTCAAGTAATTGATGCTTTTCGTCAGTAAATACTTTTTCGACCAACTCTTTCGCAACAACGAACTGCTCTGCCTCATGCTCAACTAAGACATACTCCATGGAAGCATTTACCGCTAATGCTGTATTGCCGGGCAAGGTCCAAGGAGTTGTCGTCCAAGCAAGCAGCGTACGCCCGTCATCAAGTTTGAATTTCACATACACACTTGGATCAGTCACTGTTTGGTACGCATCGTTATCCATCGTCACTTCGTTTTTGGATACTGGTGTCGCAAACTTCGTGTCATACATAAGCACCTTGTAGCCTTCGTATATTTTGCCTTTTTCATACAGTGTCTTGAATGCCCACCATACACTTTCCATATACTCTTTATCCATAGTTTTATAGGCGCCCTTGAAGTCAACCCAGCGTCCTATACGATCAACTATGTTCTCCCATGTTGCACTATTTGCGACCATGGAATCTCGCGCAGTGACAATGTAATCTTCCAGACTTATCTTTGTGCCAATATCGCGACGATCCGTGATACCAAGCTGCTTCTCGACAAAGTTCTCTGCAGGCAAACCGTGGCTATCCCAACCCCACACACGCTCAACCCGTTTGCCTTTCATCGTCCAATAGCGCGGCACGGCATCCTTAATAATGCTGCTCAGAAGCGTCCCATGATGCGGCACCCCGGTGATAAACGGCGGTCCATCGTAAAACACGTAAGAGTTATCCTTCGGGCGATTTTCGACTGATTTCTCAAACGTCTTGTCGGCTTTCCAGCGCAGCACCCAATCTTTTTCATACTCGAGCGCCCGACGGCGCGAACCTGAGATAAATTTCATAAATACTCCTTTAGCGCTCTTACTAACTCATCGTGTACCAACCCGTTGCTTGAAATAGCACCCCTTATATCGCCATCATAGCGTTGTTCGTTGCCAAACAAATCAGTAACTTTGCCGCCGGCCTCTTCGACGATAACCTTGGCTGCAGCTATGTCGACATTCTTTCCCTTTGTTCCCGGGAAGACGCTTGCAACGAATTCACCGCGCGCGACCAGTGCTGCCATATGTGTGGTGCTGCCGGGCGAAAGCATATAGAAACCCTTCTCTGCAGAGAGTTTTTTCAAAGGGGTTAGGATATCGTACTCAGCTCGGGGCCACCAATCAAAATTAAGCCGAGCGGTCGCATCTAGCGGTGTTTTACTTACTGACAATGATTTACCGTTTATAGTTGCTCCGTGGCCTTTTATCGCCGCATATAGTTTGTCAGTAAACGGATGGTAAATAACTCCGATAACCGGCTCACCATCAATTACAAGAGCCAGCGAAAAAACCGACACTGGCAATTCCATGGCAAATGGATTCGTACCGTCGATAGGATCACATACCCATACGTGTGAAGCATCATTTCTGTGCGATTCTTCCTCGCCATCAATATCATGATCAGGGTACGAAGACTTCACCTTTTGGATGACAAGGCTATTAATTTCCTTATCAGCAATTGTTACGATCGTATCGTCTTCTTTTAACTCGCTTTCAGGACTTTGACCAAAATACTTCCGCATGACATCACCAGCCTCTTTTGCGAGAGCTTTGGCGAACTCAAGATACTCATTCATGTTTTCCATAGTTTCTCCAAATTAAAAATCTCTTCTCAGCCACTGGAACCCGCGCACGGGTGGTACCATCCAGTTTCTAAGAAAAGATTCTTAGCACTTAGTTATTCGATCTCACGGGTCGATGCCGTCGGGGTCTAGTTTCGCTTGCGATTTCTTCCCAAAACTTGCGGGTGATAGCCGCTCAAACGTCCCCTTAATATTACACGTTTTATATTTACAATTCAACAACAAAACACCGGTCAGATAGACCGGTGCCAGTTAATAAGATTTTTGCTTATTCTTTGTTTGCTGGTGCAGATGACTTGCTGTCATCTTTGCCTAAACCTTGGCGGAGCTCTTTGGCGCTAGAACCGATGTTCTTTGCGAGCTTAGGTAACTGACTACCGCCGAAGATGAGCAGAATGATCACCGCAATGATGATGAGTTCAGGGGCACCGAGACCCATAAAATCACCAAATTGAGTAACTGCTGACATGTTATTCTCCCTCACTTAATATCACGCTTATGATACCGTTATTTCCGGAAATTTGCAAGGTAATTTATACACTATTACCCCCTGCTACTCATTTGGTTTTTTGCCAGTGATGTCGCTGATGGTACCAGCCAGATCACCGACCGCCGAAGTACCTTGATCCTTGAGGTCACTCGCTGCACTGCTGATCTCGCCCATAGAGGCGAGCGCGTCCTCTCTGACCTGATTCACCGTCTCTGTAATATCCTTGAGCGGTTCCGTCACAGAGCTGATCAAATCACTGAAGTCGTCAAATATTCCCATAGTCTTCTTATTATAGCACTAGCAATTAACACACAGGGTCGAGAGTTTTTCTCGCTAGTGCAGTTTGGTGTGAAGCTCGAGTATCGCAAGCGAACAGTATTTTACATACGGTGAGTGCGAAACGGAGAGTCTTCGCCCAAAATGTGCAGCGAGAAAAGCTCTCCTACGCGAAAAGGCCGTCGCCGTATTTGATGATAATGGCCGCAATCGCAAGCACCACGATACTCGCGAGCAGCATCTTGTCGTAGTCCTTTTCGATCCAGCCCTTGAGTAATTTTTCTATCTTTTTGGGCAGATAGAGATTGTTTTCTCTGAGGTTATACCTTGTGATCGCAAACCACACCATCGTCGTCGTGAGCGTCACGAGTAGGCACCACGGGCACAGTGCCCCGATGATAGCAAAACTCACATAAAACAAATACCAGGCAAATATCAGCCCGAGCGTATAGCCGATCTGCGCCGCAAACATGAACCGCCGCGGAAACGCGATACCGGCAAGACCAGCGATCGCCACTGTGATGACGATAGGCTCGGCGATAAGACCGAGAAAGGGATTGGGAAAGCCGAATGTCTCCGAAGTCGGATGCTTGGCGACCGTCGCACAGTTGAGCACGATGTTGACGCTGCAGCTGAGGCTCGCATTGGGGTTCTTGGCCAGTTCAACAGTTTCGACAGCGAGCACAAACGATGCGAGCAGGCTGAGGCAGGCACCGACGAGCATGCTCGCGAAAATCCAGCGGCTGTCGCGAAGATTGCGGTCTTTGTGAGTGAAGAATTCCAGAAATTTACGCATAATAACTCAGTTCACTGATCGTGGGAAATGCCGTGCCACGCCACACATTTTGTAGCACTCCATTGTCATCAACCGCCACCAGCGTCGGATATTCGACGATGTCATATGTTTCACAGAACCCCGCGCCGTCACGGTTTTCGGGATTGACCACCTCAAGTTTTTTGCTTGTTTGACGCTCAAAATCCCTCATAAAGTCCATCACCGCCCGCGCGTGATCACTTTCCTCTTTGTAGACGATGTATGTTTTCATATAGTGCTATTCTAGCAGACTTAAGGCTCTTCATTAGTTGAGAGGGCATCCCCATCTTGACTCGCGACAGGAAATTCCACTGCCAAGCCCGGGACATACATCCGCCCAGCGGTTTCAGCCAGACGTCTCTCTACATTGTGACCGAACGGCATGACCTCACCCTCAGTACCCCTCGCAATAATGTATAGCCCTAAATGTGACTGGTCTTCAGGGCTAAAAAGCCCCGTGATTTCCACGGCAACAGACCCCAGCTTAGCGCTAAATTGAGTATCTAAGAGTTGGACTCCTATTTTCTCTAGATGTCCCTCAAAACCCTTAGGTGCATGAATAAGTATGGGTCTCCGGGCAATTTGATCGATGAAAACACCCGCCTCAGTACGGACTCCTATCGGCCCTCCGCCACCCTTTCTGGCAACTTCATTTCCGTTTCCGTCAAACGCCATACATCCTCCATTAAAGCCGTCCCCTGATGGGGACGGCTTTTTGTTGTGCTAGTTTTAACTACACCCGCTCGTGCTACCGCAACTGGTGCAAACATAGCATGATCCGGCACGCTGAGTCACATTGCCACAGTTGCTACAGAGCGGCGCGGCTGCGTCGGCAACCCTGAGCTCTGCGCGAGCTGTGCGAAGTGTTGCTTCCTTGGTCTCTGACTTAGGCAGGTCTTCTGGCACAATGTCGGAGACACTTGACGCTCTGTCCGAGACTGCGACATCGCTCGGTGCGCTCGGAGCCTCAACCGCATCGAGCAAGCTTGGCTGACTGGCGGCGATCTCGGCTTCGAGGTCTTCGAGACTGGCGAGGCCGAGCTCGAGACGATCGTCGATCGAGAGATATTCGAGAGCAAGGCGACGGAAGATGTAGTCGATGATACTCGTGGCGGACTTGATCTCAGGATCATCAGTTGCGCCAAATGGTGCGAAATTGGTGCTACTCATGCCACGGACATACGCCTTGAGCGGGACACCGTACTGCAAGCCGTAGCTGACTGAGCGACCAAAGGCGTCCATGAGACCGGCGAGCGTCGAGCCCATCTTGGCAACCGTCAGGAAGATTTCACCGGGCTGACCGTCTTCGAATTCACCCACAGTGACGTAGCCCTTGAGATCAGAGACCTTGAATTCAAACGTCTTGCTGTTGCGAACACGCGGCAGTTCACGGCGGACATTGGTACGGATCACTTTTTCGATGATCTTGGTTGGCTCATTCTTCTGATCTTTCTTATCAGTATCTTTTTTGTCCGAAAGGGGCTGGCCGACTTTGGAGCCGTCACGGTAGATCGCCACTGCCTTGATACCGAGTTTCCATGAGTCGAGATGCAGCTGCTCAACGTCTTCGACACTGACTTCTTTCGGCATGTTGACGGTCTTGGAGATAGCACCCGAGATAAATGGTTGCACGGCACCCATCATCGTGACGTGACCCATGTAATGAATCGCGTTCTCACCGACCGCACAGGCAAAGACGTCGTAGTCGGACTCTTTGAGGTGTGGCGCCTTCTGAACCGTCCCGTGCTCGTGGATATAGCTGACGATAGTTTCGGTTTGTTCCTTGGTGTAGCCCAGAGTTTTCAGCGCACGAGGGATCGTCTGGTTGACGATGATCATCGAGCCACCGCCGACGAGTGTCTTGAATTTTGTGAGTGAGAAGTCTGGCTCAACACCGGTCGTATCACAGTCCATCATGAAACCAATCGTTCCCGTTGGCGCGAGTACTGTTGCCTGTGAATTGCGGACGCCGTAGCGTTCACTGAGCGACACAGCATCGTCCCAGACACTGGCTGCAGTCGAGAGAAGTTCTTCGTCGACCAGACCAGCGTTGATGTCGCGGACGGCGTCACGGTGCTTACGGAGCACGCGGTTCATGCCTTCTTTGTCCTTGGCGTAGCCGTCAAAGGTACCGACGCGCTTTGCGATACGGGCACTGGTCGCATACGCATGACCGGTCATAATTGCGGTCAGCGCAGCGGCAAAAGCACGGCCTTCTTCGGAGTCATAGGGCAAGCCTTTGGCCATGAGTGTCGCGCCGAGGTTCGCGTAGCCCATACCGAGCTCACGGTAGGCGCGCGCGTTTTTGTCGATGCTTTCAGTTGGGTATTCGCTGTAGCCAACCAAGATTTCCTGAGCCAGGAAGACGACTTCGATAGCGTGCTTGTAAGCTTCGGCATCGAAACTATCGTCTGGTCGCAAGAATTTCAGGAGGTTGAGACTCGCCAGGTTGCAGGCTGAGTTGTCGAGGTGCATGTACTCAGAACAAGGGTTGGAGCCGTTGATACGACCAGCGTTTGGCGTCGTATGCCAGTCGTTGATCGTCGTGTCGAACTGCATGCCAGGATCGGCTGATTCGTGCGCGGCTTCGGCAATTTGTCGGAAGAGATCGCGAGCTTTGGTTGTCTTGTAAACTTTACCGTCCTTGACACCCTTGAGCTCCCAGTCTTTGTCGGCTTCAACTGCATTCATGAAATCGTCGTTGACCCGAACTGAGTTGTTGGCGTTCTGGTATTGGATCGAGACCATGTCGCGACCATTAAGCCCCATATCGAAGCCTTGCTCGGCAAGCACAAACGCCTTGCGCTCTTCACGAGCCTTACACCAGATAAATTCCTCGATGTCTGGGTGGTCGATGTTCAGGATGACCATCTTGGCTGCACGGCGAGTCTTGCCACCGCTCTGGATCGTACCGGCAGAACTATCGGCGCCACGCATGAAACTGACCGGACCGCTTGCGCTCCCACCACTGGAGCTGAGTGACTCGACGCTCGAACGGATCGCCGAGAGATTGAGGCCGGCACCAGAACCGCCTTTGAAAATCATGCCTTCTTCGCGGTACCAGTTCAGGATACTCGGGAGTGTGTCCTCGACTTTGAGGATGAAACAGGCACTCGCCTGCTGTGAGCGATCAGGCGTCCCGATGTTGAACCACACCGGAGAATTGAACGCCGCACGCTGGGTCACGAGGATGTATTTGAGCTCTGCGTTAAATGTATCGGCCTCGGCTTCATCAGCAAAATAGCCGTTTTCGTAGCCATGACGTGTCACCGTGTCGACGACACGATTGACGAGATCCTTGAGACCTTTTTCACGCTGTGGCGTGCCTGGCGTCCCATAGAAATATTTCTGCGCCACGATATTGATAGCGTTTTGTGACCAAAAATCAGGAAATTCTGCATCCTTTTGCTCAAACACAACTTTACCTGTGCCTGGATTGACGATCTTCGACTCACGCTTGACCCATTCGAACATGTCGTATGGATGCGTTCCAGCCTCTGTAAAATAGCGCGCTAAACTAAGCGCCTTGGCAGCTTGCGCCATATGCGTATACCCCTCTTCTCATTGTTTTTAATGTTTTTTACCTTTTTGTTTTCGTCCGCCATCTCCCTCAAGATGCTGGACGTACACACCATATAGTACGATCTAAGTTTTATCAGTTGTCTCAAGTTGAAGCAAGACTTCTTTGAATTCTTCGAGACTGGTGAACTCTCGGTATACACTTGCAAATCGTACATAGGCTACTTTGTTACGCTTTCCGAGCTCCTCCAGTATCAACTCGCCGATCTGACGAGACGGTACTTCTTGGCAGCCGAGGCTATACAAGTTTTCCTCGATTCGTGCAACCATTTCTTCAATTTCCAAATCAGAATTGAAGAATTTGCCCACCGACCGATGAATCGCTCGGAACAGCTTATCCCGATCGAACAGCTCGCGGTCACCGTCTTTTTTAACGATAGCGAGATTCGGCCGCTCAATTCGTTCATACGTCGTGTAGCGATGCTGACATTTCAGACATTCACGCCGACGCCGAATCGAAACTCCGTCACCCGCCTCGCGGGATTCGACGACTTTCGAGTTCTCATGACTACATGCAGGACACTTCATGACAAACCAACTTACTCCTTATTTCGTGTTAATGGCACCCTACACTCCCCTCTAGAACCTGTGTAGCTGATACCCACTATAGACCCCACATATGGCGTTTGCCAAGTGTTATTATCGCAACATGTAGCGTTTAAGCTAAAATTTAACAGAGGTGAGTTTGCACGCTCCCAGAGAAGCGCACATGAGCATATTATTCTTCGTGCGTTTTCTTCTTTTTGCGTCGGCGCAAGAAAGCCGGTGTGTCCGATTCATCGTCGGTGGCATTTTGCCAAATATTTGTTGGGGTGTCGTCATCCTCGGTGAAGTTAGCGGCTGATTGGGTATCCAGGCTCATATTGATCGAGCTGACGGCTTCATTGACTTCCTGCTCATTTGGCTCGTTCTCTGTTGGCGTTACCGTAGCTGGTGGCGTGGTGTTGAGGCTTGAGACCGGTGCCTCGGCGAGAGCTGCTGCTTGATCATGAAAATACTGGCTATCAAATCCGGTTGCGATCACGGTGATGATCAGTTCGTCTTCCATCTCAGGCTTGAGTGTCGCACCAAAGATAATGTTGGCATCAGGGGCAACGGCACTGGTAATAATCTCGGCTGCTTCTTGGATTTCGCTCATCGACATGTCGTAGCCACCAGTCACATTGAAGAGCACGCCCTTGGCGCCATCGATCGACACTTCGATCAGCGGTGATTCGATAGCCTGTTGAGCCGCGAGAGATGCACGGTTGTCGCCGCTCGCTCGTCCGATGCCCATCAGTGCTGAGCCAGCGTTGCTCATGATAGCTTTGACGTCGGCAAAGTCGAGGTTGATAAGCCCGTGCTCGGTGATAAGCTCAGAAATACCCTGAACACCCTGGCGCAGCACATCATCGGCGATCTTGAAGGTTTCGAGAAGCGGTGTGCGTCGGTCGATTGTCTGGAGTAGTCGGTCGTTAGGAATAGTGATGAGGGTATCGACTTGCTTGCCGAGATGCGCCACTGCCCACTCAGCATTGGCGCGACGTTTTTCGCCCTCGAAACTAAATGGCTTGGTTGCCACACCGACGACGAGGATACCGAGCTCACGAGCAATCTCAGCCACGACGTGACCAGCACCAGAGCCAGTACCGCCACCGGCACCAATTGTCACAAAGATCATATCAGCGCCTTCGAGGGCTTTCTTGAGCTCGTCACGGGATTCTTCTGCCGCAGCCTGTCCGACCGCTGGGTCAGCACCAGCACCGAGACCACGGGTGACTTCTTTGCCGATGTGAATTTTGACATCAGCCTTAGAATTATGGAGCGCTTGTGCATCAGTATTGACCGCAATAAACTGCACGCCGGTCAGTCCGGCTTCTTTCATACGATTGACGGCGCTGCCTCCTGCGCCGCCGACACCGACGACTTTGAGGTTTGCGAATGTTTGGATATCTGCTGGTTTTACTTCTGGCACTATATTAGCTCCCTCGGTTGTTCACAATTAGTATACATGGCTTTTTGCTGCGCACCAACTTTGTGTGCACTATTTTTTGGGTAGTAAACAACTGTATACAAATTTAATTCTTAAACTTAGAAAAGAGGCTTTTTACTCTGTCGGAAAGCCCGCTGACTATGCCGTTCACGGCGCCGTTACCCGCATGAGTCTGTTGGGTGTGACTAGCATCACCCTCCAAATCAAGCAACATCAATCCGACCGCAGTTGCAAAATTCGGCTTTTCGATCTGCTCGCTCACGCCACCAAATCCACTGGCTCGGCCGATACGAGCGCTGAGCTGGAGTGCTTCCTTGGCATAGTCGGCGATGCCTTTGAGCTCGGCCGTCCCACCGGTGATAACGACACCGCCCGGGAGCTTCGCAGCTCGCCCGATACTTTTGAGCTCCTTGTTGATCAGTTCAAATATTTCTTCGAGTCGCGCATCGACAATCATATCGATGTCTTCAGTCTCAAATTCATGAGTTGTTTTGTCGGTTTTGACACTCACCTTGCCGGCCGCTCCCCGGCGGAGACTCGAATTAGCCACGGCATGTTCGAGCTTGACTTTTTCAGCCACATCGAGCTCTGTTTTGAGGCCGATCGCAAGGTCATTAGTGATGTTGACACCACCGACTGGCAGTACGGTGACATGCTGCAAATCGCCTTCTTCGTAGACGACAATGTTTGTCGTTGTTCCACCGATGTCGATAAGCGCCACACCATTTTCCCGCTGTTGATCAGTCACGACCGCGCGAGCCGCCGCCAGGCCTGCGAGCACCGTATGTGCCACCTGCGTCTCGGTCATCTCAGCAGCACGCACGAGGTTTTTGAGATGCGGTCCAAGTGCCGTGATAACGTGCGCGTCCATTTCCAGTCGTACACCGGTCATACCGATCGGATCTTTGATGTTATCTTGGCCATCGAGTTGGTACGCCCGTGGGGTTACCTCTAAAATTTCGCGGTTGGCCGGGAGCTGGACAACTGTGGCGGCCTCACCGACTCGTGCGATGTCGTCTTCATTGATTTCATGTCCACTTGCACCGACAGCGATGACACCTTTGCTGCTCATCCCCACGATGTGAGTACCGTTGATACTCACCGTTGCTCGATGTATCTGATTGCCGCTCATCCGCTCGGCCGTCTCGAGCGCCTTATCAATTGCCTGGGCGGTATTCACGAGATTGACGACGGTACCCTTGCGCATACCGGCATTTTCACACACGCCAACGCCGACGATAGTGGGCGCCTGTCCTGGGGCATCGACGTGTCCGACGACGACACGTACAGTGGTCGTCCCGATGTCTAGTCCGACTGCTGTCTTCGAAATTTCCTGCATGACTAGTAGTATAGCTGTTTTGCCATACATGGTGCAAATGTGGTTATGGTCTGGAGTGCTTGGTTCCACGGCCGAACACAAAAAACTACAGACTGGTCAAAATCTCGGCACCCGTACGGGTGATGAGCACTGTGTGCTCGAAATGCGCAGCCAGCGAACCATCGCGCGTCCGAATCGTCCAGCCATCTACATCTTGCAGGATAGGCTCAGCCCCTAGCATGGCCATCGGCTCAATCGCAATCGTATCCCCAACACCCAGTAACACTCCCGAACCTGCCCGACCGTAGTTGGGTACATCGGGTGCTTCATGCATAGAGTGCCCGATGCCGTGACCGACCAGTTCGCGCACGATACCGAGCCGCCCCTCTTTCAAGACTACTTCCACCGCCGCACCGATATCTCCCGTCCGTACCGACCCCTTGATCGCATCGATCCCCGCATAGAGTGCACGCTCGGTCGTATTCAGCAGCCGCTTCACGTCGTCAGTCATCTCATCACCTGCTACAACCGTCATCGCGGCGTCTGTCTTCATACCTTTGTGTGTAATCACCAGATCAAACCCGACAACATCACCAGCTTCAAGCCGATGATCAGTCGGGATACTATGAACAATTTTATCGTTCGTCGAGATACAAATGACCGCCGGGAAATTCACCTCGGGGGTTTTATACGTCGCAATCACTCCCAGGGCTTTGATCTCGCTCGCCACCCATGCATCGAGCTCTTTTTCGCTCACTCCGACCTGCACCTGCTGCTTGAGCCCACTCAAAATAGTAGCGAGAATCTTCCCGCCCTCACGCATTGCTTGAATTTCTTGCTCTGTTTTTTTCATAATTCATTATTTATGGTAACAGCAATCGTGTGATTTCGTAGGCATCATGTGGTTAGTACAGTTCGGGATGGAAAGTGAGCACCGCAAATGAGCCGTATTCGCTATACGGTGAATGCGGAGCGCAGCTTTACGCCCGAAATGTGCAACCAAAGGATGCCGGTCACGCAACGAGGCCGCAAGCGGCCAGTTCTTCTTCGATCCGATCATGCACTTGCCCCACCGTACCTGTCCCATCGATATGCGCTATATAGACTTTCTGGTCGGTCAGGTACGTCAGGATAGGGTAAATTTCCGAACGGTAGATACGCAGCCGCTCCTCGATAATCTCTGGCGTGTCGTCCACGCGGCCACGAACTTTGAGGCGTCGTTCGATTTCACTTTTTGGTACTTCGAGTACGATCACGATCTTGATCGAACGCTCGTGTTCCGGCTGCTTCGCGATCAACCATTCGGCCTGCGAAAGCTGCCGAGGATAGCCATCGAGGATCACGTGCTCGAGATCTTTTGATCGTTCCAGAGCACCTCCCATGATACTGCTAATCTGTTCGTCACTGACTAACTTTCCGGTCTGCATTTGTTCGATCAACTTCGCATCGTGCGTGTCGCGCAATAGCTGCCCGGCACTCAGCCATCGCCAGCCATGGCGTGCACTCAATATCTGTCCCTGCACACTTTTACCAGCACCGGCCGGACCAAAAAATAGTATCACGCGTTCACCCCTCTTTTATTTGACTATGTTATTGTAACGAATTTTTAACAAGCCGAGCAACGGTTGCGCCATCGGCCGTATTACCGGCACGCGCCTTGACCGCACCGATCACTTTGCCCATATCCTGGACGCCGGCTGGGTTGAGAGTTGCAATTGCTTCGTCGACGAGGGCTTGGATGTCCGACTCCGAGAGCTGTTCGGGGAGATAGGCGCTGAGGATTTCTTTTTCGGCACGCTCTTTGTCGGCGGATTCCTGGTTGCCGCCACGAGCAAATAGTTCTGCCGCTTCATCGCGCTTCTTGACCTCACGAATGATAATCTGCTCAATACCCGCCTCATCGAGGCCAGTCTCACGAATCTTCTTGGCTACTTCTTCATACAGGATAGCTGCCTTGAGACCCTGCAGCGTTTGTGTACGCAAAGTATCCCTGGCAAGCATCGATGCTTTCAGGTCTGCTTGAATTCTCTCCTTCAGCATGTCTACTTCAGCCCGAGACGGGTTTTTTGCAGTTTGTCAGCGCGGCGTTCGCGGCGAATAATCGCTTTTTTGCGACGTTCAGGCTTGCTGATATCTTTTGCGAAACGCTGGGTTGCCTTCACTGTCGCGAGGACACCAGACTGCAAAACTTTGCGGTTGAATCGGCGAATAAGGTTTTCGTTTGCCTCATTGCCGTCTTTACGTGTTACTTGAATCATATCTGAAATACTCTACCAAAACAGAGAAGATTTAGCAAGCCTTCATCCCTCACGTGACCGTCTTCATCCTTTTCAGCATCCCTTCCACGCTCCGGCGCCCATTCCACTCATTCAACCCAAGTTCCGTCCACACAGTCACCACATCACCAATTTGAGCCGTAAATACGTCCGCCTTACCAAACGCGATCATATCCATCATTTTGCCCGCACTGTCCTCAAACCTATATTTCACATGCTGGTTGTCCGCGCCCATCAGCCGCCGGCTGATGACGGTGAGGCTCGTAAATTCAAACATCGGCTCGCGATTACCGTGACCAAATGGTTCGAGCTGCGACAACGGCACTACATTTAGCTCACTACAGAGTGAAAAATCGCCGAGAGTTACGTCACCAACTGGCTCGAGATGCTTGATTTGATCAACCAGTTTGAGAGAACGATGATATTCATTCACCGCTATCCGCCAGGGAACAATATTACCAGTCTCAAGTGTCACACCAGCCGCTAGCTTGTGGCCGCCGCCTTTGATGAGAAGCGTCTCGGTCGCCCGAATCGCGTCTACGGCCGAAAAATCTCCGTACGACCGTGCCGATCCCTTGGCCGTCCCGTCCTCCAACTCCTGCAACACAAATGTCGGCTTGCTATAGCGTTCGAGCAATTTCGCAGCCACAATCCCGATGATGCCATGACTCCACTCCGGATCACTGACGACCAGTACTGCATGCTCCGTATACGTCTCGGCCTGGATGATCGCTGCCTTGTATATCCTGTCCTGATCCGACCGACGAGCTCCGTTCATACCGTCCAGCGTCTCCGCCAGACCAAGCGCCACGCCGGGATCATCTGCTCGCAGCAAATCAAGTGCGAGTTGCGCCGTCTCGAGCCGCCCGGCGGCATTCAGCCGCGGCCCGAGGCCAAATCCAAGGTTACGAGCGATCAACTTGCTGGCGTCAATTCGTGAAACCGCCATCAGTGCGCGGATCCCCGGACGGCGAGTCTTTTTCATGACCTCAAGCCCCCAGTAGACATTGGCGCGATTTTCGTCCACCAGCGTCACGACGTCGCACACCGTTCCGAGCGCCACCAAGTCCAGCAGCCATTTTTCTTGCCCCAGAGCAAGTCCCGGAAGTCGCGTCTGCAGCGCCTGGACTAACTTGAACGCCACCCCCACACCTGCAAGATCACAGAACGGGTACAAGTTCTTGGTTCTGAGTTCTTGGTTCTTGGTCTGCCTTTCTGAGAACTGAGAACTCAGAACCGAGAACTTATCGTACACGTGCGGATGATCCTGGAGCAAACGCTTCGGATTTATGACAGCCACAGCCTCCGGCATCGTCTCCGCTACCGAGTGATGATCGGTCACGATCACATCGACACCCAACTCACATGCCCGTGCGATCTCTTTGTGACTCAGGCTCCCGCAGTCAACCGTCACGATCAGCCGAGCCCCCTCGGCAGCAATATTCTCGATAGCCGAGATAGCCAAACCGTACCCCTCTATGAAACGATTCGGGATAAAAGCGCTCGCTTCTATCCCAAATTTCTCAAAACTATCGAGCAGTAGCGTCGTTGCCGTCAATCCATCGATATCATAATCACCGTAGATCATGACCTTGTGCCGCTGTTCTTTTGCCTGGATCAACCGCTCAACTGCCTTCTCCATATCTGGAAGCAAGAACGGGTCATGCCGAAAATTCTCATAGCTAGGATGCAAAAAAGCCTCACGGTCGTTTAGATCAGTGAGGCCTCTAGAAGCAAGGACTGCTTCTAGCAAATTCTTCATCAAGCGTCCTGTGAGTTAGCCCGTTTTTTGCTGGCCTGAGCCTGCTGTGATTTGATGACGATACTTTGCAATTCTTTGAATATAGCAAAGTGCTTGTTGGTCGAATAGATTTTGGTGTTACCCTGTTTTTCACTGAGCAAAAACCCAGCTTTTTCGAGGCGTTTGAGCTCACGCTGGATATTGCCCGGATCTTCTTTGATCAGCTTCGCAAGCCCACGAACATGTGTGCGAAAATCAGGATACTTAGCGTAAACAACGATAATTTTTCGGCGCACACGTGACGTGATGAAAACATCTAGCATTTAAAATTACACACCTTTTAGATTTAGTATTGTTGCTATTTATTCTACGTTATTGCCGCCCCATCCGCAACCCATCTTTTCCGCGATTCCTGCGATTATTGGTATGAAATTGAAAATAAAATCTGAATTTATTTCAGTTTTATTTTTTCAACTGAAGGAAAAAGCCCAGCCAGACAAATCTTTGATTTGCCTGCGCGATAGGAAAAAACCATCGGTTTTGTCCTATACGGCAGAGCGAAGCGTCGCGCGAGTTAGTGCCAATTCAATACGATCTCATTCAAAGTCGCCACGATCGCTTCGTGGCTCGGGATGTCATTCACATCATAATAATGATCCGTATCGAGGAAATTATCGGTCACACTCAACACATGGATCTCGTCTGCCAATATATGCATCCGATCGACCGCCGCTACCGATACGACAGGCGCTACCATAATCAGGCGAGTGACATGGAGCGGCTTCATGAAATCAGCAGCAGCATCGAGACTGAGACCATTTGATAGACCGTCAGAAACCACAATAACGTTGTGCTCTCTGAGCATCGAAGCGTCGACAATTCCACCCGCCGTGAGCAATCGATTGATGCCCCCGATCTTCTCGCGCTTCTGATCTTCTAGGTATCCATGAAACTCGCTGTAATAAGCTTCGATCTCGCCGGCCGATAACAGACCGTTATAGGTAAACCGTCCGCTCTGATTGATCACACCGAGGTTTGCTTCCTCTCCAGGGATACCGACATTGTCCATCAGCAGCATTGCCAGCATGCAATGGAGACTCGCAGCGATCTGTTGACCGACCTGAACCGCCCCATCATTCAGTGCCACGACCACAGTATTTTCATACCGGTACTGTTGCAGTTCGAGTGCTAGTCGATACCCCGCTTCGATCCGTGAGCTAAAATACATAAGCTCATTTTAGCAGTATAATGAAGAGATATGGAGTATTATTTAGTCTCGCCGTTGCGTGTGACTCGCACGGGGAGTAGTGCGTTGACGTATCATGGGAGTCCCGGCTTGCAGCGTGGAGCTATCGTCGAAGTGCCGGTCGGCAAAACAATCGTTGCCGGTATCGTCCTCCATTCGATCACAAAACCAAGCTTTGCCACCAAGCCACTCGGCGACCTACTGGATACAGCCCTCCTACCCGAAACCCTGCTACAACTTCATGAGTGGATCGCCTCATACTACGGCGCCCACGAGGTCGCCACGTGGCAAACAATTCTGCCACGTGGGATCGGTAAAAACCGTCGCAAAGGCAAAACACCTCTGTTATCACACAAGCGAGATCGAATAAAAATTGTACTCAATACGCAACAAACCCAAGCCATCGCAACGATACTCGCTCGACCTTCTGGCACGTCTTTACTGCACGGCGTCACCGGCAGCGGCAAGACCCAGGTGTACATAGAGCTTGCCAAAAAAACGGTGACGGAGGGAAGATCAGTGATTATCCTCGTACCCGAGATAGCCCTGACCTCTCAAATTATCGCTGAATTTATGCCGCACTTCCCTGACCTGGTGGTCAGCCATTCTCGTCAAACCGAAGCCGAGCGGCACCTCATATGGCAGTCTTTGCTCCACGCCACGACGCCCCAAGTTGTCATCGGACCCCGCTCTGCGCTCTTTAGTCCCCTCGGTGACATCGGGCTGATCGTCATCGATGAGTGTCACGAGCCCAGTTTTAAACAAGAACAATCCCCGCGATATTCTGCTCTCCGGGTTGCCAGTACGCTCGCGCGACTCTCGGGCGCTCGGCTCGTCATGGGAAGCGCCACGCCTCCCATCGCTGACTACTATCTCGCCCAACAGACAGAAACACCGATCATCACTCTCACGCAGCTCGCTCGTCAAAACTCCGTCTCACCCAACGTCGAACTGATCGATATGACAAAAAAGGCTTATTTCACGCGACACACCTACCTCTCCAACACGCTGCTCAGCACTATCGAGAAAACGCTTCAAGCAGGTCACCAAGCCCTCATATTTCACAACCGACGCGGCTCCGCGCCAACGACCTTGTGTGACAATTGCGGCTGGAGCGCCATCTGTCCACGCTGTTTTGTGCCACTCACTCTGCACGCCGACCAATTCGCCCTGCGCTGCCATATATGCAACCATACCGAGCGCGTGCCGACCGCCTGTCCCGAATGCCGCAATGCTTCGGTGATTCACAAAGGTATCGGCACCAAACGTATCGCCGATGATCTCGCCAAACTATTCCCACAGTCTCGTATCGCTCGATTTGACGGTGATAGCGAGTCGAACGAAACACTCGATACTCACTATCAAAAACTCTACGATGGCGAAATCAATATCATCGTCGGCACACAGGTCATTGCCAAAGGCCTCGACCTGCCACACTTGCGTACCGTCGGTGTCGTTCAGGCCGATAGCGGCCTCAGTCTCCCCGACTACTCTTCGTCCGAGCGAGTCTTCCAGTTACTCGCACAGGTGTCAGGAAGAGTCGGCCGCAACGAACATGCCTCGTCCGTGGTCGTCCAGAGTTACCAGCCGACGCACCCGAGCGTGCAATTTGGCATCAAGAAAGATTACGAGGGGTTTTACGACTTCACGATCCAGGAGCGCAAGCGTGCCCAATTCCCACCCTTCACCTACCTCCTCAAACTCACCTGTATATACAAGACCGAGACAGCCGCTATCCGAGCTGCGCAAGAGCTTGCCCTCGCACTGAAACCCCATCTCCCAGCTGGTGCGCAAATCTTGGGACCAGCGCCAGCGTTCTATGAGCGCACCCGAGATACCTATCGCTGGCAGCTGATCATCAAAAGCCCGTCACGTGCCGGCCTGCTCGAGCTCACCCGCTACATTCCTCCTGCACGCTGGCAATTTGATATTGATCCCGCCTCACTCTTATAACACCTAGTCAGACAAGCCATTCTTCTCTATACTGATGAGTAATTATGGCTGACCGACACGACATCATCACCTTGCCGAACCCATCACTTCGTCAGAAGTCTGATCGCGTACACGTCATCACAGACGACACAAAGTCACTGATCGCGGACATGCGCGCCGCCGCACTTGACTGGGAAGACTCGCGCCCGCACGAAATAGCCGTTGCGCTCGCCGCAGTCCAGATCAACCGACACGAACGAGTTGTCATCGTGCGTGGTGACTTCGAGGACAAGGACAATCGTAGCTTTATCGTACTCATCAACCCGGAAGTCGTGAAATACGAAGGCGAGCAGAAACTGGATTACGAGGGTTGTCTCAGCGTCAAAGATCTCTACGGCGCCGTGCCCCGTCACACCAAAGTCCGCGTCAAGGCTCTCGACGAGCATGGCCAAGAAATCCGCCTGAAAGCCGAGGATTTCCTCGCCCGAGTCTTGCAGCACGAAATTGATCACACAAACGGTATCTGTTTTGTTGATCACATTCGGGACGATCACGAAGCCTTTTATACCCTGACCGAAAAGGGTGATTTGGAGCCAACAGCCTATGACACCGTCGTCAAAGCTGGTATTTTTCGGGAATGAGCGCCTCGTCAGTGGCCTCGCTCACACTGATGCGCCCGTTCTCCGCGGCTTAATCGCCGCCGGCTATGAGATTAAAGCCGTCGTTTCGCATCATAGCGATGCGCGCTCGCGCAATGCCCGTCCGCTTGAACTCGCCGAGATCGCCCGGGAGCACGACATCCCGCTACTCCTTCCGGCTCATCCAGGTGACATCGAAGACGAGTTGCGCGCATTGCAGGCTGACGCTGCGGTACTGGTAGCCTACGGCAGAATAATTCCTCAGCGAATAATAAATGTGTTCGCTCCTCATGGCATCGTCAATCTCCATCCGTCACTCCTCCCCCGCCACCGTGGATCAACACCAATTGAAACAACGATTTTGTCCGGCGACAAGCAAGCGGGCGTGAGTGTCATGCAGCTGACGGCAGGTATGGACGAAGGTCCTGTATACGCACAGTCTCGCTTCCCGCTACGTGGTGACGAGTCCAAACAAGAGCTATACGAGCTCCTCGCTCATGCAGGTGCTGCGCTCCTGATAGATAGCCTCCCTCGTATCCTCTCAGGCGAGCTTCTGCCCACTCCGCAAGAAACACACGATGTTACATACACATCGATGCTTTCGAAAAATGATGGCAAAATTGATCCGCTAACAGATACCGCTTACGCTATTGAGCGCAAGGTACGCGCCTACCTCAATTTCCCTAAAACGCACCTCAAGATCGAAAATAACGATGTGATCGTAACAACTGCGAAAGTAATAAACAAAAATGACGAGGGTCATCTCGTCATCGCGTGTGCCGAAAATACCTACCTCGAAGTGCTTGAACTCATCGCACCGAGCGGCAAAACCATGAGTGGCGAAGCGTACCTACGCGGCTATGTAAAAAATTAATTTTTTAAGTAGTCAGTGATCAGTTTTCAGTAATCAGAACGGCTGTTATCGCCGACCCTCGAGCTTTACTGAATACTGACTACTGGTTACTATCTACTTATCTCCTAGGATATCATCTTTTTGTGCAATAATCTCTTGTTTCAATGACTCAAGTTCCTGGGCGACAATCTGGCGGTAGTCAGGCCGGTTGATTTCGAGCCATTTGAGACTCGCAAATTCACTCAACACATCAACCTCTGGCGTACCCTGGGGTGCACTGGTCGCAAACTGCTGGTAATCTTGGCGAGTCGCATAGTCAGGCATATTAGCAGCAAACCAATCCCGCACCTTGTCCTCATCCCGGTCAACGAATGACTCAAACTCGCTCATCTGTTGCTCACTCATGCCCTCGCTCAACTTCGTGCCAACGCGCAGTTCAAGCTCATCATAGATATGCTGCAAAAACGCCTTGCGCTGATCCTCGGGCAGATCCCCGAGTCCTATATCTTGTAGAAATTTGTCGTCTAGTTGAAACATATGTAGCGGTTCCTGTTTATGGATTTAGTATACCGTATCCAGTACCCTGGAACTACTAGGCGACCAGCGTCCAGTCATGCTTATCGGCAATCGAGGCTATTATCTTGCGGGCGACTGGGGGAAGTTGGTTAACTTCACGGAAGTGCCATCCATCAGCACTGGGATAGGTAAGCGGCTTCCCGTCGTAAGGGATAGACTGGAGTTTAGGAGCAGCTTCATTGAGAAGCGCCTGCCAGTGTGACCGATCAACCCCCTTCAGGGCGTTGTAGTAACTTTGCGCATCGGCATCATAGCTCTTACCGAAATCATTCACGACGAACTCACTGTTAACAGTAGAGGTTGTGCTCGCTTCATTGGTCAATTCATCAAAGACGATACCTTCGTGGGTAATCGTGAAATTATCGCTCACGTTACTGTCAATTGCTGCTTGGTGCAATGTCTCGAGAGATTCCTGCGGCATGAGGTGATCAGGGGTCATATTGATGCCCGGTAGTCCGTCGTTCATTTTGTAAGCAATACCCTGTTCATAGAGTTGTGGCGCAGCCTGCTGCAATACCTCAGCCTGGTGTTCAGGAGAGACACCAATCTGGCCGAGCTCGTGATAGAAGCCTTCGCCCTTGCCTATGTGTTGGGCGCCACTAGAGAACTCGTGAGTAGTAGTTACGTCTTGACCAACAGCATCCGTAGCGTCGAAGAACTTGTCATAATCACTATGAATACCATTCTCGTGAGCTTTCTGGGCGATGTATTCAATCGCTGACTTTGGCAGTTTGCCATTTTCGGTCATATTCATGCGCCATTCGTGAGCATTGCTATCCCAGTATGCCAGGCCTCTTTCGTGAAGGTGTGGACCAACTTCTTTGAGTAATTCTACCCGGTCTTTAGAGCTAACACCCATTTCACGGAACGTCTCATACCATCCCTCGCCCCTAGAGATAATGCGTTCGTCACTTCCCAGCACCCTAAAGTCTGGCTTCTCGGGTTTCAGAGGAGGCTCCTCCCCTGTTGGCGGCTCATTGCCTCCAGGAGTCGGATCACCCGCCGGTGGTGGTGTGTTATCAGGCGTAGCAGGGGCGTTTGGGTTCACATCGCGTAGACCCCACGTTTCACGGTGCTGCAGATAGCCCGCTGGCCAGTGATCATTGGCCGCTTCTGCGGCAATACCTGCCATATGAATACCCGCGCCGATCGCGCCACCGAGCGCAACCGCACCCATAGCCCCAACGATAGCTGATTTCTTAATTGTTTCCGCATTTTTGATCTGTTCGCGTGATGTCTTACTTAAGAATTCTGTTGACTGGTCATAGAACCGATCCGTGCCTTCGGTTGGGTCGTCCTTGATAGTGAACCCGGGCTGGTTCGTCGGCTTTTTGTAAATTTTTGACATACGCATTGCGTATCCACGGCCAAATCGTGAGGCAAGCATCGCGCCACCAGCAAGTGCACCAGCAGCACCACCCACTGCTCCAGCTGCGACTCCAAGTCCGAGACCAGCAAGTCCGAGACCGACACCGGCGCCTAAGCCTACGAGAATCTTCTTGCCAGTACTCTGATTAGCGTACCAGTTCAGGAAACGTGCACGTGCACCACCCTTTTCGATCAGAGCTGTACGCTGAGCATCTTCGTCGGCACGCGCACGAGAATTGACCTCTTGTTCGATGAATTCTTTCAAAGCGGCTCGATCGCCAGTTCCATTTGGGAATTGGTCGTTAACTTGCTTCTCAAGATGTGCTCTCAGAGCAGTCAAGTACGCCTGCTCTGCGGCAACATACGCTTCCATTAGTTCTTTACGCTTTTTACCGAATACTGGTGCGTTCAGTTTGGCGGCAAAAGCCTCATGTTTTGCTTTCGCAAGAGCTTCCAGATCCATGGCTTCAAGTTGCTCTGGCGTAATAACTGGTGTTTCAGGTTGATCAGGATCATCGATGACAGGTTCGATGGTATCGTCATCCTTTTTCTCATCTTCATCAGCTTTCGGCGTTTGAGGTTCATCTCGATCAATAAGACCAGTCTTACCCTTGTCATAGTGCTCGAGAAGTTCACCGAACACAACATTGCGACGAGGCATGTCTTGTCCCTCTTCGGTCGTCAGCCAGTCGATACGATCGTAATCAGCAACCTTTTCATATTCCTCGCGCGCAAATTCATAGTCCTTACGAGATTCCTCGGTATCACCCTCAATGATGCCATTTCGTTTCATACGGCTGTTGATTGCCGCGGCGACATACTCGTCAAAACTCTCTGTCTGATTGGCTTTATCTCTGTAATAGGCTGCATGGAGGTCAGAACGAAGCCCAACGATCCGGTCAAACTTCTCGAGCTGCAGTCCTTCAGGAGCATTCTCTATACGAGGATGTTTCGATTCGGGGTTGTAAGAGGTTTCTGACATAGTTGTGGTATAGATTTCTTAATTTAGTTTAACATTAGCATAAAAAGTAAAAATAGTCAATACTAAATCCGAAGCTGCTTGTATACACAGTATATTGACAAAAATTCAATTATATGCTAATATGTCTGACGTACCTTGCTTGAGACACATGTGTGCTCGCAAGTTGTACGTTAACAACGCATCAGTTTTACAACCGCAGCGCTGTGGCGAATGGCAATAAGTCCCCTACTAACGAATATGATTCGGGTGGGTAAGAGATCTATTGCCATTCGACACGCACCGCGGTTGTGCCGAAGGTCATGTCCACTCAGGGCATGAATCACTCACAGAGAGTTACGTCCAATGCCAGCATCCGTACCCGAGGTGGACGTCAAATCCAGCCTCAAGAAGCGCGCGGACAAGCGCGCCGAAGACGACAAGGCCGCCCTCGAGGCGGCACAGGAGCGTGCTGGCGAGGCCGTGCCTTCGGCACACCTCGCGCTGCACGACCTCTTCGAGGAAATCGCCGGGCAGCACCCCGACAGCGAGACCGACGGCTTCAACGCTATGGCCGACGCTGCGGACATGCTCGTCAAGACCCTTGATCGCGACAGCGGCTCGATCGTGAGCCACTTCGCTCCGTCCAACAGCAGGGCCACCATCGGATCTGATCCGAAGGTCGCCGAGCTCGAGGCCGACAACGAGCGCCTCGAGGCCGACAACGAGCGCCTCGAGGCCGAAGCGACCAAAGCCTCTGACCTCCAAGCCGAGATCCAGATCAAGGATCGGCGGATCGAGCATCTCGAAGGAGAACTCGACAGAGAAGGAGCTCGGAAGGGCGCCCTCGCCTCCCGTGTCTCCACCCTGGAGGCCGAGAACGAGCGGCTGAAGCAGGCTTCATCCGGCAACGCCGACCAGGCACTGACGGACGCGAACGCCCGCATCACCGAGCTCGAGGAGCAGATCCAGGCCGGCGAGACCTCGCACGCCCAGACCCTCCAGGGGAAGGACGACGAGATCGAGCGGCTCAAGACCGACAAGAACCGGCTCCAGCAGGAGCGGGACGCGGCGGCACGGGTCGCCGCGTCGCTCGAGAACCACTTCAAGGTGGCCCCCGAGCACCGTCGGTACTCGACCGCCCCCGCGGCGGCGCCCACCAATCCGACGGCGACCGAGCCTGATAGCTTTGTCGCCGGCGTGATGGCGAACCAGAACCCGCCCGCCGCCCCCGACGCTCCGCCCCACCGGCCGAGCCTCAAGGAGCGGCGGGCAGCGAAGACGGCGGCACGCAACGGAGGTGCAGAGTAATGTACCCCCTCGATGTGCCGCTGTGGCTCAGCATCCTGTCGGTCGCGGTTGTCGTGCTCATGGCTGCCTGGGTGTTCTACGAAGACGCTTCCCCTCGCCCCTTGGGGTTCACGGGTTTCGTCCTCGCCGGTCCGACCAGTCTGGTCTGGTTCACCTGGCTCCCGTTCTGGACGGTGTTCCTGGTGGTCATCTTGGCCACCACGCTGTTCGTCATCGGGATGCTCGTCGGACGGAAGTCGCCCGACAAGGACAACTTCTGGCACTACGGCGCCCTCGCAACGGGCATCTTCGGCAAGATGATCTGCGCTCTCCTCCCATGGCTCTTCGGAGTCTTGAGCGGAAGCGTAGCAGTCCCGCTGTGGGTGTTCGCCGTTCTGGTGGTCATCGCGGTCATCGCGGTCATCCCCAAGACTCGCGAATGGGTCGTCCGCCCCTTCCGTCGGGCTCACGCCCATGCGGAAGCTCGCGAAGAAGAAGCCGGGAGGCCTCCGGCAAACTGATGCGTTGTGCCCGTGGGGCGTGAGAGAGAAGGCCGGCATTCCAGCCGCCACTCACTCACGCTCCCACGGGAGCAACACTTTTTGAATTATAGCTAGACGCCCAAGAGGCGTTATTTTTATGCAAGCCGAAAGGGCGCTGTGGTAAATAGCATATTCGAGTGCAGTTCACTTTTTCTCTGTGAAACGCGGAACAAGCCGTATTGAAGATACGGCTTGTGAGCATTGGAGCAGAAAAATGTGAAATGTGCCGAAGAGGCTGTTTACAAGGTGCGCTTTTTGAGCTCGCGAGTAAAGAACTGCAACCGATCGTTTTCTTCGATGACCAAGCGGCTGTGGAGCTTGATCTCGAGGCCACACTGTTCGCCTTCGAAGACTTCTTTGGCTTCCTGTTGTTGGCGTTGGACTTTGGTGATTTCGACCTCAGCGATCTTTTCTTTGTCGCGCACGACTCGAGCGAGGGTACCGGGCACCACTTTGCCTTTGAGCACTTCCCCACCACAGATAACATTGTCTTTGGCCGTACGGAAGACCCCGAGAACTTTGAGCTCGCCCGTCTCCGTCTCGACCACTTCTGGGCTCAACAGGCTTTCCATGACGACACGCACGTCGTCGAGGAGTTCATAGATGACTTTGAAGATGCGGATACTGACACGGTCACGAGCAGCAAGCTGTTTCACGGCCGTCGGTAACTGGACGTTAAATCCGTACACAATAGCGCCCGACCCTGCCGCGCGGCGAACATCGTTTTCGGAGATACTACCCACACCTGAGCTGAGGATGCGGACGTTGAGCTCACTATTTTCGAGTAATTTCAGGCTATCGGTGACAGAGGTGAGCGAACCCTGGACGTCGGCTTTGACGATGACGTTGATGTCCTGGGTTTCGGTCTGCTTGTTCATCATACGGAGCAGGTCAGAGCCCGTGACATTGGACGTGACGGCTTCGTGCGCGGCCGTCAAACGATGCTGCGACACGAGCGTGCGGGCAGCTTTTTCGGTAGCGACGGCGATAAATGGATCGCCGAAGCTTGGCACTTCTTTGAAGCCCGTGATGGTCGCTGGAGTTGATGAACCGGCTTCCTTGATTGGACGGGCGGCATAGTCTTGGAGGGTGCGGATCTTGGCGTATGTTGTGCCAGAAACTACGAATTGTCCGACCTTCAGCACGCCATGTTCGACGAGCACCGACACGACGGCACCTCGCCCAGTCTCCATGTGAGATTCGATGACGAGCCCCTCGGCTGGGACGTCTGTTTCGGCTTTGAGCTCTTCCAGGTCAGCCACGAGCAGGACTAAATCGAGTAATTTGTCGAGGTTATGGCCTGTTTTGGAGCTGACATCGACCATGACCGTATCGCCGCCCCATTCTTCTGGATTGAGATGCTGTTCGCTGGCAAGCTGGGCTTTGACGCGCTCGATGTTCGCCGTCTCTTTGTCGGACTTTGTGATTGCGACAACGATTTTGGCGTTGGCATTCTGGGCAAACTTGATCGCTTCGACAGTCTGAGGCTTCACGCCATCGTCGGCTGCGACGACAATAATCACGACGTCTGTCAGTGCTGCACCATGCTGGCGAAGCGCCCCAAAAGCCTCGTGTCCCGGCGTATCGAGCAGAGTAATCTTGCGTCCATTGCGCTCGGTCTGATAAGCACTGATATGCTGCGTGATCCCACCAGCTTCCCCGCTGACGACTTTCATATCGAGAATTGCATCGAGCAAAGACGTCTTGCCGTGGTCGACGTGCCCCATAACCGCCACGATCGGCGGACGCTCGGCGGCGTTGGCGCTGAGTTCCCGGACGACTTTGACGACTGGCTCAACACTGGTTTCTTTTTTCTTGAGCTCGGCATCTATCCCTAGCTCCTCGACGATGATCTGTGCGGTTTCGAAATCGATCCGTTGATTTACCGTCGCAATAATACCGTTCTTGAAGAGCTCACCGACGAGTGTCGTGACAGGCAAATCAAGAGTCGTTGCCAACTCGCCGACAGTGATCATATCTGGTACGATCAGTACTTTTTCAGCCATGCAACGACTCCTTTCTTTTAATTATTTCGTTCTTCTGGTTCTGGCACGGGTTTTCCGCATGAGCGCAGTTCGGATGGAAAATCGAGAACCGGCTGCACACGGTATTGGAGATACCGTGTGCAACGGATCGCAGATTTTACGCCGAAATGTGCCGTGCGGTAAAGCCGCCCTTATTTCTTTTTAAGGCTAAGACTAATCTTTCGATTATCTTTCTCGATTTCGAGTACTCTGAAACTCTTGCGCTCATTGAGCGTAAAGACTTTTTCTGGATCAGCACCTTCGCCTTCGCCGAGCTCACTGACGTGGACAAGGGCTTCAACTGCTGGGCTGATCTGTACGAATGCGCCAAATGGCGTGATGCGGGTGACGGTTCCCTCGACGCTGCCGCCGACTTTGAACTGGTCAACTTCTTTGAGCCATGGGTCTTCCTGAAGTTGCTTCAGGCTGAGGCTGAGTCGATCTTTGTCGATAGCGATGATTTTCGCTTCGACCTGATCGCCAACTTTGACGTAATCGCCAGGGTTGTTGACACGCTCCCATGAAATCTCAGAGATGTGAATCAATCCCTCGATGCCCTCAACATTGACGAACGCACCGAAGTCGACAACACCTGTGACGACACCGGTAACCGTATCACCGACCTTGAGTTTCGCGAATCGATCAGCCAGACCGTCTTTGATCGCTTCCTTTTCGCTGAAGATAAGCTTGTTAGCTTTCTTGTCAGCATCGAGGATACGGACGTTGATAGGTTTGCCAACGAGGCTGTTGAGGCGCTGGAGGATTTCATCTTTGTCGGATGAACCAACCCTGGGGTAATGCTCGGCACTCAGTTGCGAGACAGGCAAGAATCCACGGACTCCTTCATATTCGATCAAGAGACCGCCACGGTTTGCATCGTAGGCCGCGACATCGACAACTTCGCCTTCCTCAACGATGCGTTGCACTTCATCCCAGCCGCGGTCTTTTGCAGCCTTTCGGAGTGAGAGCAGAGCGTATCCGTTGTCGAGCTCGGCGTCGACGACGCTGGCAGTCACAGGATCGCCTTCGTTGAGAGTGCGCATGAGCCCAATCTCGCGTCTGGGAACCAATCCTACTCCGAGTGGACCGAGATCAACGAGTACTTCGTGCTTGCGCACGCTTAAGATAGTACCGTCAACCACTTCCGACGGAGCAAGTTGTTTGACGTCCTCTTGTGCCAAGAGGTCGTCCATAGTAATAGTTTGTTTGGCTGTTGCCATAGGTTTTTTCAAAACCCCCTTCGAAATGTATTTTTCCTTGAAATAAAGCAGTCAAAAACTGCCTGATTCCAAAAGAATTACCTTCATTGTAGCTCAAGATAACAGAGAAAGTCAAAGGGAGCGCTTCAGAGCCTGGGTACGAAATGCAATAGCGGATCGATAATAGGAGATTACCCCTCCTACGAGAAGAGATAGCGCGACCATAGGGACAATGACGTCCGAGGGACCAGTGGCAGCGATATGAGATGGGCCGGTGGCGGGAACAGCCTGTGTACCAGTGGCGGAGGTAGGAGCAGGAGTCACAGGTGCAGGCGTGGCTGCCTGAGGCTGAGAGGTGTTCGGTGAGCTCTGCGCTGGTGGAGTCGTCGTGCCTTCGACGTCGTTCCCCTTGGTGGTGCCGTTTTGCGCCGTATCAGATGTCTTGTCGTCGGCTGACGTCGTATCGGTTGCCACCGTATCGGCACGGCTAGCTACTCTTCCCTGTTGCTTGCTGAAGTAAATTCCGCCTCCCAACAGCGCTACCAAAACCAACCCAATCAATATAAATGCCAAAATTCCACCTGCCTGTCGCTTCGTCCCGTTCTGCATATGACCCTTTCCTCTCGTTTTCTATAGTATACTATATTTTTTAGAGAGAGCAAAACCCTCTCACCTCTTTTTTGAAGTAAATTCAAAAAGAAGCTCTCTCCCCTGAAAGCTTCGCTGCAGCTCGCCGACGAGGCCGAGAGGCCGAGCTTTAGGGGATGGGAGGCTTATTCTCGAATTTATTTCGAGAATAAGCTGGGAAGGGTGGGCTCTTCCCTGCTATTATAGCTACATGCTATTAACGGTGGACACTGGGGGCACAAAGACGCTTGTTGCGGGCTTTGATCGTAACGGTAAGCCAGGGGGTGAATTCCGTTTTGAGACTCCACGTGATCCCGACGAATATATCTCTACGCTCACCGACACCATACACGAACATTTCGGTGGCCGCGCGTTTGACGGAATGGTTATCGCCGTCCCTGGTACGGTACGCGACAATGTTGCGCATTGGTGCCCCAATCTCAACTGGTCAAATGTTGATATCGCGACCTTCATAAAGCCCGTTGTCGGTTGTCCAGTCTGGCTCGAAAATGACGCCAATCTCGCTGGCCTCGCCGAAACCCGTTCCTTGTCGCTCATCCCATCATTGAGCCTCTATATAACTGTCTCGACCGGGATTGGGACGGGGATTATCACCAACGGACAGATCGATCCTGAATTGAGCTCGAGTGAGACCGGCCACATGCTGCTCGAGTACAAAGGAGCCTTGCGCGAGTGGGAAGAATTCGCCTCTGGACGCGCAATACGTGAAACGTACGGCAAATTCGCTCGCGATATCCACGACAAGAAAACCTGGAACGAGATCGCCGACAAGATATCCCGCGGCCTCTTGATGCTCATCCCTGTGCTTCAACCGGCAGTGATTATCATCGGCGGGAGTATCGGCACGTATTTCGACCAATATGCCCCGCAATTACGCGAGACACTGCGGCTGCACATGCCATCGCACATCAAAGTACCTGAAATTCGCCAAGCCGCCCACCCCGAGGAAGCTGTCCTGTATGGATGTTATTACTATGGCAAAGACCAGCTGGCTTAAGACACTTCGAGCTCACTTTCCTGGGTTAGTTTTTGCTGAAAGTGACACGTTTCGCTGGTCGCCACGAGACTCGACGGTATATGCCGGCTCTCTCGAGACCACTGGCGATCTTGTCACATTGCTCCATGAGACTGGTCACGCCCTGGCTGGTCATGTGACGTACGCCCAAGACATCCAGCTCATCAAGCTGGAACGAGAAGCGTGGGACATCGCCAGAGCTCAGCTCGCGCCCCTGTTCGATGTCGAAATTACGGACGATACTATCGAGGATGCTCTCGGGAGCTACCGTGACTGGCTCCATGCTCGTAGTCGCTGCCCAGAGTGCAAGTCTACCGGCGTCCAGCAAGATGAGCTGCACTATCAGTGCCTCGCGTGCCAGACAAGCTGGAAAGTAAATGATGCCAGAACGTGCCAACTAAGACGCTATATAACAAAATAACCCCTGAAGAGGGGTTATTTTGTACAGATCGACTAATTACTTAACTTCGATCGTTACTTTTTTGCTGCGGCGTGAAATCTTGCCACCCTTCGCACCTGCGATACGAGCGAGTTCACGGTTTGCGGCGAAGCCACCGGTGTGACCATTTTTGCCACCTTTTGCGCCGATAGAGGCGTAAAAGTCTTTGCCGTGACGAGTTTTGTTGGTTTGTGCGGCTTTGATGCCACCTGCTTTGGTACCAGCCATAGTGTTATGTCTCCCACTTATCCCGGAACGAAAATAAAACAGATACGGCTTGCGCCTATCTGTTATCACCCCGTTCCTATTACTATTTATCACACATGTGATATGTGTATGTCTTTTACATTAGCACAATATATTGTTTATGTCAATATTTACTATAAGTATTTTTATGTTTATAAAACCGTTGCGTATATCCACCCGGTGCTATATCATATCTATAGGCACCTAAAAAACGACCACATCTGCGAGATTGGTCGTTTTTTTATTGGTCGAAACCTATTCATTTGTCACAAAGAAAACAGGGTGAGCAGATATACTGATATCTACTCACCCCAAGCGCGCTGGTTCCCTCGAGGATATCAACGCTTTTTTGGCTTTGGCCGCCGATCAGGGGAAGGTGGAGGCAGCTGTCCATTCTTCCATGACCACTCGAGCTCTTTGCGCCTTTTATTGACCCCCCTGATCGTAGCTATGACGAAAATCGCGACAGCAGCATCGTCGGCTAGACCGAAGATGGTAAGAATGAAGTCAAGTGCATCCACTGGCCACACAACGTAGATACTGCCAAGGATAATGATGAGCTTTTCCTTCAGTTCCGCGTTTCTCCAGAAACCTTTTGGAAACCCGACGAGCACCTTGCCCATGACCGGATGGGGCACACTAGACTCGCCAGAGGCCGCCAGCGGCTGTGAAACCTCTAGGCTTCCAGGCTGCAGACTCTGCCGATAATGATAGTACTGCTGGAGCAATGCCTGCTGATGCCGCGTGTACGATTCCGGGTCTTGAGGCAGATAGTACTGCTGCAACAACCCGTCTTGCTCTCCGTACCACACATTCAGCATCTGTAGACCCTGGCCTAACGAGCCTCGCTGAAGTCCATTAGGATCCTGCTGGCCATGTGACCTCTCTGAATTAGGCATAGTACTCACCGCTTTCGATTGTCGAATTGCCTAAGGCCATTATTCATTTTTGTGCACAAAAGTCAATAGGACTGCGTGTGTCGGCACAGTCCTATTGAAATAGATGTATATGAGCCTTACTTATCCGGCAGTGCCGTCCGATCATGTACGCCCTTCTGACGCTTGAGTATGCCCAAGATGATCAGGAGTACTACAAATATCGCTCCACCGTCGTCCAGAAGCCCTAGCGGCCCCAATATGACCTCTGGGATGAGATCTAGTGGCGAAAGCACATAGAGCACTCCCAGTATGATGACGGCCTTTTCGCGCAAAAATGCCGTTTTCCAAAATGTTGTCGCAACTTCCTTGGCTTGAGTATGCCCCGGCGAGTACGTAGGCGCTATATATTCACCCTCTTCGCTCTTGTTATTGGGATCTTCCATTTTCCTCCTCATAGTACCGATTTACTGCTGATTTGGAGATATTTACTCATACCCACGATCATTTGTCTGTGAAATAAAACACCGCCACATACTGCGGCGGTGTTTTGGATCGCTACTTCATCGTTAATTGACGGCGACGTTGTATTCTTCTGATTCGAAGATGACTGATACTTTCATTTTTATGTTCTCACTTTTTATCTTTTACTTGTACTTATCATAAGCAATACGATCACATTATGCAAGTGTTTATGAACACATTTTTACTCCAAATTGTAACAGAGGTGGAGACTATTTTAGCACCGCCCACATAGCCGGGAAATTGCGCCCCGAGCTCGACGATGTATGACTTCCTAGCTCAACCAAAATAGCTGCGATACCCGGCTTTTCATACAGCCAATCTTCATACGCCCCCGTCGTATCATATTCAAACGTCGTGGAAGCTTGTGATTTCGGCGAGACATAGTAGCCACTCTGTTGCGCATAGAGTGTGGCGGACGCCGTGGAGATACCAGCTTCATTTGGTGTCACTAGCCCACCCACGCTGTGATAGGTCAGCACCAAACGGGGTGCCAACGACAGCGTATAGTTAGCGAGCGCCTTGGATTCTGGCTCCGAGAGTGGCGCGCTCCCCCCTCCGCCAGCAACCATCTCACCGCCCGGCATTGTCACATCCTTTTTCCAGTCTGCTGTCGGGAAATTGCGGTTGAGGTCGACATTGTTACCATTTCGCCGCCCTCCCGACGCTAAGCCGTCTCTGTTAACTGCTGGTATGACGATGATCGACTTGTCCGCCGGGATAGTGCGCGCCTTGCTCTCCAGCTCATCAACCCACTCGCTCATGAGCAGATAGGTTCCCCGTTCGTTACCATGGATTGCACCGACGTATAGGATAATTTGAGAACCAGTCCCGAACTTATACGCCGTGATCGCCCGTCCCTTTGCGGTGTACCCGATAGTTGCGACCGTGTGGCAAATGGCGCGCGACGAGTAACTCCATGCAGAATTACCGCCTACCCCGTGTTCGCTGCTGATATCGTTCGTCAAAGTGATCGAAAAATCACCGCACAGGGGTACTGAGGCCGTCGAGAAGCGTAACTGGTTGCCAGAACGACTCATATTGCCTACCCCGCCCATTAACTTCACCAGCGCTCCGATATCTTGTGAGGGCGAGAGGTTCTGATCGAACGTGACAACGACGGTCGTCCCGAGAGCTACCCCGTAGCGTCCAATATTCACCCCTGTCACTTTTGGTCCACCGCTCGTCGAGAACGGCAACACATATGACTGGTCGAGAAGCGAGCTCCCGTCCGAAGCCATCACGTCACTCAGTGTGAGCCGATACTGGCTTGAGCGCGGTAGCTCAGCAAAACTGACCTCGATAGTTTGGCCATTTACTTTCACCGCCTGCTCGATAGCGATCCGCTTCTCGCCCTCGTGCCTCTCAAGTTTGGCACTCGCAGCAGTGATTTGCTTGTCCATCTTGAAGACTATGCTAGTCGGACGGGTGAACACCACCTCATCAGGCTTGACTGTACTCTCGAGTACCGACACAGGCGACAATGTCGTCACTTCGCGGCTCATAAGGGTCTTAACCAACTTGCCAGCGAAGCGCCGTTCGAGTGACAGATGGTATTTCGCACCTTGCTTGAGGCCAAGTGACTGGATGTCACACAGCATCGCTCTCTCCTTGGGCACACAAACACCTGTCTTTTCTGTCGATTTCAGCACATACTCAAACAACCGATCAGTACTGTTCATCGGTATCTCCAGCGGCCGTGTCACCGCGATACCATCGCTCACTATATGGTAGTTGACGACTGGCAACTCTGGCACATGTACCGCGAACGATTGCTGTCCCAGAAGCGGTATGCCAAGCAAAGATGTCTTCATGGTCGACATCGTCAGCGGCCGGGGCGCGCTCACCGCAGTGATACACACCTTGCTTGCCGACAGAGAAACGCCACCCACACGCAAAACATTGCCGTATTGTACCTGATATTCATCACCGCTCGCCCTCTGTAGCTCAGGCAAGATCACCAACCGGTCGTAACAATTATTGCCCGCATACGAAAACTGCACCGGGCGAGCTACCGCACTCAATACGATCAGAAGAGCGAGGATACCCCCGGCGAGCAGTAACTGTCGTCTAAACGGCCAAGCCCGATACCCGCGCCACACTCGGCGAGGGGCGGAAATAATTATTTTGAGTATGTTTGTTTTTGTAGGCAACGTCTGTCTATTTTACCATGAGCGTTTTTGAGTTATCCATAAAGTTGCGAATGTGTACCTATCATATCGTAGAGGTATATCTTATCGTCATCTATAATCTCATAGATGGCACGGACGTCGCCTGTCACATTGATGCTATAAAAACCCTTTAGTCTACCTGATAATGCGTGTTGTCGAAGCAGCGGATTATACGGATCTTCCTCGAAGAGCTCGAGTCGCAAGTAAAATGCATTCTGAACTTTCTGAGGTTGCTGCGCAAGCTGCTTTATAAAACGCCTCGATTGCCGAATCTTCACGGCTGTTTTCTGTTTTCCTTTTTCACTTCTTGCTTGAGCCACCTGATTGCATCAGCCGCAGTATCAAATGTCGGCGACAGGTCGGCCGTACCATCCCGGGCAGCCCTTGATGCCTTTAGGAGCTCAGCCTCCACTGCAGGTTTTAGGCGAGGCTCGTCACTCAGTGTGATGGAGCGGCTGCGCACAAACTCTCGCAAGCCCGCCACAACGACGGTGCTAATAGGTAGCCCTATAGCCTTGGCGGCCTCTTGTGCCTGTTTCTTGAGCTCTGGATCTAGTTTGACATTGAGTACTGTGTTCATAACCATAGTGTATACAACGGTTATACATTTGTCAAAAATCATGAGAGATGAGCACCGCCTTTCTGATATATAAATCCAAAACAAAATCCGAATTTACTTCGGTTTTGTTTTGTTAACTGAAAGGAAAAGCCCAGCGAAGCGATAGGAAAAACCAATCGGTTTGTCCTATAAAGCGAAAAGCCACCTTTTCAGGTGGCTTAAGCGCATAATTCGGCGCCGTGCTAGTTTCCCGCTTTCGCAGTATAATCGCCGCTGCTGGGCTTAACTTCTGTGTTCGGAATGAGAACAGGTGTTTCCCCAGCGCCATGGGCACCGAGTAGGATGCACTGCAGCCGCAGTACAACCTACTCGACACCCATACGGTGCCAGTTTGGCTCAAAAATCTAAATATCAATTGGATAGAACGGTGACAATTCAAGCATACGCTCGATATACACCAAATACTAGTCAAAACCTGTCGTTAGCCTTTTACGGCTAAAACTATGATTAATTGCATACAAGATGCAACAATCATAATCCATAAAAAGGCGATGGGACTATTAGTACGCTTCAGCTCCATACATTGCTGTACTTCCACCTTGCGCCTATCAACCAGATCATCTTTCTGGGTCCTCATAGGGAAATCTAATCTTGAGATTAGTTTCGCGCTTAATATGCTTTCAGCGCTTATCTAGACCGAACATAGCTACTCGACAATGCCGCAGGTGGCGACAATCGATACACCAGAGGTTCGTCCGCCCCGGTCCTCTCGTACTAGGGGTAGATTCTCTCAAATTTCCTAACGTCCACACCGGATATAAACCGAACTGTCTCACGACGTTCTGAACCCAGCTCGCGTACCACTTTAATCGGCGAACAGCCGAACCCTTGGAAGGTGCTCCCCCTCCAGGATGTGATGAGCCGACATCGAGGTGCCAAACAGCGCCGTCTATGTGAACTATTGGGCGCTATAAGCCTGTTATCCCCAGGGTAACTTTTATCCGTGTGCGCTGTCGATCCCACATTCAATGAACAAAGTTCTATACAGCGGGTCACTTGCTCCGACTTTCGTCTCTGATTGGAATGTACTCCTCACAGTCAAGCTGGCTTGTGCGCATACACTATCACTTCGATTTCCATCCGAAGTTAGCCAACCTTTGAACGCCTCCGCTACTCTTTAGGAGGCAACCGCCCCAGTTAAACTACCCATCATACACGGTCCGCTGACCGGATAACGGCCAACGTGAGATCAAGATCACAACAAGGTTGGTATTTCACGTTGCGGCTCCACAAATACTGGCGTATCTGCTTCAAAGCCTCCCAACTATGCTACACATGGTGTAACCCGGATCAATGTAAAACTGTAGTAAAGCTCCATGGGGTCTTCTCGTCCTGGTATGGACAGACGGCATCTTTACCGCCAATGCACTTTCACCGAGTCCTTCGCTGAGACAGTGCCCACATGATTACTCCATTCGTGCGGGTCAGAACTTACCTGACAAGGAATTTCGCTACCTTAGGACGGTTATAGTTACCGCCGCCGTTCACTGGGGCTTCAGTTCGCACCGTGAAGCACTCCCCTTAACCTTCCAGCACCGGGCAGGAGTCAGCCCCTATACATCCACTTTCGTGTTAGCAGAGACCTGTGTTTTTGATAAACAGTTCCGTGGGCTCTTTTGCTGCGGCCCCCACATCGTTAGATGTGTGAAGTTCGCGTACAAAAGAACAAGTCGATCTTTAAAAATCATTATTGCTCTATCTCAGTAAAAAATATTGGTTCATAAAAAAGGATTTTTCGACGCTTATATCCAAAGATACAGCGCGTACTCATGTGTAAGTCATTACACTTACACGATTTAACCTTGTTTTTCAAATACTTTCGCGTGAGGTGTACGCGGCACATATCCACCGAAGTGGGGGCAGACCTTATCCCGAAGTTACGGTCGCTGTATTGCCGAGTTCCTTAGCGAAGGTTCTCTCGTAAGCCTGAGTCTACTCGACTCGAGCACCTGTGTTGGTTTGCGGTACGGGCGGACATAGTCACGCGCACATCTGCTTTTCTAGCCAGCGCCTTTTCCAAAATTGTCATCCAAAGGATAACTTTCACTCCCATCGGGTTCCCCCTAGGTTGGACGGATACATACCATGAATCCGCTTCGAATATCTCACCGTGAACAGTGTGCAAACTACGCCGGTTCAGGAATATTAACCTGATGTCCATCGCCTACGCTATGCGCCTCGGCTTAGGCCCGACTAACCCTGAGATGATTACCATGGCTCAGGAAACCTTGCTCTTACGGCCGACAGGATTCTCACCTATCTTATGGTTACTCATTCCAGCATTCTCACTTCCTAACGCTCCACAATGCCTCACAGCACTGCTTCACTGCAGATAGGAACGCTCCTCTACCACTTGTATTGCTACAAATCCATAGCTTCGGTATTACGTTTAGCCCCGTTACATTTTCCACGCAAGATCTCTTGACTAGTGAGCTGTTACGCACTCTTTAAATGAATGGCTGCTTCTAAGCCAACATCCTAGCTGTTTAAGAAATCTCACCTTGTTTCCCACTTAACGTAAATTTAGGGACCTTAGACGATGGTCTGGGCTGTTTCCCTTTTGAGCGACGAACTTAGCTCCGCCGTTCTAACTGCCGCGCTTACACACATGGTATTCGTAGTTTGTTAAGGGTGAGTAGGATTGCTCCCCTCAGTCCTTTACAGAGCTCTACCCCCGATCACTACTACATGACGCTAGCCCTAAAGCTATTTCGAGGAGAACCAGCTATCTCCGAGTTCGATTGGCATTTCACCTCTAACCACAGGTCATCCGGGAGCTTTGAAACGCTCTACGGTTCGGTCCTTCACTGCATGTTACTGCAGCTTCAACCTGCCCATGGTTAGGTCACCCGGTTTCGGGTCTAATCCGTACAACTTAATCGGGTTATTAACCCTCGCTTTCACTGTGGCTCCGTCACTTGACTTAACCTTGCTGTACAAATTAACTCGCTGGATCGTTCTACAAAAAGCACGCCGTCACGGAATAAATCCGCTCCGACTCCTTGTAGGCATACAATTTCAGGATCTATTTCACTCCCCTCCCGGGGTTCTTTTCACCTTTCCATCACTGTACTTGTTCACTATCGATCGTATATTATATTTAGCCTTGGCAGGTGGTCCTGCCGGATTCAATCAGGATTTCTCGTGTCCCGACTTACTCGAGAAAACAAACATAAGGTCAGCATCGCTTTCGCGTACACGGCTTTCACGCTCTTTGGCTAGTCATTCGAACTATTCTGCTAGCAATGCATGATTTCTTACCTTACTTGCTCGGTGTTAGCCGTCAATCACAAATCAGATAGCTTAACCGAAGTTAAAGTCTCTGACTTGGTCGTTTGTAAACTCACAACACCCTATAAGTATTCGCCTAACAGCTTATCTCTGATAAATCAGAGAAACTTAAAAGGTTTGGGCTCTCACGGTTTCGCTCGCCACTACTCCCGCGATCATTATTTATTTTCTTTTCCTCTCCCTACTAAGATGTTTCAGTTCAGGAGGTTCCCTCTCAATTACCCTATGTATTCAGGTAACGGTAACTAGACATGACTCTAGCTGGGTTTCCCCATTCGGATATCCCCGGATCAAAGCTTGTAGACAGCTCCCCGAGGCTTTTCGCAGCCTTCCACGTCCTTCATCGGTAATATACGTCTAGGCATCCATTGTATGCCCTTGAGTACCTTTTTATGCATTGGTTTTGACTAGTATTTGGTGCACAATGTTGCATCGCGCCAGCCTGCCAAGTACACAAGTGCACTTGCGCTGCTGTCGCTTTCGGCGCTCTGCTGCGTTAGACGCTCCAGTCCTCCTTCGCAGTACTAAAGTACAGCTCAGTGCGGGCTTCGCGTCTTCCTTGCATAGCATCCGAATGCAAAATTGCGACAACACAATACTGTATGTCGTCTATCCAATTTATAAATTATCAATTTGAGCCAAATTATTAAATTACCTGCGCGGACTCCACCTTGAGTGCACACCTTTGATGTCGTCTTTAGAATGTTCTAAGTGACATATTTTGCGTGGACTCAAGCCAAATCAGTGTAACAAGGTGCGTAACAGATTGTAAATAGGTATTTCGACTATTTCTGATGTCATTTTTGCAATAAAATGACCCCTGTAGATTGATGTTTGTTTTTCAATCGCCAGAGGTTTCCATAGAAACTTTCGCTCGTAAAGACTATCGTATCAAATTATTTTATTCTCGACAAGTATATTATTGGCCCATCTGCATAAAACTATAAGGGCTGCGGCTGGGTCACCAGCGCGCTAATAGTCCTAGCTCTCTGGAAATGTCCGTTTCAATATGATTATGAGAAGCGCGAACAACAGGAACCCCACTCCAATCAGTACGAGCTGCATACCCGCAGAGATGCGTATCTTGCCTATCTTTAATGTCCGCCCTGTGGTGACCGACTTTTTGAGTAAATCATACGGCTGCACTCGAGGAGTATAATTCCAGCTCGCCATGAGCCGAGTGAGGTACTGGAGCTGTTCCGTCAGCGCTCGATCCAACAGCGCCATTGTTTCCGGGTCGTACAGTCGGTTTTTTGTCATGAGCACCATCTCATTTCCATAAAACTCAACATCGAACAAACCGGCATGGTCTTTGAGGATTTGCATCATATTGGGAGCAAGGAGCGTCAGCGCGTTGACGTGCAGCCCAGTTGGAGCATACAGGTCAAAATAATTCGCAAAATCCCCTTCCAGCTGAAGCAGCTGTGAACGGCGGTATGTCGTCGCGACACTGCTGCTGATCCGATCATTTTTGTTAGAATCAAGCACTATGTGAGGAAACCGTTTTGGCAGCCCCACCCTGACCACACCAGTCGTCTGCTGCAATGCGTACTTTCTCTTTTCTTCATCTGTTGGATTGTCATACACATACCCATTCGCGAGGTTGTCCCACGTGAGGAACATCCGAAAAGTGTACCCGCTGTGCTGCCCCGATATGATATGGTAAGCCGACTTAGAAAATCCAATACCGACCATTCCGAGCCAGGCAGGGGTTATCTTGTAGTCCTGCCACGAATGCTGCACTAATACTGGATTTGATAATTCATACGTATAGCCGTTATCCAGTGCAAACTGCCTAATGGTCGCCGCCTCACGCTGGTCATCAGAGGCCGGAAACAGAGGAGAAATTCCAGCCAGCTCTCGCAACGCATCAATATTCATTGGGGATTATTATAGCAAATAAAGAGTGGTGGACGTCATCATACGACGACTCAAACTGCCTATGATGAGTTAAATCGAGTAACTACTGGTGGGCGATGAGGGACTCGATCACATTCCGCGACCCCAGAACTTTCTTATTTGAGTCGTAGCCTCAAATCTGAAAGGTTCTCTTGCGAACTGCCGCTGCGGTTCTCCCCTCCGACCTCGTCATTATACAGCGGCTAAAGCCGCGTATAGCGTTTTACTCATCATTTTCTATCTGGTGGGCGATGAGGGACTCGAACCTCCGACCTCGTCATTATCAGTGACGCGCTCTAACCAGCTGAGCTAATCGCCCACAGATAGAAAATGATGAATTGTTAATTTGCTTCACTTTCGTTCAGCTGGCGTCAGCAGTGACGCGCTCTAAAATCATAGGTGGTGGAGCATGTCGGGCTCGAACCGACGACCCCCTGCTTGCAAAGCAGGTGCTCTAGCCAACTGAGCTAATGCCCCATCAGCTATGATCTTGTATTTTTATGGAATGTGCTACTTACCCCTCGGCAAGTCAGAGGCCATTGTATCAAAACAACAGGGGCGGTGGCAAGCCTCACGCTATTGAAATACACGAATGCACCCAGTATAGTCAGTGAAATGGAAGTCATAAGCGCTATATTTGATTCGATTATTGGTGTCGTCATCGGCCTCATGATGATCAAGTTCGCCGACAAAATAGCCGAATGGATGGGTTCTGTGGTGGGAAACTCGATCATACGAGACACCAATAACCCATACACTTACAAAATCCTCGGTGGCATTCTGATTCTCTACTCTATTGTGGCTCTATTTTTATAGCGGCAGACACCAAAAACAGCCCCTCGCGGGGCTGTTTTCTTTCACAATTTGGTAATGCAAGCCAGATTTTGACCAGTCAACATTTTTTTTGGACCTGGTCTCGCCTCAGATAAACTGAGGTAATCTACTGTACAGATCCAGACCACAGTAGACAAGACCGACCTAGCTTCATGTATTGATTGCTCAAGATACATGGCATAACTCTCCCTAGAAAGGAGGTAATCCATCCGCACCTTCCGGTACGGATACCTTGTTACGACTTAACCCCAATCATGCCCCCCACCTTAGGCCGACGAATCGGACTTCGGGTGTTGGTCACTTTCATGGTTTGACGGGCGGTGTGTACAAGACCCGGGAACGTATTCACCGCAACTTGCTGATTTGCGATTACTAGCGATTCCGACTTCATGGAGGCGAGTTTCAGCCTCCAATCCGAACTGGGACTAGCTTTGATGCGATTTGCTCCACCTCGCGGCTTTGCTGCGCATTGTACTAGCCATTGTATCGTGTTTCTAGCCCAGGACGTAAGGGTAATACTGACCTGACATCATCCCCTCCTTCCTCCCCGTTGCCGGGGCAGTTTGAATAGAAAAATACAACTATTCACAAGGGTTGCGCTCGTTGATGGACTTAACCAAACATCTCACGACACGAGCTGACGACGGCCATGCAACACCTGTCACAGGGTTCCAAAAGGCACACGCTGCTTTCGCAGTGCTTCCCTGGATGTCAAGCCCTGGTAAGGTTCTCCGTTTATCATCGAATTAAAGAACACGATCCACCGCTTGTGCGGGTCCCCGTCAATTCCTTTATGTTTTAGTCTTGCGACCGTACTCCACAGGCGGGATACTTAACGCGTTAGCTTCGCTACTTGGGGGGTCGATACCCCAAACAGCCAGTATCCATCGTTTACAGCGTGGACTACCCGGGTATCTAATCCGGTTCGCTCCCCACGCTTTCGTGCCTCAGTGTCAGAAATGGTCCAGTCACCTGCCTACGCCATTGGTGTTCCTTCTAATATCTACGGATTTCACTCCTACACTAGAAATTCCAGTGACCTCTACCATTCTCGAGTTTGCCAGTTTAGGTAATAGCCTGTACGGTTGAGCCGCCAGATTTCACTACCTACTTAACAAACCACCTACGCAACTCTTTACGCCCAGTCACTCCGGATAACGCTCGGATCCTACGTATGACCGCGGCTGCTGGCACGTAGTTAGCCGATCCTTATTCATAAGTTACCGTCATATTCCTCACTTATAAAAGCAGTTTACGACCCGAAGGCCTTCATCCTGCACGCGGCGTTGCTCCATCAGGGTTGCCCCCATTGTGGAAGATTCCTCACTGCTGCCTCCCGTAGGAGTCTGGACCGTGTCTCAGTTCCAGTCTGGCTGGTCATCCTCTCAGACCAGCTACGGATCGTCGGCTTGGTGAGCCATTACCTCACCAACAACCTAATCCGACGCAGGCCGCTCCCAAAGCGCATTGCTGCTTTAATCCGAAGATCATATGCGGTATTAGACACCGTTTCCGGTGCTTATCCCTCACTTTGGGGCACGTTCCCACGCGTTACTCAGCCGTCCGCCACTCGTCAGCATTCTCACTAAACCTTCGAAAACTTCAAAAGCATAGTGAGAACCTGTTACCGTTCGACTTGCATGTGTTAGGCACGCCGCCAGCGTTCATCCTGAGCCAGGATCAAACTCTCCATAAAAGATGCTTCTGCTTTATCTCAGATAAAAAAGAAGCGTCTACTCAAAATAGACTGACGATGATTATTGCACAACCAAATTGTTAAATAACTCTCGCATCTGTTCAACTCCATTAGTTGTTTATCGCTTACCCGCGACCAGACTCAAACCATCATATCGCATACGACACCTTACGTCAAGACTGTTTTATACCTTATTTTGTAGCAATAAAAACAACTAACCCTATGACGCAACCTAGTATCGATCCAGCAATTACTTCAAGTGGCGTATGCCCCTGTGCTGAACGCGGCACGTTTACCTTTACGTTGGTCTTTTTTATGATCTCTTGGATTGCATTTCCTTGCTCACCAACTGAACGTCGGACTTTTACGGCATCGTAACAGACGATGAGCACCACGAGTGTAGCCAGTCCAAAGATCGCCGAGCGATATCCCTCTCTTAGCAGGACAACCGCCCAAACCGCAACAGAAGTAGCAGCATGCGAACTCGGCATACCGCCCGAAATAAAGAGTTGGTGTGTTAAGTCGAGCCGTTTTCCCCTTAGCCTAGCGATACTATACTTTATAATATGCGCCAGTACCCATGCGGAGACGATGGCAAGTATATATGGTGAGACGATCTGTTCCATACAGATTTATCCCTTCTCCTCTTGTTCCCTATCGAGAGATGCTTCTGTTTCTTGCATAATGCCGATTGATGAGACAGCATCACCTTCGGACATGCGCATTATACGCACTCCTTGTGTAGTCCGACCGAGTGTTGGGATATCACTTAACGAAACACGGATTGTTTGACCACCCTGGCTGATAAGTAGAGCTTCATTCGCTCCTGCCTCAAGTGTCTGAACGGTAATAATAGGCCCCGTTTTATTTGTTACAACAGCAGCCTTAATCCCCACCCCTCCACGCTTATGACTCGGAAAGTTTGCTACCTTTGTAATTTTTCCGTACCCGTTTTGACTGATGACGAGCAGTGTTTGTTCGCTAACGGTGACCACATCCATACCTACAACTATGTCATTTGGCCTAAGCCTGACACCTCGTACACCTCTTGCGGCACGCCCCATTGGTCGACACTCGGACTCGTTAAACCTCACTGCCTGCCCGGCTGATGTGGATATCACAACGTCGTTCTCGCCCGATGTTTGTTTAATCCATCGCAGTTCGTCTCCATCATCCAGTTTGATAGTGATAAGTCCGTTGGTACGGATATTTGCGTAGTCTTTAAGCGGTGTTTTCTTAACAGTACCTTTTGTCGTCGCCATAAAGAGATAGCCGTCATCTGGAGCATCTTTGGCATGATTGATAATTGAAGTGATTTTTTCTTCCGGCTGAAGCTGGAGTAAGTTTACGGCTGCTACACCTTTTGCCGCCAAACTTGCTGCTGGGACTTCATACGCCTTAAGACGAAATACTCGGCCTTTGTTCGTGAAGAACAACAACCAATCATGCGTGTTTGCCGATACGAGTTGGGCAATGACATCTTCTTCCTTTGTTGTCATACCGCGCTTGCCCTTACCGCCCCTATGCTGACGACGATACTCCGTGAGTAACGTACGCTTAATGTAGTTTTCTGTTGTCAAAAGCACAACCGCTTCCTCTTCGGGGATTAATTCCTCGTCACTAAACTTACCAAGCTCATGGTTGATAATTTTACTACGACGTTCGTCACCGTACTTATCTTTCATTTCAAGCAGTTCTGACTTTATGATCGCGAGAATTTCTTTCTCGTCGGCCAAGATTTCTTCGAAGCGCTTAATCATGGTTAATAGTTCTGTCAGTTCATTCTCAATTGCTTCTCGTTCAAGTCCCGTGAGTCGGCGGAGTTGCATTGCAAGTATTGCCTTAGCTTGTATTTCAGTTAGCTCAAACTTGGCGATCAAGGCCTTTTCAGCCTCATCCTGAGTTTTACTAGCACGGATTGTCTTGATTACTTCATCTATGTGGTCAAGCGCTATCTTGTAACCTTCCAGAATGTGTGCACGCTCACGTGCCTTACGAAGCTCATATTCGGTGCGCCGACGCACGACGTGCTGTCGGTGCTTTACAAACTCTTCGAGCATTTCTTTAAGGCCTAAGATGCGAGGCTGTACGCCATCGATCAACGCGAGCATGTTGAAGTTAAAACTCGTCTGGAGTGGCGTTAGCTTGTAAAGCTGATTGAGTAACTTCTTAGGATAAGCGTCTTTCTTGAGCTCAATAACAACCCGCACTGCACCGCGAGCACTTTCGTCTCGAAGGTCGCTAATTCCATTTAACTTTTTATCTTTCACTAACTCAGCAATTTTTTCGATAAGAGAAGCTTTGTTGACACCATAAGGAACCTCTGTAACCACTATCTGGTGCCTACCCTTTTTCGTCTCGACAATATCTGCCACGGCGCGCATCATCACACTGCCTCGCCCCGTCTGGTACGCTTGGCGCATAGGCGCGCCACCATAAATTGTCGCTCCGGTTGGAAAATCAGGACCTTTAACATGTTTTAGCAGATCATCTGTTGTAGCTTCATCATTATCGATCAGCTCAACCGTGGCATCAACGAGCTCGCCGAGATTGTGCGAAGGGATATTTGTCGCCATGCCCACGGCAATACCAATCTGACCATTTAGCAGTAGATTCGGAACTTTCGCGGGCAGCACAACTGGCTCCTGGCGTGAGCCATCGTAGTTGTCGCGAAAATCGATCGTCTCTTTATCAATGTCGACGAGCATCTCATCGGCAAGCTTCGCCATACGCGCTTCTGTATAACGCATCGCTGCTGGTTCGTCGCCATCCATTGAACCAAAGTTTCCCTGTCCCTGAATGAGTGGGTAGCGAAGTGACCATGGTTGTGCAAGGCGGACCATCGCGTTATAGATGGCGCTATCGCCATGCGGATGGTATTTTCCCATAACGTCACCGACGATAAGCGCACTTTTCACGAACTTTGCGGTCGATCGGTTGTTATTCACATTCATAGAATAAAGAATGCGGCGATGAACTGGCTTTAATCCATCACGCACATCTGGCAGTGCGCGGTCAATAATCACGCTCATCGAGTAACGGAAGAAGCTGTCCTCCATTACCTTTTCAATAGTCCGATGCTCGATGCCCGCCACTTCGGCAGGAGTATCAAGGCTCATATCATCGTCATTCGTTGGTACATTTGTCGTCATGTCGTCTTCCATACTTCACCTCTAAATATCTAGCTCTTCGAGCTTTGCATTTTTCGCCTCTGACTGAATAAAGTTTTTGCGAAGCGATACATCATCACCCATAAGTTTTGTGAAAATCGCATCGGCACGCTCGGCATCCTCGACATTTACTTTTATAAGCACGCGATTTTCAGGATTCATTGTTGTATCCCACAACTGTTCGGCGTCCATTTCACCGAGTCCCTTAAAGCGTGACACGGTGACACCTGCTTGCTTCATACGATCTTCGTTTTCGTCGATCGCGATACCACGCATCTTTCTGTCAGCAATTGTTGCTTCAAGCGCTTCATCAAGCTGCGGTTCATCGTATACATATTGCTTTTTTTGACCCTTGTTAATGCTAAAGAGTGGCGGCTTTGCTAGGTAGACATACCCACCTTCGACAATCTCTTTCATGTAGCGGAAGAAAAATGTTAGTAACAGGGTTGAAATGTGGCTACCATCAACATCAGCGTCGGTCATAATAATAATTTTGTGGTAGCGAAGTCCATTAATATCAAAGCTATCGCCAATCCCAACACCAAACGCTTGAATCATGGCCACGATCTCTTTATTGGCGAACATCTTATCGAGTCGCGCCCGCTCGGTATTCAACACTTTTCCTCGCAGAGGCAAAATGGCCTGAGTGCGGTTATCGCGGCCTTCTTTGGCTGACCCCGCAGCTGAATTACCCTCTACAATATATATTTCGCTTTCTGCAGGACTTTTGCTTGAGCAATCCCATAGCTTTCCTGGAAGTCCCATGCCGTCAAGTGCACCTTTGCGCAATACATTATCCCGAGCGGCGCGAGCGGCCTTACGAGCACGAGCAGCCAAGAGTGCCTTGCCAACTATCTTCTTTGCAACTTCGGGGTTCTCTTCGAGATAATAGGCGAAATACTCGTTCATTACCTGCTCAACATAGCGACGAACTTCAGGATTTCCGAGTTTGTTCTTGGTTTGTCCCTCAAACTGAGGATCAGGTAGTTTGACTAAAATTACGGCCGTTAAACCTTCACGGATATCATCTCCAGACAGGTTTTCTTCCTTTTCTTTTAGTAGACCCGATTTTCGAGCATAATCATTTATTACTCTCGTAAGTGCCGCACGAAAACCAATCAAATGAGTGCCCCCATCTGGTGTCAAGACGTTGTTCGCAAACGGCCGTATAATCTCGACAAAGCTGTCATTGTATTGGACAGCAACCTCAATCATCGAGTCCTCTACTTGGCGTTCGACATAGAAGACACTATCGCCCAACACTTCTTTACCAATGTTAAGATTCTTTACGTAACTTTTAATACCACCTTCGAAGTAAAACGCCTGCTTCTCATTTGTACGCTCGTCATAGACTGATGTATAGACACCCTTGGTGAGATAGGCTTGGTGCCGGAGATAGCTTACAACCCATTTGTAGTCAAAAGCTATCGTTTCTTTGAATATTTCGGGATCTGGGTAAAAAGTAATCAATGTCCCCTGTGGTCTATCTGTTTTTCCAATTTTCCTGAGCGGTTCTAGTGCCTTACCTCGTTCAAAAGTAATCTGATAAAGTTCACCGTCTTTTACTACTTCGGCAGAGAGTCGAGACGAGAGGGCGTTAACAACGCTTGAACCCACTCCGTGAAGACCAGACGATACTTTATAGCCACCGCCGCCAAACTTACCACCTGCGTGAAGAACTGTTAATACCGTCTCAAGCGTGCTGACACCTGTTTTGGGATGCTTATCCACCGGTATACCACGCCCATCATCTGTTATTGTGACACCACCGTCGCTAAGGATTTTCACATCAACCCTTGTCGCATAACCCGCGATAGCTTCGTCAATTGAATTATCTGCGATTTCTTTGATGAGATGGTGAACACCGTCATATCCGGTACTCCCAATATACATTCCTGGACGTTTTCTAACTGGCTCAAGCCCTTCTAGGACTTGAATCTGCGAGCCATCATAAGAGCCGTCATCTTTTTGTTTAGCCATTCTCCCCTCACTTCGGTCAATTCAGCTATTTTACAATAGCCCCATTATACCATAAAAAAAATTGTTCATTCAAGGTATTGTCTTGAACATATTTCTTATGCTAAAATACACACGAAAGAAGTATACAATTCCCCTAATATAAACATACAACAGGTGACGCCATGTTTAGAAAACTAATATCAAACATCGCATTTAGCCCGGCTCTCGTCGGTCAACTTGGGTTCTACGCAAAAAGACTACGAAAAGAAGAGACAACCCGCCGTATAGGACTTATTTTTACCGTACTTGCGCTTGTCGTACAGTCATTTGCGGTATTTTCACCTCCTGAGTCAGCCAACGCATCCAATCCATCAAATTTCATTGATGGCGGCGTTACCAGTCTACAAGACTACCTAAACCACTACGATGCGAACACCAACAATATACGTGACCTCTACAACACGCTGGGGATCACCCGTCAAGAGATGGCAGCAGCTAAGTTGCAGTACCTTAATTCAAAACGTGATGGCCTCATCAGCTGGGGTCTTACAAGCCACTATAGTTATGCTCAGGGCGAACGGACATACACCATACAAACATCCTCGGGAGCAATGCGTACCTATTACAATCGCTCCCTGACTCTTTGGGATAATGCACATAATGCTACGTCCGGATCAAACTACTACATATACGTAGGATATTCGGCAAAACTAGGCTGGTTTGGCCTAATGAAAGTATGCGGAAACCTAGTAACAAAAACAGTTCCTCCACCCCCACAATGTCCCGTTGGAACGGTAGGTACGTATCCGAACTGCACACCGCCGCCAAAGATGTGTACTATACCCGGTAAAACCACTATTCCCGCCAATGATGCGAGGTGTAAGTATGACCCCGTGGCACGATGCGAGCGTCTTTCGGTCACTCCCCTCGCAAACAACCTTTACCAGCTCGATGGGAAAGCCTATGTTGATCATGGTGCGACTATCTCCAAATATACCTATACCATCAAGAGAAGTGGTATAGTGGTGCAAACTCATCCTTCGTCTTCTACTTCAGACGCTAATCAATATGTCTTCGACTCAAAGGGGGTAGAGGGCAACTATACGATAGAGCTAGTGGTCCAGACTTCACTAGGCGAGATGCGCGGAGATAATTGTATGAAGACATTTCATATTGTCGCCCCCGAAAAGTGTCCACAAAACCCGTCATTGCTGAAAAGTGACCCTGAGTGTCAACCATGTCCGGGAGATGCAACTCTCTGGATTAAGGATAAAAAATGTAAAGCCTCACTGGTAGAGACAAAGACTGCTCAAAACACTACACAAGGTAAAGATGCAACAAGTGTCGTCGCAAAACCGTCTGACAGAGTCGTATACAGTCTCAATATAGAAAACAAGGGTCTCGCTCCCGCATCTGTAGCAATTCGCGAAGAACTTAGTGATGTCCTCGAATATTCAAGCGTCATCGATAACGGCAGTGGTACTTTGTCAAATAAAGTTTTGACGTGGCCGACCATTACCCTAAAGCCCGGAGAAAAACAAACGCGCATGTTCACCGTCCAAGTGTTTAATACCATCCCTGCGATGGGAGAAGGTGTCAGCGACAAAACATCGTACGATTGTAAGATAACAAATACCTTTGGCAACTCGGTCGATATCTCGGTTGACTGTCCTGCTCAGAAAAAGATTATTGAGCAAACAGTATCTCAGCTCCCACACACCGGTCCCGCGGAGAACATGCTCTTTGCCGGATCTATACTGGCAGTTGTATGCTACTTCTATGCACGATCACGTCAGATGAAAAAAGAGGTTCGTCTCATCCGTCGCGAGCTAAACTCGGGTACTATCTAATATATGTTTAAACAAATTTAGAGGTGGTGTATGAATAAAATTGAAAAGAGTCCAGAACAATACGAAGCGAGAGAGCATAAAACTCCACGACTCGAGGAAACAGCTCACTACGAGAGATTAGCTCACGAAAGAGAACGTTTATCCGCCGAGAAAGGTCATGAAGGCAATCAAGAAACCGCTCGAAAAGAAGCGCTCGAAAATGCCTCGAGTGCTCACGAGAAGGAACCCAGAGAGGAAGCGTCTCGCGTAGAGCGACGTCCTGGTGCTATTTCAAAGAAAGAGCGTGAGGCAAGTTTCGAGTCTACCATGAGCGATGTTCGGACACACATGTCAAAATCAAGCCGGACGTTTAGCAAAGTTATCCATAACCCTACAGTAGAAAAGGTCAGCGAGACACTTGGCTCAACTGTTGCACGTCCAAATGCGATCGCTTCTGGCGCCTTCTTTGCATTCTTGTTTACACTCGGCTTTTACCTTGTAGGTAGAATGAATGGTTATCCCCTATCGGGGAGTGAAACAATGATGTTCTTCCTATTTGGATGGATTGTTGGTCTCGTATTTGACTTCTTAAAATCGATGGTCACAGGAAAACGATAGAGCCCACTCAAGTTTATCGTACTACATCTTTAATGAATTTTTACTGATACCTCAGAGGGTGTTGTCTCAGCCCCACCCCTAAGGGTCAACTTATCCGGCTGAGACTGACTTTCTGTATCGGTCGAACGAGTAGTCGGCAAGCTCGCTTCTTGTACAGGGGCTGGGGTTGGGGTAAGCGCTTGCTCGCTACCGACAGTGTCGACGATACCTGTACTAGTGGGGCTCGTCGCTGAGGCTGCCGGCGTAGAGACTTGAGAAGATGGTACTGTCGAAAGTTGTTTTCGCTTTGCTAGCCACTCATCGAGGAACGAGGAGCCAGATGAAGGCGATGTTGTGGCAGGAATACCACTGCCAGAAGTACCCGGCATTGCAGGTAGACCCCCAGGAGCTTGCGAGAGAGGTTTATTTACAGTTAGCCTAGTAAATATCTCCTGTTCAACTTTAGCCCTTGGCCGTCCATACTTTGCAGCCGACAGTCGCTTCAGCGCGTCACTGAGCTGCTGATTCGACTGACCCATTGGCGCTATCCAACTCATACTAAAGGGTGCTGAAGGAACCCCCTGGATCTGCGCCACTACGACAGACTCATGGTTTGGCAACTTCGTAAGGTCTTCTGCATCAAAGACCGGTGCATATCTCTTCACCATAATCTCAGCATCTGTAATACCAATGCGCCCCGTAACAGTGGTACCGACATTCCCGATAATTGCCTCACGCAATTCTTCTTTTAACTGTGTCATGAACTGGTTACCAAGAACGAGACTAAGTCGATATTTACGCGCTTCAGATAGTATCGTCTCAAAACTATCCGTTGCAAAATTTTGAAACTCATCAACATATAAAGTAAAATCTTTACGCTCCTCCTCGGGCATGTTAGCCCGTGCCATAGCGGCAGCCTGAAACTTCATGACAAATATAATACCGAGAAGCTTTGAGTTAAGATCTCCCATCTTACCTTTTGAAAGGTTAACGAGCAGGATTTTATTGTTGTTCATGATATCCGGAAAGTTAAAGCCACTTTTCGTCTGACCGATAATGTTTCGCATCGCGTCATTACTAATAAATGGCCCGAACTTTGATACGACCCAGCTGATTACCTCTCCCGCCTCACTAGACCTCTGTGATGCCGGGAATTCCTTTGTCCAAAAATCAAGTACTTGCTGGTCGGTTACGTATTTCAGCTTGCTTTTCATGAATTCTTCATCAATCAATAGCTTAGGTATATCAATAAACGTTCCACCCGCCGGATCACTCATCAGTAATAGAGCACAGTTACGGAATATATGCTCAAGACGGGGGCCGACGATACCCGTGTGACCAGGGTCGTAAAGTCCATACAGCATACTAATTGCCTCTTGCACAAGAAAGTCTTTCTGGTCGGGATGGTCAAACTCAAACATATTAAGACCGACTGGATTTGCCATATCGCTTGGATTAAAGTACACGACATCCTCTACACGCTCTTTGGGCACCTTGCTCAGAAGTGCCTCAACAGAGTCACCGTGTGGATCCACGAAAGCAAAACCACGCCCATCCATCATATCCTGGTAGGCAAGGTTCTCCTGGAATACCGACTTACCGACACCAGTCTGACCAATGATGTGTATATGCCTGCGTCTATCTTTGTCACCCAACCTAATCGGTTTTTTGACCCCACGGAATTCGTTATAGCCTAACAACAGCCCTTCCTCCATAACTTGCGTAGGGCCGTCGACTTGCTTGCTCATCTGCCGCTGCACTTGGGAAGTTGGGATACTGTCCTGATCCGGCAGATGAAAAACCGAAGCTAGCTCAACACTATTTAAAATGTTACCCGATACCGTCTGGGGGAAAAAACGAAATACATACGCCGACACGAGTTCATCAATATTTTTGGAAAGCGAAAAAGAGAACCCATTGTTGTTTGGTGAATCAAACAGTGAAAAAGCCGACACGACATTTTTTAGGAGCATCTGCGCATGTGCTGCCGTATTCGATGAGACCACTACTCTCACCAACGTCTCAAAGCCAGGATATCGCGTTTTTTCCTCGATTGCATCAATCTCTTGTTGTTCAAGTGCAGTAAGTTGTGTATTCACTGTATGTTCTGTCGGGTGATTTTCGGCAGGATTTGGAGGACGCCACAACGCTTCGGTCATATCTCTGAGCGTAAAAAACCCGCCATGAGATGCTTTCCCAGTTGCCCGATCTTTTTTTATCTTTTCTACAGCCCTGCGAGAGCTTGATGCCCAGTTCTCACGAGCAGGACGAATTAAAATCTGTACGCCAATGCCATCCTCACGAGTCGCTGCAGAGAGGGCATTCAGAAGTGCGCGTGAAGCATCACGCTTGGACTCAGTGTAGGTTGCTATCGGACGCGAAAAATGCCTTTTAAGCGTAAATTCTCCGCCAATCGTACCACTCAATTTTCCCACTTGACTAAAGACCGTGTGCTCCGATACCTCCTCAAGTCGAGACGATGGATATGCGGCTGCTACTGCCTGCTTCACAGCATCGATCAATACAACGGGTACGACCGCATAGTAGTAGACGAGTCCGTTACGGGCAACTATTTCAAATGACAGATGACGCTGGCCGTAGACCTTACTCTTAAACCCTTTGGTGGCTGTACTGGAGATTATATTATACATAACGTTAGCCTGCGAGAGCGCTTCCTCTGTAACGTCACGTTTATCTCGACTGTTAACCTCAATATCATCACTTGCGGGTGGCAAATGAATCATAATTGGTACCATCTTTAGTCCCCGCTCATAGTTCTTTGCTTCACGGAGAGTTTTACGATACATCAAAAACGCTATTACAGAGATTACAATAATGAAACTCGCAACAACAAACATCGTTACAAATACATTCAGTGAGTTACCCATTATTGTCCCGCATTGCTAATTGTACGCCCATAACGCTTGCGTATATATTCGACCTGGAGCTTACTAACTTCTTGCTCGCGTTTGTAGGGATCATCCTTCGTTTGAAGGAGTATTTTTTTGGCTTTTTCTACCCATTCTTTCTCGATCAAGTCATCATCTCCGGCGACTAGCCCGCTGTCATCGGTTGCCGTTACAGTTGTCGTCTGCGTAGTGTCGTCGGCTACCGGCAGCGGAATAGGCAACGACGGCATAGCCTGTGTGGGTGTTAGCGTGGCTTCGGAGGATAGCGGTAATGCTTCGTGGGTTCGCTCACCCGCCCGTTCGACCGTGTTCTGTGTCCCCGCCTCGGCATTATAAACAGCCTGGTTCACTGCGGCATCTTGAGATACAAGGGGCCGCTCGTACCCACCGGTTGGCGCTGCTTGCTTTGGTTCCATATCTGTTAAATTATACCATATACAATATAAAAAGAGTATGACTTTAGCGGTGTTTCGCAAGGTAGAAACAAGCGACTGCTTCAAATGAAGCTACGAGTAGTATGCCGTAGACATCTCGCTTACCAATCGACCACATTGCTAACAGAATAACAGGGGCAAGTGCAAGCACCGAAGCAAAATAATAGGAACGATGTAGACTAATGCTTTGTCGATGATGGCCCACGAGCGCAACGAGAGACTGTATGCCATGCAAAAAAAATGTTAGCACTCCGAGTGCTAACAAATATATCAAAATAAACACCACCAATATCACCAGCGGGTGAACACTAGATGGTGACGTAACCTGAAACAGGACAGAGAGAACAACAAGTGACAATAGTGTTACTGTAGCAATAGTTTTTGCTAGCATATCTTTATCATACACTATTGTCGGAGTAAAATTGCTTGGTGCCGTGAGCGGTGTGCGTAAAATAAGCGAATCACCTTTATAAACAACTATTAGGGTCGCCCGCAGTAACCGCTCGTGGCTACTGACCGCTCCACTATGTGGAGCATAGGTCCTTGCGATAGTTTCCACATCACGCTTGGTAACTTCCCCATTACGCCGAAAGTAGCGTACCAAGGATTGACCAAGCGCGATAGTACTTTTTTCGCGCGCTACAACGCCAGTAGATAGAAAATCTACCGTATTGGCGGAGCATAGGTAACGCCATAATGACAGCTTCACCGTGAAAAGAAACATTTCTGTCTTATCACCACGATGGCCGTGTGTCGTTACCTGCTTTTCCGTCAACTTCATTTATCGCCCGGATAACAAGAGATTCTTTAATTGTTAAGGTTGTAGGTTTTTGTTTTTTAAACCGTGACTTTAAATTAGCATAAACAGTAAATTAAGTCAATATTTATATGAAAATAATCGTTGTA